>Ga0209427_10009852_pt1 | contig 10633 bp, 9 predicted proteins | sample DeeMarSWOR136_30_FD_187465 | JGI IMG/M metagenome (GOLD analysis project Ga0209427, IMG submission 187465) | Marine sediment microbial communities from White Oak River estuary, North Carolina - WOR-1-36_30 (SPAdes) (version 2) | ecosystem: Environmental > Aquatic > Marine > Intertidal zone >...
CAAGCTGACCGAGCAGGGATATTCCAGAACGGAGTACGGCTCTTATTCCTATTACGGAACAGGCGAAGACTATAAAATTAACCTCCAGAGCCCTTTAGGTCGGCTGGTCATGGGAAGTATGAACCAGATGGCGGTCTTTGACGATACAATAATAATCTCTCCGGCTACGGTATACGTGACGGGCATCCTCGATGCGATGGCCGGTGATACGCCGTCCGTCATCGATAATACCGCCTGCCGGGCGCTGGCGGACAGCCTGGGAGACGTACTCACGGCGGTGGTCACCATCCCGTCAAGGATAGTGCAAATTGTACCCCCGGAGAACATAACCGGCGATGTCAGGTTCGATTTCGCAATACCAGACGACTGGGGAACGCTACACGAGTATGACATGGCGGCCCTGGGCTATCGGGCCGAAGGTGAGAAACGCTTCCTGGAAATAGCACTCTACTACGATGATACCGGGTCTGCCGAGGCGGACGGCGCCGAGATAGTGAAACGGATGGAAGGCTATATACTGGGTACTTTTCTGGAAAACATGGAGAATATACCCTTTACAGAGATGTACCTTCCGGGTGAGCCCGAGGTCAATGAATACGCCGATGGCGCCGTACTAATAGTGGCGTGCCAGGTCATCTCAGAAGGGCGGTTCGGGACTTCGTTTCACATGGGTGGGGTCGGCGGCGGCATACGCGACATGCTCATTCTGGCGCCCGACCCTTCGGTTTATGTGAAGCAGTGATAGATTATCAGCGTATGATAGCCCTCAGTGCCCCTGGGCCATCTGCCACGATTTGCCCTCGGTGGTAATGGACGGGGCAATGACCATCTCGGCCTTATGCATCTCTTCGATGGTCGCCGCACCGCAGAAGCCCATGGCCGTGCGCAAGGCGCCGACCAGGTTCTGGCTGCCGTCGGTCATCGATGTAGGCCCGAAGAGAAGCTGCTCCAGCGTGGTGGTGGTTCCCACCTTGATACGTGTACCCCGGGGCAGCGCCGGATGGGGATGGGACATGCCCCAGTGATAGCCCCGTCCGGGGGCCTCCTTCGTCTGGGCAAATGGCGAACCTATCATCACGGCATCAGCACCGGCGGCAATGGCCTTGCACACATCGCCACCCTTGTGGAAACCGCCGTCGGTAATTATCGGCACATACCTGCCCGTTTCACGGAGATAATCATCCCTGGCCGCCGCACAGTCCATGGTAGCCGTTATCTGGGGAACACCAATTCCGAGGACTTCCCGGCTCGTACAGGCAGCGCCAGGACCGACACCGACCAGTACTCCATGTATCCCCGTTTTCATAAGCTCCAGGCAGGCGCTATAGCTGACACAGTTGCCGACAACCAAAGGTATCGGTATCTGCTTGAGCATCTCGGAGAAAATCAGGCCGCGATAGCTCTTGGAGATGTGCCGGGCGCTGGTAACCGTGGACTGCACCACCAAGATGTCACCGCCGGCCTCGGCCACTACGGGAGCCAGACGCTTGGTATTGGCCGGTATCAATGAAAAGGCGCACACCACCCCCGCCTTTTTTATAGTCTGCACTCTTTCGCCGACCAGGTTCTCCTTGATAGGCTCGGTGTATATCTTCTGCATCAGGGCGGTAACTTCAGAATCCGGTGCCCTGGCAATTTCCTCCAGTATTTCGTCGGGATTGTCATAGCGGGCCTGAATTCCGTCCAGATTTAAAACAGCCAGTCCCCCCAGTTTACCTAATTGAATAGCGAGATTAACATCGACTACGGAGTCCATGGCAGAAGTCAGAAAGGGAATGGAAAAGGTCAGGTTATCAATCTTGAAATCGGTGTTGGTCTGGTCGGGGTTAATGGTTACATCCCCGGGCACGATGGCCACTTCGTCAAAACCGTAGGAACGCCTTAGCTGTTTGAACTTTGAAGTAGCCTTTTCGCTGCACATCTGTGCTATTTATTATAACAAAAGTTAAAAACATCATGCAAGAATTTTCATGAAAATTGCTGGAGGTCAGTGAACAACCTTTATTACAGCTGATATGCAGAAATATTTGACAATTTACAGAGTAAAATCTATAATTCGGTCACAATAACCTGTGTGATATAAGGTACTGGTAATGTTCATCTTTTTCATGATACTGGCGCTGATATTTCTCATCGCTGGTGGCATCGGTCTCTTCCACACAAACATCAATCTGGTTGCGGGCAGTAATCTGTGGATTTTCGGGAATATCACCTTCGGGACATTCACCATTGTAGGCATAGGTATACTGGTCTTTATGGGTCTTTTCAACAAAGAATTTGAATAGGCCCTCATAACCACTGCAGCGCTGCCATCTAACGAGATATCAAATTCTTATTTTATTGATCTGTTCCCACCCAGCATCATTGACTGCTTAGCCTACAGTTTTTCCCACAGCCCCAAAAGGGAAAAAGCTCCAGGCTAGACAGGCGGAGGCATAGCGTTCTATAATAATCACGTTAAGGATAAAACGAAGAAATGCCGACTCTCTACATTGTGGCTACCCCGATCGGAAACCTCGAGGATATTTCGCTGAGGGCTCTCCGCGTGCTTCGCGAGGTGAAGCTCATTGCGGCTGAAGATACCCGCAAGACAAGACGTCTCCTCACCACCTACGATATCAAGACGCCAATGACAAGCTATTTTGAGCACAACAAGAAGACCAAGCTGGACCATATCCTGAACCGCCTCCAAGAAGGCGACATAGCTCTAGTCTCCGAAGCGGGAATGCCGGGTATATCCGACCCCGGCTATGAATTAATCGTGGCTGCGGGCCAGCGAGGTATTTCGGTTGTCGCCGTGCCCGGTCCATCGGCGGTCACCACGGCGCTGGCCGTATCCGGACTGCCCACGGACAGGTTTACATGTATCGGTTTCCTGCCGAATAAGGCCAATGCCAGACGCCGTGCTCTGGAATCTATCGCCGGTGAAACCGGCACCATTATCGCCTTCGAGACACCCCACCGGCTGCTGGCGGCGCTGGATGACATCCTGCTTACCCTCGGCGACAGGAGACTAACCGTCTGCCGTGAGCTTACCAAGCTCCATGAGGAAGTCTTCCGGGGAACTGTGAGCGAGGCTATAAATTACTTCACGCAACCGAGGGGAGAGTTTACCCTGGTGATTGAAGGCCGGACGACGAAGGACAAACCCCGACTGACAGAAGCGGTTGAGCGGCAACTGCACCAGATATACCTTACAGGGGCCACGGCCAAAGAGGCCATAGCCACGGTTGCCGTAGAAACGGGGCTGCCCAAGAAAGAACTGTATAAGGCCTGGATCAGGCTGGACAAGGTCTGGGACAGAGAAAAGGATTCTTGTGAAAACTACGAGAGGAGCTAACAAATGCGTCGTGGCTGTATATCTCTGGGCGAGATAAAATGTGACGAGTGCCAGAACGTGATACCCTATCCCAACCGCTACCTGGCTGTCGATGAAAAGGACGGCATCGAGGACGAGGAGGGTGAGACCCGGCACTACTGCGTGGATTGCTGCCTGAAAAAGGGCTATGCCCATTACAAAGAAGAGAAAGGTGAGCGGGTGTTGACCTTTTTCTAGGCCCCTATCCCAAACATCAGATATGAGTGAGAAAATTTTCATCGGGGTGGCCTGGCCATATGCCAATGGTTCACTTCATCTGGGGCAGATTGCCGGGGCCAATCTGCCGGCGGATATCTTCGCACGTTACCACCGTACTAAAGGCAACGAAGTACTGATGGTATCGGGCTCGGACCAGCACGGTACGCCGACAACCATTAAAGCCGAACAGGAAGGAAAGACTCCGCAGGAAATAGCCGGGATTTACCAGAAAGAGTTTCTGGATTGCTGGCAGAAGCTTGGTATTGCCTTCGACCTGTACACCACTACCGGCACCAAGAACCATGCCGAAGTGGCGCAGGATATATTTCTTAAGCTTCTCGAAAAGGACTTTTTATACAGGAAGACCGTATCACAGGCTTATTGTCCGAAATGCCAGCGCTTCCTGCCCGACCGCTATGTCGAGGGCACCTGCCCCTATTGCAATACACCCGGGGCCCGTGGCGACCAGTGCGATGCCTGCGGTAAGCTGATGGATGCTCCCGACTTAATCGAGGCACACTGTCGCCTGTGCGGGACGGCCCCTGTCTATAAAGACTCGGAGCAGTTTTTCCTGAGATTACCAGCCTTCAGAGACCGCCTCCTCGACTGGATTAAAACGAGGACTCACTGGCGGTCGAATGTGTTGAATTTCACCACGCGATTGCTCGAGGAAGGACTCATAGATAGAGCGTTTACCCGCGATATCGACTGGGGGGTGCCGGTGCCGGTTAAAGGCTTTGAAAACAAACGCATCTACGTATGGTTTGAGGCCGTAATCGGCTATCTTTCTGCGTCGAAACAATGGGCTAAAGAAATAGCCGGGAATGAAGATAAGTGGCGTACTTTCTGGGAGGATGATGTTAAGAGCTACTACTTTATCGGCAAGGACAATATCATCTTCCACACCGTTATCTGGCCGGCGATGTTACTCGGCTACGGAGGCCTTGCCCTGCCCTACGACGTACCGGCCAATGAGTTCCTGACGATTGAAGGCAGAAAGCTCTCCACCAGCAAGAACTGGGCGGTCTGGCTGCCCGATTACCTCTCGCGATACGACCCCGACCCGCTGCGTTACCACATCTCCATCAATATGCCGGAGACCAGCGATACCGATTTCTCCTGGCGTGAGTTCGTCCGCCGCAACAACGACGAGCTGGTGGCTACCTACGGCAACCTGGTGAACCGGGTACTCACGTTCGTTTACAGGAACTTTGACGGCTGTGTACCGGAGTATGGGGAATTAGGTGAACCCGATAAGAACTTAATGAAAAAAGCCGACGATTGTTTAGTTCAGACAGGTGATTTGCTGTCTAAATGCAACTTCAAACAGGCAATAATGACCGCCATGGCAGCAGCCCATGAAACAAACCGCTACCTCGATGAAAAATCGCCCTGGAAGGTAATCAAGGAAGATAGACACTCTGCCGCCAACTCCCTGTACGTGGCTCTTTACGCAATATCCTGCCTGAAAACGGCCCTGTATCCCTTCCTGCCCTTCAGTTCCCAGAAGGTCAATGAATACCTCGGCTTTCAGGGCAACGTCGAAGAGGCCGGCTGGAAGCCAAACCCGCCACCACCAGGGCAGAAACTGCAGGAACCGAAGCCGCTGTTTACCAAACTGGATGAAAGCATTATTGAGGAGGAGACCAGGCGTATTGGAACTTGACCAGATTTACATGTCCATTCGGGACGATTTAGAAAAGGTAAAGGATACGCTGAAGTCAATCAGTCAAATTGATTTCGCATGGCTGGCGGAACAGTTGGGCTATGTGGTGAAGGAAAGTGGTAAGGGGATAAGGCCGGCGTTGACACTGCTGTCCGGCAAGCTCAATACATATGACCTGACCTACCTTCTGCCCATGGCTGTTTCGGTCGAGCTCATGCATACCGCCACGCTGGTTCACGACGATGCCATCGACAAGGCCGTGGTACGCCGGGGCCAGGCTACAATTAACCGGATATGGGGTGACGAAATAGCCGTACTCATGGGTGACTACCTGTTTGCTAAAGCCGGAGAGTTCGTGTCCGACACACAGACACCGCGGGTAATCAAGCTCTTTTCTCAGACCCTGGGCACCATTTCCAGCGGTGAAATAGCCCAGTTCCGCGGGGCGTATAAGCTGGACCAGCAACGCGAGCAATACTTCCAGCGCATCTACGGGAAGACCGCCTCCCTGTTTTCACTGTCAACACAGTCGGGCGCTATTTTAAGCAAGGCGTCGGAAGAATCTGTGGCGATAATGAAGGAGTACGGGGATAACCTCGGCCTCGCCTTTCAAATCGTGGACGACATCCTGGACTTTACCAGCACCGAGGCAGCCATGGGGAAGCCGGTAGGCTCGGATTTGAACCAAGGCACCCTTACCCTGCCATCGCTGCTTCTTATCGAACGCTACCCTGATGACAATCCTGTTAAAAGACTCTTTGAGACCAGAGATAAAAAGAACGTGGCTTTAGCGATTGAAATGGTGCTTAATTCATCAATTATTGAAGAATGTTACAAAATTGCCTCGGAATATTCTGAAAGGGCCTGCCTGAATCTTGATTCACTTCCGGAGAATGCGAGCCGTCAGGCCCTACTGGATTTAGCCGAATATGTTGTGAGTCAGCGTGCCTGAATAATATCTCCCAACAACCTTAATCCCCTGTCCAGATACTGCCGTCCAGATACGTTTCTCTCTTTCTGGTCGGTAATTCTCGCTTGAACTGGTCAATAGCGTACTGACCGGCGGCAAATCCCTCCTCGCGGTGAGCCGCCGCTACCGCCACCACGAGGTTTATATCGCCCACCTCAAGCCTGCCAATACGATGGTAAATGGCCACATTGTTTACCGGCCATCTCCGTTTAATCTCATCGGCTATTTCACGCAGTCTGTCCTCGGCCTTCCCGTCGGTATCCTCATATTCTACCGAGAGAACAGACTTACCACGGGACTGCTCACGAATCAGACCGACATAGGTCACCACGCAACCGCTGCCGGCAGTCTTGACCGAATTAACTACCAGTTCAGGGGATATAGGCTTATCAGTTATCTGAATCATGCCAATTTATACTTGTAAAAGTAACCACGACTAATGACAATTGAAGAATTGCAGTTCGCTTATTGATATAACCGGTTACAGCAGGAATATACAGATAGCTACTAGTCAGTCCCGGCCGGCGTCTGCTTCGGGACAAGGCGGGGTACTCCGGGAACCTTCTTGGGTTTGGGAACTACCTCGGCTTCACCCACTGGCTTTACCGGCGCCGGTGTTTTTGTTTTCCTGACTTTCTTTTTAGGAGTTGGCAGGGAAAGTGAATCAAAGACTTTCTCCAGTTCTTCACCCTCAAGGGTCTCTTTCTCAATGAGCTTCTTAGCCAGCGAAACCAGCTTGGGCTTGTAGTCTGATAAAATTTTCTGGGCTATTTCCTGCGCCTCCCGGATAACACGGTTAACTTCCTCATCGATGCTATCGGCCAACTGGTCACCATAATCCTTCTGCTCCGAGATTTCTCTTCCGAGAAAGACCAGTTCCTGCTTATCACCAAAGGTCCTCGGCCCCAGCTTGTCGCTCATGCCGAAGTCGGTGACCATCCTGCGTGCCAGCCCGGTAGCACGTTTAATATCATCCGATGCCCCGGTGGTAATCTCATTGAAAATCAGTTTTTCGGCGGTACGTCCGCCGAGCATATGCGCCAGCATATCCATTATCTGGGAACGTGATATAAGGTATCTATCCTCAATTGGTAGCTGTTTGGTATACCCCAGCGCCATCCCACGTGATACGATGGAAATTTTGTGTACAGGGTCGGCATGAGGCAGCATCCTGGCAACAAGGGCATGCCCGGCTTCATGATAAGCAATAACTTCCTTTTCCTTGGGGCTTATCTTGCGGCTTTTTCTCTCCGGGCCGGCAAGCACACGGTCTATAGACTCTTCAAACTCATCCATGCCTATCATTTTCTTGTTACGTCTTGCCGCCAGAATAGCCGCTTCATTTACCAGATTGGCCAGGTCAGCCCCACTGAAGCCGACGGTACCCTTGGCCAGCGTCTCCAGATTAACCTGTTTTTCCAGCGGCTTACCGTTGGTATGGACCTTAAGAATTGCCAGACGTCCGTTGATATCCGGCTGGTCGAGTATGACACGCCGGTCAAAACGCCCGGGACGGAGCAGCGCCGGGTCGAGTATATCCGGCCGGTTGGTTGCTGCAATTACGATAACACTGGTGCTGGTATCAAAGCCATCCATCTCTACCAGAATCTGATTAAGCGTCTGCTCGCGCTCATCATGACTGCCGCCCAGTCCGGCGCCACGCTGGCGGCCCACGGCATCGATTTCATCGATGAAGACAATACACGGCGTATTACGCTTGGCCTGGTCGAAGAGGTCACGCACCCGCGAAGCACCGACACCGACAAACATCTCAACAAACTCGCTGCCGCTGATGTTAAAGAAAGGAACATCAGCCTCACCGGCCACCGCCCGAGCCATCAAAGTCTTACCGGTGCCGGGCGGACCTATCAGCAATACACCTTTAGGTATACGCGCTCCCAGAGTCTGGAATTTTTCCCGCGCCTTCAGGAAGTCCACCACTTCCTGCATATCCTGCTTGGCTTCCTCCACTCCGGCGATGTCGTCAAAGGTGACCGTAGTCCGGTTGGCCGGAAAGAGCCTGGCCCGACTGCGACCGAAACTCATCGCCTGGCTGTTAGCTCCGCGCGCCTGCCGGAAAAGGAAGAACAGCAGGGCACCAAAAATCAGGAGCGGCAGGAAATTAATCAGGGCGGCACCCCAGTTGATCCCGGTATCCCCCTTGACCTCAATCTGCACACCTTCAAGGCTGAATCCAAGTTCCTTGAGGTCAACCAGAGTGAGGTTGCCGACAACACTCTTTATTTCTAAGTCGTCTTTCGTGGTAATCAGTAACTCCTCGTCATCCACCACGACCTTCGCTATCTCCTTATTCCTTGACATAGCGATGGCTTCATCCACGCCGATTTCTTTAGGTTCACTGGCTCCCGGTATCAGGAGAGAGAAAAGGAGAACAGCCGCCAGCAAGATGACGATATATATTATGCTATTTCGCTTCCAGCTCGATTTCATTCCGTGCCTCGTAATACAAATTCAGCAACTTACTATTTTATCCTATTATATTATACCATAAAAAATATTAAAGAACGGCTAAGGAAATAAATATTTCATAAATTCAGAGCTAGAATATCAGAGCAGTTACGCTAACCAAGCTTTAAAAAGAGCATTGACAATAATCGCCAAGCTATTTATAGTGTCATTAAATAAATCTTAAGGTAACGCCCGACGATACCAAGGGAGGCAGTGATGAAAGCAGCGACGGAACCGACCGAGATTAAATCCCTGCCCAAGCTGAATGAGCAAGGTCCTGATGACATTTTTATCTGTTGCGCCAGCTTCGAAGAAAGGTGCCTCTCCAGCGCCGCCATGATGGGTACCGACTTCCTGACCAAATTTGCCGTGATTTTTGTCGTGGAGGAGCCTCTCTACAAGAAACAGGTCGAGCATAACATGTTCCGATTACAGACCGAACTGAGAAAAAAAGCCACCGAGGGAATATTCGTGATTTCCTGTCAGAGAAGCAATCCCGTGGAAGGAATAAACCAGATGGAGGACGTCCTGAGACAGTGCCGGCTGAGTAATAACGGTGGACCTTTCATTACTATTGATATCAGTGGCTTTACCAAGATATACCTGCTGGAGCTGCTGCATTATCTAACTATAGATAAGGGTCTGGGCATTCCCCGTCTGCTGCACACTACCCAGAGGTATCTGCCGACCAGACTGACCCGGGGTATCGAGCAGGTTACGACCATTCCCAATTTTTACGGAAGTCCATCCCTGGAGAAGGAAACGGCTCTTGTCATGTTCCTCGGTTTTGAGCCGGAACGTGCACTGGCGGTATGGAAGCAGTACAATCCGGCCAGGACAATTGCGTTGATAACCAATCCACCACGCCCCGGCAATCCCGATTACCTTAAATACGCCCGGCAAAACAATGCCGAGCTGCTTTCACGACCGTCTGTGGAAGTCCGGGACGTACCGGCGGATAATCCATATGCCGTCAAGAATGTGCTGGATGCCATTTATGAGGAGACAAAAGACTCTTTCAATATGGTAATCGGTCCTTTTGGAACCAAGCCACAGGTTATCGGCGTATTTCTCTTCTCGCTTGAACACCGCAAGGTGCAGGTTATTTACTCCTTCCCGGCCCAATATACCAGGTCATACCTGCGGCGTCAGCCCGGCTCGACACTGTTACTGCCCGTTGCCCCCCAGCCACCGACATGAATTAGCAAAGAGAGCAACAGGCAATAACAACCTCAGAGGCGCAGGTCTATACTATTATCTATAAACTGCTTTGTATCCTATCGCTTCCCCGGCCAAATTAGCTTCCACGGATTGATTGGCTTACCCGGCTTTATGTCCGGCGGCTTGACAGGGCTGATATATTTACCGTCCCAGGCGACGGGACCAATGAGAGTGGCTATATCGTTACACAGAATCAGGCCAAAATGGAGCTCGGTACTTTCGTCAGAATTACCTTACTGGCGGGAATGGACGATGACCGGATATTCCCAGCTGGCATTGTCTATTATCACATCAGCTACCTCTTTTGGAGGGTACTCTTCCAGGTATTCCATCTGCGCCGGCAGATACTTTTCATCGTACTTTCTTAACTCTACCTCGCTAATGTCAGCATCCCTGAGACGTGCTCTGTGCTTGCTTTCCTCAAAACTAATCTCGATAAAAATTTTATAATCAATATAAGGAGACAGTTCTTTCCTGAACAGGAAAACACCCTCGAAAATCACTACGGTATTCTGATTAAAAGAAAACTCTCTCTCAATCTCGTATTTATCCGTACGCCAATCAAGCACCATTATTTTGTTGTTAAAAACACCTTTTTTACGCAATGGAATTAATAACTGATCAATTATGAGATTTATATTAAAGCTTCTGTGGTAATAATTTACTACCTGATCCTCACCGGCATATCTATATACTCTAGGATTGTGGAAATCATCGAGACTGATTATCT
>Ga0209427_10009853_pt1 | contig 10632 bp, 5 predicted proteins | sample DeeMarSWOR136_30_FD_187465 | JGI IMG/M metagenome (GOLD analysis project Ga0209427, IMG submission 187465) | Marine sediment microbial communities from White Oak River estuary, North Carolina - WOR-1-36_30 (SPAdes) (version 2) | ecosystem: Environmental > Aquatic > Marine > Intertidal zone >...
AATCTTGTTCGTCGCTTTGAATGAGTAAGCCGAGAGAATAAAACCGATAACGCACAAGATTGCCATAGGAGCTGCATATGGAGCTCCTCGCGGGATTATGTAGTTGTAACCGTAGTTGGTGGTTGACACATATTCACCATCAATTACAACTTCCGCCGCCACCCAGGGTAGGAACAAAGCGACAATTGTTAGCACGAGCAATATTGCCAATATTATTTGAGTTTTACTCATGTTTCATCCAAATTCCTCTATTCTCTTAAACCACCCACAAAGTCTTGTGGTTTTTATGGGGAGCCCGTTGATTTGAAATACGATTCATGCGAAGTTGCCAAAAACTCGCAAGACTTTTGGGGTTGATTTGAATTTTTATCAACGATAGCACAATTTACAGTCTCTCCTCTTCGAAGACTACGCCGAACAGTCCTCCCGGTCTCACCACCAGCACTATGACCATAACCAGCATGGCAAATACCATCTTCAAGAAAGACCCGGCCGGTACCAGAGAAACGACCAGTACCTCGGCCAGGGCGATAATGAAAGCTCCGATAAAACTTCCCTTGATATTTCCCAGTCCTCCCAATATCACAATTACCATGACCATCATCAATGGAGACGTCCACATGTATGGATAGATTGTCCATAATGGCGCCACTGCGATGCCGGCCACTGCTGCCAGGGCGGTGGCTATCCCCATGGTCATCAGCAGAGTCCTGGGAACGCTTATCCCCATTAAGTTGGCAACCTCGGCATCCTGGGCTGTCGCTCTGATGGCAATGCCCAGTTTTGTCTTTGCCAAAAGCAGCCACACGATGACAATGACCACCGCTACTATGCCCAGCGTCAGCAGATGCTGGTTAAGTACCCTAACTCCCAATATTTCCGTATATCCACTGATAAGATACGCAGTGGAGAGATAGTGAGCACCAAAAATCCTTAACATAAGCTGCTCGAAGAACATGGCTATAGCGATGGTTATCAACAATACAGCCACTATATGCTGGCGTATGCGGTTAATAAGGAGCCGGTAGGCCAAGAGGCCTAAAACGGTAACGGCAACGATCGTTATAACAATCGATTCAATGACGCCCAGACCAATCTGCCGTGTAAAAATATACATGCCATAGGCTGCCAGCATGTAAAATGCCGTCTGAGCCAGGTTAATAATATGAGCCATGCCGAAAATCAGAGAAAAACCTGACGCCAGGAGGGCATACACACCTCCCGTCACTAATGTCGAAATTATGATTCGTTCAATCACAGCACTCTTAATCCCTCTGCTTATATAATTGTGAGATTGACTTCAGTCAGCCGAATCATTATATATCAATGTATTTATTGCCGGGATTGCTTCGCCTATTTCGCAACACCAGAAGGTGAGTTAAAAATAAGGCGGGGATAAACCTCGCCTCCATATTGCCTGATTCCAACCGTCCGTCCATATTTAAGCCTACTAAAAGTCTTTCACTTTCGATGCAATTGTCAGATACTATATATGAAACGTCCTCACCTCGTCAAGGGTTTTTCCGGTTTTTTAATATTCTAAGATAGTCTTAGCGGCTAATCTCTTCGCAATGGCAACGCTCTAGCCTCGACCTGCGAGTCTTTAAAACCATAGCTACACTTCTTTTATAGTTGCGAGTACCTCACTTTTTTGTCATTGCGAGCGAAGCGTGACAATTTCCGGGGATTGCGGAGACTACTGTGAAGCGTAAGTGACATACCTCTCTACTCGCGAGACGTCTGGAAAAAACAGTGACCCCGGGTTACCCCGGGGTCACTGCCAGAGCTATCAATAGGCTAGTGCCCCTGTTCTAGTTGCTCTACTCCAATTACTACTCAAGCCACCATTCTACCGGTATCACTATATCCACTGTACCCGGGTACTCAAAGCTCCAGTCGCCGTACTGGTCAATCGAGGGAGCTCCGAGATCCATTGGATAGACGCATACCTTATGGCCATCTTGCCACTGGGAGCCTAAGCCAGTCGGATAAGTAGGACCATAGGCTATGTCATGGAAAACATGCGGTGCCGCGGACGCACCAACAGTCCACTCACTTTGAACATAGCTCCAACTATAAGAATCTAAATCATACAGGGCGCGTACCTGTTCCTCGGAGAGTGCATACATTCCAGCTCCTAATGACTTTTCCGGGTAAGGATAATAGGTGATCTGGCCGAGTACCCCCTCATGAGAATGTGTTTCCAAGTACGGGATAATGTCATCAGCGTCGAGTGAACCCAATGCTTCGATGGCTCCCTTCAGCATATAGATGCCATCGTAGGTAGCCGCGTTGTAGACTGGATAATTGTTAAACCTGGTCACGTAATCGTTAAAGAAATCTAGCATACCCGCGGTCATCTCCACGTTCTCCGCAGAGGTATCCGAAAAGACGTGATACTGACATCCCTGGTTGGTAGACTCCCAGGCGCCTTTCTGCTGGGCTTCTACGTTAATGCCTATTGACAGAACCGGTATTTCAAGCTCGGCAACCTGCTTAGCATAGGTAAGGCCAACCGGCCCGGAAGATACATGAAAGCATATGTGAGGCTTTACGGCTTCCATTTCTGTCAACTCGGTGGTAAGGTCGGTGGCTGTAGCAGAAGGTACCCATGTGCCCACAACCTCAAAGCCGTACATCGGCAGATAGAATTGCATTGCCGGTATAAATCCAGCGCACCATACAAGATTTTCAACCATTATGGCCACCCTCAAACTGTCTCCTGCGCCCACCTCATAGTCGTCGATCACATCCTCCCCCGCGGCTACCAGCTCACCCTTCAACATAGTGCCAATTGTTACCATCATCTTGTTAATGTACCTCACCAAGAAAGTACTATTAACAGGGGTGACCTTGAACCAGTACTTATAGCGTTCATAGTCCTGGATTACCGAGAATTGTAGGGCATCTGTGGCGGCACCACAGTCCATGAAAATCTTCTGTGCATCCATAGCCACCTCTCGATAGGCCGTAACCTGTTCTGTGCGAAAACCACCGAGAACAAAGTCTACGTTGTTTATTTCTGCCTCAAGGGCAGTAATGCCCTCGGCAGGGGTGCCATGGACTTCATTGGTGTCTATCTGGACCAAGGCGACTCCATAGATATCACCGTCCACATCTATCCCACCAGCATCGTTTATTTCATCGCGTGCCATTAAGGCGCCATTCCAGTGACCTTCGCCCGCCACATCATCCATTGGCCCAGCGATACCGAATGTGATCCACTGTTCGAATTCCACTCCATCTCCGTCTCCATCCCCATCACCATTACAGCCGGACAGGACCAATCCTACCACCAGAAGGCTCGCGATAATCAGAAACATAATCCTTTTCATTAGGTCTCAACCTCCTTCTTGATTTTTGTAATCTCTTGTTTCATCAAGCCAAACTTTATTACCGGAAGAAACCAGTCGACCACCAGTTGCCTCCAGCAACTTAATCTCCATACACTATACCGATAAAGACACCTCCTTTCTTACTCCCGGTCTCCAGGTTTCTGTAGTTGCCTGATTCAGCAGGCTTATGTTGTTCAATGGATTTGGCAACTGCATCCTTATTGCCCGCCGGAGCAAGTTTGGCAAAGTCAGACCAACAAAGCTATTTACAGACTCGACCTTTTGATTATCTCCGATTCTCATTGTCAACCTAGCTACTATTAGCTGACTGACAAGCCTCAGGCTACTTGGTTCTCGCCCCTCCTCAAATATAATTAAACACTACCGACAAGTCTTTGTCAAATCTTAATTGGTTGGGTTTCGGTAAATTTTTAATAGGTGAAAGTTGTTACGGAGAGAGACCCCGTAGAACTCTGTGCTACCTGGCACAAGACAAGCTAAATAATCAAGCAGGTCCCTCAATTAAAAGGTACCATGCAAGCGTAGTGCGCCTCTCGATGTAAGGTGTAGCATAATAGAACTAAAACAAAGAGGATACCGATATGAATCATACAGGTCCAAAATCGGGGGAGTGACCCAAGTCCGCACGAATTACAGTGCAAGCCTGAAGTTGCTTTCGCCTACTATCATGCTCAATTCTCTAGCTAATTCGGGGCAGTAATTGACTGTTATGTTGGGCATCTCTAGGTTAGTCACTTCATCATCGCTGACAACAACCAGAGAAACTCCATCCTGTCCGGGATAACCCTTAAGGATATCCATAATTTTATGAAGGCATTCGATGTCCTTTTCAGCATCGTCCGACTGGTTGACATCTATCATGACATGGCGACGCTGGGGTTCCTTGAGCACCTCTTGCCTCACGGGGAGAAGCATCGCTTCTTGACAGTTTAATTGCACTTCCCCATCCCTGACCTTCACTATACCCTTGATGGTGAGAATGTTGCCCTCCTCCCACAGCCCCTGGGTGCTCTCATATAGCCTGGGCCAGGCGATGACCTCGATACTGGCATCCAGGTCTTCAATTGAGGCGACAATAAAGGGGCGATTATCTTTGGTGTGGGCCTGGCGCACTGAGACCACCATTCCCCTAACTGTCACTGTTTCATCAACCATGTCCATATTGATTTCACCGCAGGAAACAACGCCTGATGAAGATGATCCCCTGCCGAGAAAGTCCAGGGGCTGGGAGAAATAGACCCCTAACAGCTCTCTTTCCCACATAAGCTTTTGCTTGGCGGATACCTCTTCCTCGGCTTGCTGGTAATCCATGCGGTGGGTGGGAGGGCTCGGACCCCATAAATCAAACATGCTGACTTGTCCCGATTCCTTTGCTCTTTGCTCAGTTTGAGCCAGGGAGATAATTTTGTTCAGGGACTCGAGTAGCGTCCTACGGCTGCCCAGCGTATCAAAGGCACCAACTTTAATCAGGCTTTCTAATACTTTCTTATTGATGTTACGCAGGTCAGTTCGAGAGCAGAAGTCTTCTATGGATTTAAAATCGCCCTCTGAGTCCCGGCCAGACAAGATATGCTCAATTGGTGAAAAGCCGACATTTTTGATAGCAGCCAGCCCGAAGCGGATAGCAGGCTTATTCTCATTATCATTCTCAATGGCGAAGCTAGCATAGCTCTTGCTAATGTCCGGTGGTAGCACTTTGATGCCTAGTCTCCGGCATTCAGCAATCGCAGAACGGACCTTTTCCATGTTATCTGAATATGTATTAAGAAAGGCGGTCATATATTCGACGGGATAATTCGCCTTCAGATAGGCGGTACGATAAGCAATGAGGGCATAGCTAACGCTGTGGGCTTTGTTAAAAGCGTAACCGGCAAAAGGTTCGATCAGGGAAAACACCTCTCTAGCTAGTTCCGGCGGTATGCCATTTTTCTTGGCTCCAGCCATGAAATTACGCTCCTCTTTCTTCATCACCGCGGGTATCTTCTTACCCATAGCTTTACGAAGAATGTCAGCTTGACCTAGGCTATAACCGGCCAGAGCCTGGGCGATAAATATTACCTGCTCTTGATAAACAATAACTCCGTACGTTTCTTTTAAAATCTCCTCCAGAATGGGATGGGGGTAGTGAATAGGGGCAACACCCTGCTTAGCTCTAATAAAAGTGGGAATTTGTTCCATGGGGCCCGGGCGATAAAGCGCCACCATAGCCGCGATATCGCTGAAGTTAGTGGGCTTAAGTTCTTTGATATAGCGACGCATCCCTGAGCTTTCCAATTGGAAGATGCCTTTGGTTTCCCCCGAAGCCAGCAACTCAAAGGTCTTGGCATCGTCGAGAGGAATATGCTGCAAATCGAGGGGAATTCCACGGTTTTGGGTGATAATCTCTTTGGCTCTAGCCAAAATGGTCAAATTGGCCAGTCCCAGGAAATCCATTTTCAACAGTCCCAGGCGGGCGATGTCCCACATGTGGAACTGAGTCATGACAGTACGCTGCTCACCCTTGCCCAGCAGCTGTAGAGGCACATACCCTATTAAGGGTTCATGTGAAATGACCACACCGGCGGCATGGGTGCTGACGTGTCTGACCATCCCCTCCAATTTCTTAGCCGAGTCTATCAGGTTACGTATTGCTGCGTCCTGTTGATAAATGTCGTAAAGCTCTCGGCTCTGCTCCAGAGCTCTATCCAGGGTTATGGTCAGCTCCAGAGGAATAAGTCGAGCCACTCGATCAGCCTGAGCGTACGGCATACCTAAAGCTCGCCCCGTGTCCCTTAGCGCTGCTCTGGCTCCCATAGTGCCGAAGGTAATGATTTGAGCTACGTGGTCGGAGCCATATTTCTGATTAACGTAAGCCAAGACCTCGTCGCGGCGGTCGTCTTGAAAATCAAGGTCAATATCAGGGAGCTCGCGGCGCTCGACATTAAGGAATCGTTCGAAAACAAGGCCATATGCTAGCGGGTCGATATCAGTGACGCTTAGACAGTAAAGAGCTAGACTGGCAGCAGCACTTCCCCGAACACCGAAATAGATGCCACGTTCTCTAGCGAATGAGATTATATCCCAAACAACGAGGAAGTAATGAGCGAATTTGGTTTTCTGGATGACATCAAGCTCGTGGCTAAGTCGTTCCTTGACCTCTGAACCGGGTTCTGAGTAACGCTTCGCCAGGCCCTGCCAGCAGAGCTTAGCCAGGAAATCATCAGCTTTCTGGCCCTGAGGCAATTCCACCTGAGGTAGATGTAGCTTGGTGAAATCCAGCTCCAACTGACATATATCAGCGATGTCTTGAGTATTATCAACAGCCTGAGGTAAGTCAGCAAACAGTTGTTCCACCTCTTCAGGGCTTTTTAGGTAGAAGAAATCGCCAGCCAGCTTCAGCCTTTTCTCATCATACACAGAGGTATTGGTCTGTATACACAAAAGAAGTTCATGGGCTGGGGCATCTTTTTTGTCAACGTAATGCACATCAAAGGTGGCTACCGGTGGTATATCGAGTTTAGCGGATAGCGAAATAAGATCCTGATTGATTTTCTCCAGTTCAGGGATAGGATGCCTTTGAATCTCCAGGTAGTAATCGCCAAAGACCTCCTTGTACCACAAAGCTGTTTTGGTAAGCTCGTCGTTGCGCCCTTCGAGGATAAGTCGAGCTAGTTCTCCATGAGCACACCCGGAAAGGGCAATAAGCCCGTCATGATGGAGCTTTAAAAGCTCTTTATCTACCCTGGGCTTATAGTAAAATCCCTCGAGGTGGCTTTTAGTAACCAGTTGAAGCAAATTGCGATAGCCCTTTTCGTTCTTGGCCAGTAAAGTAAGATGGTAGGGGACTTTATGAGCTGGCTCTCGGCTGTAGCGATCAGTCTCGGCGACATAGACTTCGCAGCCAATGATCGGTTTTATACCTGCTTCCTTAGCCGCCACATAAAAATCGATGACGCCATACATGGCACCGTGGTCAGTGATAGCCAGGCTGTCCATACCCAATTCTTTAGTCCGGGCAATAAGCTGGGGAATGCGAGACATGCCATCGAGCAAGCTATATTCAGTGTGAACGTGAAGGTGGGCAAATTTTTGTGGCATTAGCTAAATTATAACATTTGCACCGATAGCTCTAAACGAGGAATTTTCAACTACCAAAAATTTCTTTGCCACCACAATAAGCATCTCATTGGCTAAATCGTAAATTCTAATTACCAAACCCTAAACAAATCCAAATTTCAAAATTCAAATAACGTTATATTGCCAATTTAGGTTATTTTTGCTTTGTTATTCCTGAGGCGTGAAGGAATCATTCCCTTCTCGATTGAAATACTGTAGGGGTCAGATTCAACCCCCCCCCCCCCCCACACACACACACACACACACAAGGCGAGGATGAACCTTGCCATTACTTTTTCCTTGCGAGCCCTTCTTTAATCTGCAATTGCGAGCACCTGAAATGTGAGTAGCAATCTCCAAGGATGGCGGGGAGCCTACTCAAATACAGTGCTGGTTTCATTCCAAAACGGAGGGTTTTTCGGTCAAATCGACCACTCCCGGATGGAACTTAGTTTATCGTCTATTTTGTCTCTGTTTCTTCCGGTTTTATCACCAAAATGGGCAGCCCCGATTCCCTGAGCACAAGGTCGGCAACGCTACCAAAAACAACACGTCCTAACCCGCTCCGTCCGTGAGTGGCGATACAAATAAGGTCAATTGCATTATCCTGGGCATATTTCACGATGGCTTTTCCAGGCTGTAATGGCCCCAGGACCACATACTCAACGTTCATCCCCTTTTTCAGCAAGGACTTTGTAACTCTGTCCAGATAAGCCCTGGCCTCCATTTCCTGTGTTTGGATCTGCTTTGCTATCATATCGCCTGTCTGAGGGAGCTCGCCTGCCACCGAGGCCGTGTAGACACTGCTAGGCATGGTCACAACTTGGAGAAGCGTCAGTTTACTATTAAATCGCAGTGCCTGTTCTGTGGCATAAGGTAGAATTTGCTCAGCAAGCTCAGAGCCATCCAGACAAACCAGAATTCTTTCAAACATATTAGCCTCCCCTTTACAGGTTGTCTAAAAATTCAACCTTTTTAGTAAACAGAGATTCTCTTCCATTTAGCTACCGGTGGGTCACCTGATAGCTAAATCCTTTCTTCTTAGATCTTTTCCGTCTCTAGGAAGAAACCACTCCTCCTAAACAAGATTATATGCCACCCATAACTTCTTTATCAAGTCATCCAGTTCACTTATTTTTCGCCACCATTCCAACGAGAATTTTCTGAATGTTGCACACTAAATGGTCAGTGTGGATTAGTTTATCCTTCAAGATGTGAACAGCGGATTGTGGTTTTGTGGTAAACTTGGAAGGCAACGGTCAGACTACGGTTTCTAAATAAAGGAGGATCCCGCGATGATTGCCATAAGATTCAAGAAAGTTTTTGAGCCAACGAGTATAGGCCAGATGCAACTGAAGAATCGCATAGTCATGCCACCGATGGGGACAGGTTATGCCGAAAAAAGCGCTGTTAGTCAGAGAATGCTCGATTACTATGAGACAAGGGCTAGAGGTGGGGTAGGATTGATTATTGTCGAAGGAAGCGCTCCCAGTTTGCTGTGTACCACGCCTCGTGGGGCATCTCTGGGAGACGATAAGTTTATTCCAGCATGGCAAAAACTGACGGATACCGCCCATAAATACAATACCAAGATAGCCGTCCAGATAATGCATTCCACTATGGAGCACTGGGATGGGAAGGCAGTGCAGGTTAGTCCATCCCCAGTAATAGTACCCACCAGAGTTATGGGTATATCGGGAGAACCTCCTCATGAATTATCAGTGAGTGAAATTGCTGAAAGGGTAAAGTCGTTTGCTTCGGCTGCCAGACGTGCCAAGAAGGCTGGCTTTGATGGTGTGGAGATTCACGGTGCTCACCAGTACCTTGTCGCCGCCTTTCTCTCCTCGGCTACTAACCAGCGCAAAGATAAATACGGTGGCTCGGTTAAAAACAAGGCCAGATTCTTGGTGGAAATAATTCAGGCTATCAAAGAAGAGGTGGGCCCGGATTTTCCTGTTCTGGTCAGGCTCAATGCCCAAGAATGGGGAGTTGAAAACGGGGTTACTATTGAGGAGACCAAACAGGTGGTACCGCTGGTGGTGGAGGCAGGTGCTCAAGCGATTCACGTATCGGCCTATGGCGCCGGGTCTTATGTAACCACCGCTCCGATTTCGGACACTCCGGGCTTTCTGGTGCCTCTGGCTGAAGAGGTCAAGAAGCTGACAAACGTGCCAGTGATTGCTGTGGGCAGACTGGATCTTGAGCTTGGCGAGACGATTCTCGAAGAGGGCAAAGCTGACCTTATAGCCATAGGTCGGCGTCTTATAGCAGACCCAGACTTGCCTAATAAAATGGCGGAGGGAAGGCTTGATGAAATTATCCCATGCACAGGCTGCATGGAGTGTATTGAACGGCTTCCTTCTGCTGAACAACTCCTGGGCATAACCTGCATCGTTAATCCTACTGTGGGCAGGGAGAAGGAATACCAGATTAAACCTGTGGGAAAAGTGAAGAATGTGGTTGTAGTTGGTGGTGGTCCGGCTGGCATGCAGGCTGCTATTGTGGCAGCACAGAGAGGTCACAAGGTTACTCTGTTTGAAAAGGATGCGAAGCTGGGTGGGCAACTGAATATAGCTGCTCTACCTCCATTTAAGGGCGATATCTTCCCCTGGATAAACTATCTGGTCAAGCAGGTTGAGAAAGCTGGAGTGGAAGTCAAGCTAAATACAAATGCCACTGCTGAAATCGTTATTGAACAGAACCCAGATGCCGTTGTGATAGCCACAGGAGGTACTCCAGCCATGCCTGACATAGCTGGCATTGATAAATCAAATGTGGTTACTGCTCAGGATTTGCTCTCAGGGAAGGCAAAGGCAGGGCAAAATGTGGTCATCATAGGCGGGGGAATGGTTGGCTCTGAGACGGGACACTATTTGGCAGAACAAGGAAAGACTGTAACCATCATAGAAATATTGAGGCGAGTGGCTAGCGATATGTTCCCCATGGCGAGACGCCGGCTCTTTGACGGACTGAGGAACAAAAAGGTGATCCTGCGGACCAGCTCAACCTGCGAAGAGATAAGGGAAGGCAGTGTTCTTATAACCACTGCTGATGGTAAGAAGGAAACCATTCGAGCAGACACTGTTATTACGGCAGTCGGTTACAAGTCGAATGAGCGTTTATATAAGGCCTTAGAAGGTAGAGTCCCTGACATATACTGCATAGGTGATTCTTCCGAACC
>Ga0209427_10009854_pt1 | contig 10632 bp, 12 predicted proteins | sample DeeMarSWOR136_30_FD_187465 | JGI IMG/M metagenome (GOLD analysis project Ga0209427, IMG submission 187465) | Marine sediment microbial communities from White Oak River estuary, North Carolina - WOR-1-36_30 (SPAdes) (version 2) | ecosystem: Environmental > Aquatic > Marine > Intertidal zone >...
ATCGTTTCAGGACTGTTTGCTATGCTTGAGCCTACGTTGAATCCGAACCAGCCGAATACTAGTAGCCATGCGCCGATTGTTGATAGGGGCAAACTGTGGCCGAAGAAGGCTCGTGGCTCCTTGGTTTTGCCACCGAATTTACCGAGTCTCGGTCCAATAATATACGCTGCCATCAACGCGAACATTCCACCCGTTAAGTGGACAACGCCTGAGCCTGCGTAGTCAACGAAGCCCAACTGGCTGAGCCATCCGCCACCCCATACCCAGTGTTCTATTACGGGATAAAGGAAACCGACTACTACTGCGGAAGATACTACCCAGCCCCAGAGTTTGTCGCGTTCTGCGGTTGCACCAGGAATTATTGCGATTGCGGTTATAGCGAACATTGCCATCTTGAACCATAACGCTAGGTCTCCGTATCCAAAAGGACTTGCAGCTATGCCGTAAGCTCCAGTTGAGGATAAAGCGGCAGGTAACGGGTTGGCAACGGTTGGCGCCATCTGAGGTATACCCAGAACTGGGTTGGAGGTGTAGTAGGCTATGGGAAAGCCTATCAGGAAGTACATTACGAAAGCCAATGTCCAGCCAATGTTCAGCATGATTACGGTGTGAGCAACGTTCTTTTTCCGTACTAAGCCAGCGTAGAGTAGGGCAAAGCCTGCGGTTGCCATTATGAGTATAGCTACGGGTGCCCAGCCTACAGCGAATGTTTGCTGTATAGATGCGAAAGTTTCGTCAGCAGGTGTTACCATCTGCATCACCTTACAGTTTGCTTGCGAACCACACTGGTTTCAGCGAGATTGGAATTTCTTCTACTGACAATCCGCCGCTTTCGATGTTAAGTTTAAGTATCTGGGGTTTTAGTGGGCAGCTTCTCGATTTTCTGAGGATGAAGACTCTGGTCCAGATCACGTCGTGCTTGTGATAGTCGAGGTATATCAAGTGGTCAACGAGGTATTCTGTGATGTTGGGGTCTTTCGGGATGCCTTCTGCTGAAAATAAGGTTGTAGCTCCGCGTTTTTTGACCTCAAGTAGGAGTTTCATGAAGACTTCTCTGAAGTCGGTTGGGTCGACAAGTCTTCGCTCTAGTGATGAGAGTGAGTCCATGACTATTCGGGTGGCGTCTGGTTGAGCATCTAGGCCTGTCATTAGCATTTCAACTGCTTCTTCTTTGTTGATGAGTGCGTAGTCGCTAGCGTATGATGCGCCAATTGAAAGGTCCACTATGGCTACTCGATTGTCTTGAATCATAGATGGGAAGTCGCTCCAAAGTTCCCTTCCAGTTCTCATGATTGTTTGGGGGGTTTCTTCAGTACTGATGTATACGCATTTTTCGCCTTTTTCTGCGCCTGCGTGTGTAAACTGTAGACAACAGATTGTTTTTCCTGTACCGGGTTCGCCTCTTACGAGGATGGCGTCGCCTCTAGGTAAACCGGGAATGAAGTCTGTGAGTCCTTCGATGCCCATGTCGATCCATTCAATCTTTCTCTCTCTTTCCAATTCTTCCAAGGAGAGAGCTTCGACTTTTTTCATACATCGTTCACCTGTTTGTTATTTTAACGTCTAAGTGTCAAGTCATTAATATAAATGTAGTTAAGATTTGTTCATACTTTTTATGAAAATATAAAAATATGTCCACAATAGCAATTAGAGACTGCGCACTTGTCGCATGGAACTAACGCTTAATAGTTACTCTCAGCTTAGCCAAGTTCTCTTTTATCTCAGCCTTAACACCCATGCCTTCAAAATACTCTTCAAGAAATATCTTAACAAACTTCTTAGGAAGCTCCGAACCCAAAACTAATGTAAAATCGTTCTCCGAATCCCTAGTCATCCTAAAAAAGTTGCAGGTTTCAAGCCTCGCCAAGAGTTGTTCCACCGTGTGCACCTTGCTCTTCAACTGCTCCGTGTGTGACCTAGCAACATCTCGATGTTCGTCCCAAAAACTTTCGTTCCCAGAAGATGCAACAAGCTTCAGAAAAAGCAGCCAATGGTCAACATCTAATATGATGTGCTCACCTCCAAGTAACAAGTCCATGTAAGTGTAAAGCTTTTTTTGAATTGCAGCATCCTCTAGTACCCTGTTTTCATGATAAAACCGTAGGGCACGCCGCATTATTTCACTTTGGGAAAGCCCCCGCTCTTTGCTGATTTTCTCAAGCAAGCTAGCTGTCGAGGGGTCAAACGCCACAGTTATTCTCGTGGGATTCATAGCTAATTTCTCCTAACAAAGTATTATATCGCCTTTTGTTTAAAGATCTACAGGTCCAGTGCAACCCCGCGATCTTCTTTGACAATGTTAAGTGCAACGTTTGTAACCGTTCTTTTGATATGGGGAATGGCAAGCAGGTTTTTTATAAAAGAGTTTAAACCAGCGCGGTCCTTAAATTTAGCGATTACTGTAGCGTCATAGTCTCCTGTGATGTCATAAACAGCAACAACGTTAGCGGTTTTGGCAATTTCGTTTTCAATGTCATTAATGAACATGCCTTCAGCTTGAACCATTATTATGGCAGTAAGGCTGTAGCCAAGTTTGGCTGAATCCACAATTGCTGTGTAACCTTTCAATATGCCTTTTTTCTCCAAGCTTTTAACACGATTGAACGCTGTTCCCACCGATATTCCAAGTTTTCTTGCTATCTTATTGAAGCTTAAACGGCAATCCTCCAGCAGAACACTTAGAATTCGAAGATCTACATTATCAATTTTTTCTACTAACCTTGGTTCCAACTTGAACTGCCCTCGAGCACTTTTCCAAATTGACCAGTAAACGTCTGTTCAATCAGACATAACTTATATAAACGTTTCTCCATTTGAAGCGAACATTTGTACACATAAGAAGATATTTTGCATTAACTATTGGACAAACTTTGCAGAGAACGGCTTTTGCGCGAAAAAAGCAAAAACGCTCAGAAAAAGCTGGAGTTTCTTAAGATGTTCAGACACTAGCTATTATGCCTGTCTCTGCCTGACTCAACGACAACTGCAGTGCCATAAGCCGAAAATAGAGTCGCCGTTCCTTGAAGAATGTCACTTGTTTCAAAATCCGCAGCGATAACAGCGTTCGCTCCCATTGCCTTGGTTTTGTAAATCAACCGTTGCAACGACTCTTGCCGCGCCTTTTCAGCCTCAGAACTGTAACTGGTAACTTAACCGCCGAACATTCCTTCAATCCCCGCCACAAATTTTCCGCCCACACCTCTAGTTCGTACAGTCAAACCGTGAGCAACACCTAAAACCTTCACAACGCGATATCCCGGCAAAGTTGGAGTGGTGACTACCAGCATCTGAGTCTGCTGTGTTTCCTGACCAGCAAGTGGCGCTCCGCAACTAGGGCAAAACACGGCGTCAGAAGGCGCTTTGTTCCCGCATTTTGGGCAGTATACTTCGCTCATTAAACATCCCTTGAAATCTTTAAACCAAAGAGTGCATTTATGCCTTATGTAAAATAGACACTGGTGAAGCACAAATCATATAGCGTTACAATTGTTTAGAATAACACGTAAATGGTGAATAATGCCTAATGCAGAAGTCGTATTCAAGGTTATTGGGTGTAATTGGAAAGCCTAACACGGGTAAAACAACTTTTTTCAGCGCTACAACTCTGGCGCCAGTTGAAATCGCAAATTACCCCTTCACCACAATAAAACCCAACCGCGGCATAGGGTATGTGCGAACACCTTGTGTCCACGAAGAATTTAAAGTTAAAGACAACCCAAAAAATAGCCTCTGTCTTGATGGCGTGAGACTTATCCCTGTAGAGCTAATTGATGTTGCAGGGCTTGTTCCAGGAGCGTGGGAAGGACGTGGATTAGGCAACCAGTTCCTTGATGAGATACGCAGAGCAGACGCCCTCATTCACGTCGTTGACGCTTCAGGCGGAACAGACTGCGAAGGACGCCTATGCAGACCCGGCGAACACGACCCGCTTGAAGACGTGCAGTTCCTTGAACGCGAGATAACCATGTGGATGGCGTCCATACTTAAAAAAGACTGGGCGAAACTTGCACGGAGAGTCGAAGCCGAGTCAAAAGATATCTATGGCATGCTTGAAGATCGTTTAAGTGGTCTTGGCATAAGACGCAACCACATCTTCGAAGCCGTCGGGAAAGCAGGGTTAAACGCTGATAAACCAACCGCGTGGAGAGAAGAAGACTTCCTGAAATTCGTGGATACGTTGAGGCGAATTTCGAAGCCAATGCTTATAGTAGCCAACAAAATTGACCTGCCTACTGCCGAAGCAAACTTGGAGAAGCTGAAGGAGCTTGATTACACAGTTATTCCTTGCTGTGCAGAAGCCGAACTTGCGCTTCGCAGAGCTGCTGAAAAGCTGCTGATCGACTACAAGCCCGGAGACTGCAACTTCAAAATATTGCAACCAAAAAGGCTAACTTTAGGCCAAACCAAAGCCTTGGAAACCATTCGCGAAAAAGTCCTTATCAAAAACGGTTCCACAGGCGTTCAAGACGCAGTAAACGCGGTTTACTTCAAACTTCTAAGCATGATCACCGTATATCCTGTTGAAGACGTGGAGCATTTAGCCAACCACAATGGCCAAGTTTTGCCCGACGCCTACCTCGTTCCCTTTGGAACAACCGCACGCCAATTTGCTTACCTAATTCACACAGAGCTTGGCGAAAGCTTTATTTTCGCCTTAGATGCCCGGGGAAGAAAGAGAATCGGGGAAGACACTGTTTTACGAGACAGAGATGTCATCTCCATTGTAAGCGCTAAAAAACGCACCTAGCAATATTACGTGCCGTATCTTCGCTTGCGCGTTTGAAAAGTTCGAATCGCACGCAAGAGATCAATTAGCCTAAAATCAGGCCAGTAAACATCCAAAAAAGCAAGTTCGCTGTAGGCAGATTGCCACAGCAGAAAGCCGCTAAGCCTTTCCTCACCTGAAGTCCTAATAATCAAGTCAGGTTCTTGATTGGACATGTGCGCAGTGTACAGATACTTTTCAAAAGTGTCTTCGTTTACGTCGTCAAGTTTTAATTCGCCATCCTTTACCTTCTTCGCGATCATTCTAGCTGCGTCAACGATTTCTGCTCTGCCACCGTAAGCAAAAGCGAAATTTAAGAACTGATTATCATAGTTCTCAGTGGCTTTCTCCACATCCGCAATAAGTTGCTGAAGGCTTTTTGGCAGAAGCTGTGTTCTTCCAATTACTTTAACGTGAACTTTATTTCGATGTATACGCTTGTCGGTTAAGAGTTTACGGAATTTTCCCTCAGCAATCTCCATAATCTCTCCAATTTCCTCTGGTGAACGCCTAAAATTCTCTGTTGAAAAAGTGTAAAGAGTAATGAATTTCACGTTAAGTTTCTCGCACCAGTCTAAAAGCTGCTCAACCGTTTCTGCACCTTTTTTGTGACCTAACCACGGGTTTAGCTCTTTTTCAGAAGCCCATCGTCTGTTTCCATCCAAGATTATGGCAATGTTCTCCACTTTCTCGCCGGTCTTAACTTGAGACCAGAGCCATCTTTCATAAAGTTTGTAGGCGCCGATAACGGAGAGGAGTTTCTTGAGCACAGGGGGAACCTCATGTGTTAATAGATTTTTGCAAGACTTTGTACCAGAGGTAAAGCCTTGATTGTTTCAATTAAAGTTTGCTATACTTCGGTGGAATTCTGTTGATGCTGAAGTCACTGCTGCTCCGTCGACGGTAAATCCGCTTCTGTTCGAAACTCGTTGACTTCATCTTCAGACTCCAGGAAGAACCCTTTAGTGGATCTGCCTATAATGATTACTAAGAGAACCGATGCGATGCCTATGAGTATACCAACAACTATGGTGAAAACCAAGGTGGAGAAAACTTCATCATTGAATCCAACACCAGGCTTGAGGAGTATGTTCGCGGTTGCGTCAAGGATCCAGCGGAACCACACAACTGAGACCACTAAGGCAGCGTTCCGCAGCAATCGCGAGTCCCGTTCAAAGTACAAGCGAATGCTTCTGCCAAAGAGCACGATAACTATGCCTACAACCATAAGGTCCGTGAATCCTTTAATGAAGAAAGCCGCCACGTCAGGAAGTGCGCTGATCCAACCCGCCAAATCGGGGGTGTCTGGTGTTACATTAACGCTGGCGCTTGATGCTCCTAAATAAACGCTGACAGCGATGCATAAGATTCCCGCGATTATAGAGTAGTTTGAGATCTGAACAGGAAGAGATGGAGGCGAATACTCTCTCGCCCACTTGTAAAAGTCTTTAGCTGCCCTGTCAACACCGAAACCTTTGAGGAGTAGAACCCCGCCCAAAATAAGAACTATTGATATAAGATAATAGCTAACGGCGCCAGGTATTATGTAGAATATTCCATAAAGGAAAAACAGCAGTCCAGGTATGCCTAAGGCTATGCGGGCGTAGCGGGGATTTTCCCATATTAGTCGGAGGTAACGCGAAAAAAGAGCCGCGGTTTCCTCAATGGACTCGCTGTGTTTTACTACTATTCTTCTAACGGATGAAACGGGCACTCTCGATTCCACAAGTGGCAAAACTGCCTCGTCTGAATACCCGTCTGTAACCAAAATTATTTCATTCGCGCTGAAAGAAACTAATAATTTGCCAAGTTCTGCAACTAATTTGCGGTCTGCGCCCACTCCGCCGAGTTCTGATCCAGAAATGGTTGCGACCTCAAAGTTTTCTTCAGGTTGTTTTTCGCTTTGCAGGCGGTCATAGAGACGAACGGCTTCGAACATGGCATTGGCGTCTGGTTCTTCTGGGTCGCTCAGGGCTAACGACACTGCGGCGTCCAAGTTTGCAGTTCTTCCTAAAAGCGGCGTCTTTATTCCGGCCTTTGTTTCGATATCACCGTCTCTGTCAACGCATAGAATTAGGATCCGGTTCTTGATTTGCTGCTCGGTTTCTTTCTTAGCCATTGTTTCTAATCCTATTTCGTTTTAAGTTAAACTTTAATTTTGTGTTCAAACACCCTCTGTTTCGTCCTCGGCAAGCAGTTTGAACTCGTTCCAGCTTAGTTTTTCGCCCCGTTGCAGCTTGTTCCTAGCTTGAATTTCAAGCTTCTCTTTCAGGACTTTCTCGGTTTTTTTCTTTTTTCGTTTTTCTTCTTCCCGTATTGCGTCTTGCAGCTTTTTTCTATTTTCCGCTATCCTCTCAAATTCTTCCTGCAAGGGCTTGATTTGCTCTTTAGCTTGAACGTAAGCGCTGTGCAAGCTATCCGCTTTGCCTTTGATGTTCTCTGACTCGCTGATTTTGGCTATCATTTTCGCGTGGATGTGTTGGCTTCTTTCAGCCCTTTTCGTCAGTTCCTGATGGGCGGATTCTGCGACTGCTTCGAGCGATTCTAGTTCTTCCCGAAGTTGAGCGATTTTCTTGGCAAGCAAATCTATTTTCTTATAGGTGTTCAAATGGGTTTCGAGTTGTTTGACGTTTTCTACCAGTCGTTTTTCCTCTTGCATATCGAGAATGGAGGTCTGGATTTTCCATTCGATGTCTTCGAGTTCTCTTTGCAGTTCTCGACGACTTACTCGCGGAGTTTTCTTTTTCAACTCAGTAATTTTTTGGTTATACACCTTTAATTCGTCAACGGTTGCTCTGATTTTGGCGCGTTGCTCGTCACGTTGCTGTTTCAGAGTTTTTACTTTCTCGTTTAAGCTATTGCGTTCGTTTTTGAGTTCACGGATGCCCAGTCGCAATTTCTTAAGTTGCTCGTTTAGTTTATTTCTTTTTTCAACATGTTTTTGTGCTTCAGCGTGTGTGTTAGTGATTTGTTCTCTTAGTATGGCGAGTTGCTGGTTGATCTCTTCAATCTTGTTTTTTTTCTGCTGTTCTGTCAAGAGTCACCCTTCTGTACGAGTTGCAATAATAACCTTGCGATTTCTAAATTAATATTCGTTTCAGGTTTAGCTGCTTAATTTCATATCGAATCTGCTTTTTTGATAATTGCCGGTTTTGAATGAAACTTGAAGTGGCGATATTTCCCCCTTTTCTAGGCTGCATTCAAACGCTTGGACACGGTTACAAAACAAGCACCTTTTGTTTTGGTTTTCCTTTTGAATAACGACATGTTTAAAAATGTGAAGAAGTCGTTTCGTAAAGACCCAACATGATAGAAGTAAGCAAAAAACGTGATTTAGAGAGCCGTCTGCAGAATAACAGAAGAGTTTTGGCTTTTTTTTACGCATCTTGGTGTCCCTACTGTAGAGTTTTTCGGCCAATTTTTGACAATAACTCTTCGAAACGAAGTTTTAACTTGGTTTTGCGCGTGAGAGTGGATGATTATGATAATCCGTTGTGGGATGAGTATTCCATAGGTGCCGTTCCCACAGTCTTACTTTTTTATATGGGAAAAGTTTGTAGAAGACTTGATGGTACTTTCGGGTTCGGGTTAAACGAAAAACAGCTTAAGGAATGGTTAAAAGAAGAAACCTGAAGTCTCTTACATCGTACTTCCTTGCTTCTTTTTTGCAAGCATAAAACTGGTTAGATCACACTATAAATGTTAAATCTCGGTTTCATTTTCCACTGCCATCCAATGTGATGTAATATGCCAAAAATTAATTTTGAAGGAACCGCTTCTTGGATAAGCGGACTAGAATGTGAACTACTAGTCAAGGGAAGAAAAATAGCGACGGTCAACCCTCCACCATCGTTTGGTGGCAAACCAGGTTTTTGTGTCCCAGAAGAGATTTTCGCAGCTGCGTTGGCTTCATGCATGAACACGATTTTTCTCCTAATCGCTAAGAACTCGAATTTAGAAATGCAAAAACTTGAAACAAACGCTGACGTGGAAATGAACATTGAAGGAATGAAAAAACTGATTTTCACCAATGTCCATTTTAACATGAAAGTTAAATTGGAAAAGGATAACGACCGCGAAAGGAAAAAAGCCTCCAGAGTTTACCAAATGGCACAAAAAATCTGCCCGCTTAGGCAATCATGGGGCGAAGATGTGCCGATAACCTTTGAACTCAACTTTAAATAAAAAAGTAACTTTCTCCTAATGCATTCCCTTCTCTTTTCTTTCTAAATGCTATGAAACAGTTTAGCTTAAAGGCAGTATATAATCGAATTTCGTGGCGCGAGCTCTTCTTTTTGCGTCAGCATCAGCAGGGGAATGAAACAAATAGGTGGATTGAGTACTCCTCTTCTTGAAGGAGGAATGGTAGGTGACCAAAACAGTTAATCTCCCAGAAGTAATTTACGAGGACTTGGTTTCAATTTCTGACGATTTAGCGTCTCTCGCTGGAAAGCCTTTTTCGCCAGCAATGACAATATCATTGTTAATCGAAGTTTATCGCGCATATATAAGTGAACCTTGCGCAAGAGACATGTTTCGACAGAGAATAGCGACGTCGGATTTTATGTCACCCGAAGCCTTTGAGGAAGAATGGGATAAGAAACCTCCAAAAGGAAAAGAGAAATAAAAGGCATCCGTCAGTTTTAATAATGGCCAATTTGCTTAAAAAAGGAATGATACAGACAGTTGAAATCTCTGACTATTATCCTAATTTAGGTAAATCGGTTCATTTTAGTGCACGCGATATTTTCCACGTTCCACGTGATCTTTTCTTTTTTTTCTTAGTTTTAGAGACAACATATTAATCTAAAAAAAGACACCACAACTCTAATGCAAGTTTTATCATTGATCTAAATGAGAAGAAGGAATAAATAAACAAGGTATTATGTTTCGAATATAGTTATGGCGGATGCTGGACAAGAGTTTTCCGCCTCTTTCGCACTTTCAATTTCCTCATCGTCAAATGTTCCCGAAGATGAATTTTCATCGGTCTTTCCTCCAATTACTGACGATTTTTCTTCCCGACCTGGCTCAAAATGGGCAGGGTTTAAACTGTAGCATGTACCACAAGCAATGCAAAGTGTGCGATCAATCTGGATTTTGTATCTCACCAACAAATTCACCAAGGTATTCCTAGCAGATTTTCTTTCAATTAGCAATATACTAGAAATTATATTAAACAATCGGTGTCTGCTATACTGCCTAGCTGCCTCCTTTTTATTGTATAGGCCGTTGCTGTATAATACTTCGATAAATTCCCTTGTCAAAAGAACGTAAAATAAAATGGCCAAGTATCTTGGTTTATTTTAAACTAGTCCGCGCTGGGATAGGCCCGAAAAATCGCTAATCCGAGAATTGCAAAAATTCACTTTCACCTTTTACGGCACAAGAACACAGGCGAATGATATGTTGCTCCTTAGAATCTGAGGCAGCGTACGATTTCAGTGACCTAACCCCTTGGAAGGCGCAACGAGTCACCATTAGTGAGCGCGTGGATACGTGTTTTGCACGCGCGCACTGTTCCGTCTGAACGGAACTTTTTGGAAGTTTGAAACCTTTTGGCAAAAGGTTTCATCATGGCGAATAAGGCGCAGCGCGTAGCGCGAGCACCAAGAAAGCGCGCAACGAAATCAATTCTCTATAGTCGCTACACATAACTTGGGTATATACTGTCATATCTTGAGAAAAATCTTTGTTTGCTTAATACACTTTATAACTAGAAATTGTATTGTTATTAAGTAGTCTGGAGAGCGTTTAACTGTGACCAGAAGACGCTTAATTCTTTTCGCGGCTATTGTTCTGCTTGCGATAGGCGTTGGATTAATCTTGTACGGTATCTTTTTGCCAGCAAATTTTGTTGCAGGTAG
>Ga0209427_10009855_pt1 | contig 10632 bp, 10 predicted proteins | sample DeeMarSWOR136_30_FD_187465 | JGI IMG/M metagenome (GOLD analysis project Ga0209427, IMG submission 187465) | Marine sediment microbial communities from White Oak River estuary, North Carolina - WOR-1-36_30 (SPAdes) (version 2) | ecosystem: Environmental > Aquatic > Marine > Intertidal zone >...
TCGGACGACTTTTTTCTCTGTCACCTTCTTCTTCTCTCTCTTCTTGTCTTCCTTCATCCACCATACCAGCTTTTCTTGACTCGTGTCACTGGAGTATTAAGATATAATATTATATAAACCTTTCGCGGTATTCTAGGGTATTCTAGCGAGTTGGATGGAATAATGACTTATTTCAAATTCATAAACTCTATAGCGTGAGTGTTCTTTTTAGGTGAACTAGAACAACTGAGGGTATAGAAATGGGCAGGAAAATTAAGACCAGTATAGGGTTAGACGAGGACTTGCTCGCTTGGGTGGATGAAATGATAGAGAAAAAACGGTTCGCCAGTAGAACTCACGCTATAGAATATGCCTTACAAAGATTGAGAGAGCAGCAAGAAGAAGAATTACACATTATGTATACCGATCAGATTCTAAACAGACACTAACCCTTCTTTCTACAATGTCAGAATCTTGTTAGATGAAAAGAGGAGAAAAATGCGTAGGATAGAAAATGCTCTAATGTTTTCGGGGATGTTTCATAAGGGCTTATAGAAGAAATTGCATAGTTTTCACTAATGGTGCGTGCATTTTGGTAAAGATTTCTGTAAATAACTTGGTTCATTATTTATTTTAGACAGTGGATAAATCTTAAGTATTTTAATGGATATAACATCTAGCTATATTCCTTATTATTATAGGATGTCAGTTATATGGTTCGCTCATACAGGAGCAGAGATGAAATTATCGTTGACATTCTGAAAGCTGCTTCTGACGGGGCTAAGAAGACCCATATAATGCAGAGGGCGAACTTGAATCCTTTGATGTTTAAGAAGTATTTTCCTATTTTGTTAAGGAATGGGTTGATCGTTGAGGATGATGATCCTGACGGAGGCTCAATGTACGGGTTGAGCAATGATGGGAAAGAGTTTCTGAAGATGTATAGGGTTTTGCGTGCGAAGCTTCGCAAGGAGATTGAGGGGAAGCCTATTCAGATTTTGTGATAAGCAGCTCCGCAAGCTTCTCGTCTAAGACCATGAAGTTAACTTCGACTCCTGCTCTCAAGGCGTTGTGAATCACGGTTTCTTGCAGAGTTACGCTTCCATCAGGGGGGATGACAACCGTTCCTGTGGACCGTTTCCCAGGCTTAATCCATTCTCCTCGCGGGAGCTTTCTAACCCAGGGTTGAAGCTTCACCTTTTCACTCTGCTCTTCGTAGTGAATGAAGCGGCCTTGAGCCAAGTACTCAGTCACTTTAAGCACCTTTTGTATGGACCATTCAAGCTCCTTGGCTACGTCTGCGAGAAAGTGCCACTCTCCATCATCGATAGTGTAGAGTAAAAAACGTTCACTCACTAAGCTCGCCCCAGAAGATTTTGAACGATTAATGTATTAAGATTTGAGAATGAGTTATACGGTAAAATCTTCTAGAGGAATCGTACAGTAAAGTTTCACGGTAAATTCTCATATCAAATTTGTAGGGTAAAGTGGTTCTCAACGCTTTAAAAAAATGACAGTAAAATAGATTTTGGTTGCGTATAGCCGGCTGAATGCTGGTTAGGCCGGTCTAACCCGTGCCTTGACTTGGGGCACGCTAAACAATCCATAGTTCGGGGGACTAAAACAGAGGGATTAGCCCCCGTTAAACGGCCGGGCGCCTATTGGATGTGCCCAAGCCTGATAGGTCCCTTAAAGAGGAGAAAGGAGAGTGATAAAGAAGATGAAGACTAAAATGGTTGCATTATTTGCTACTTTAATGATTGCGCTAATGGTTGTGGGCATAAGTTATGCTATGTGGGATAAATATCTATACATAGACGGCACGGTGTATACTGGTGAGGTTGACGCCGATTTCACAGATGCTTATTGCGACGATACTAATATTGACCCAGGATATGATAAAGATGTAGGCAGCTGCTCGGTAAGTGGCATAGGTACTCAGACACTTACTGTGACTGTAGACAATGGCTATCCAAGTTACAGATGTACAGTGCATTATGAAATAAATAACATAGGTACAATACCAGTGAAAATTCAAGCAATCACTTTGGATAATCCGAATACCGAGATTACTGTAACCGTTACAGACATAACAGTTGGCGACCAGATAGACCCTGGACTCGGCTTGTGGGGCGACTTAGAAATACACGTCGAACAGTCCGCAGCAGAACTTGCAACATACACATTCAGCTTAACGATATACTTGGTGCAGTGGAACGAGTATATCCCGTAAACCGCTGCTTTCTCTGACGGTAAAGGAGACGTGAACATTGATCAGCAAAACAGGAAAAACAACAATTCTCTTCGCAGCCGTATTGATAGCAATGTTGGCAGTAGGGATCACCTATGCTATGTGGGATAAATATCTATACATAGACGGCACGGTGTACACGGGTGAGGTTGACCTAGAATTCGTTAGCGTTGCCGACGACGACGATGGAATAGACCCCGCCAAAGATAAGGATGTGGCTGACACCACAGGGTGGATTGACTCGGTCGACCCTCAACTCATACATATACTAATCACAAACGGCTACCCAAGTTACTTCGTTTACGTCCATTGCACCGTTCTCAACACGGGAACTGTCCCAGTTAAGCTGCAGGATATCATACACACCAGCGTTCCATCGGAACTCACCGTTGAAGCTTCGGATTCGATAGGAGAACAGGTTGACCCCGGCGACCGTCGCGACTACACAATATACATACACGTTGAGCAGAGCGCAGCAGAACTTGCAACATACACTTTCACAATCGAATTATGGTTCGTCCAGTGGAACGAATACTCGCCATAAGTCATTAATCAACCAAATTCCCCCTTTTTCTGACATTTCAGTCCTCAAACATGAATAGTTGAAGAACGTGTCCCGCAAAACTTACGCGATACTCGCGTTATTCTTGACCGTTTACATAATTCTAACTCTATATCGCCCAGGAGGGCTAATGGCATACGCTTTACCGTCCATTTGCTGGACAATTGTAGCCTTAGTAGCATTATATATGGCTGGCGGCTTAGAAAAAATCCGCTCATGGACAAACAAAAGAATAACCCTAATGGGCCTACTCGTAGCAGCCTCTCAAATATTAATCCTCACATATGCAGGGCTCATAAGCAAATTTGGGAAAAGTCCCTTCTCGTTTACTACCGTAGGAATTATAATAAATTTCATACTGGTTTCGTCAACCCTTCTAGGCATGGAACTGTCAAGAGCATACCTAACAAAGAACCTGAGCAGAAAGAACCCAACATTAACACTTGCAATCGTAACATTCCTGTACACATTCGCAAATGTATCTATACGCACATTAATCAACTTTCAAGACCGTTTCACCTACACAGAATTCATGGGAGAAAACTTCCTTCCGATCTTGACGGAAAACTTACTAGCTACATACCTAGCCCTCCTATCCGGACCTGTAGCATCCTTGGCTTACCTTGCTCCATTACGAGCCTTCCAATGGTTCTCCCCAATCCTGCCAGACCTTCCATGGGGCTATAAGGTTCTCATAGGCGTATTGAGCCCAACAATAGGTTTCATAACAATAGACATGGCAACAACCCAGAAAGACCAGAAAAAAGCAGGAATACCAACACAAAGACCAGTTCCGAGATTAAGAAAAAGCAAAACTTCTATGAAAGGCTGGATGGCCATATCTGTCTTCATGGTTTTAACAGTCTGGGCATCAACAGGACTTTTAGGATTCTTCCCGACGATTATTGCAAGCGGAAGCATGAGACCAACCATGGACGTTGGAGACATAGCCATAGTAATATCAACTGATCCTTCTGAAATCCAGGTTGGAGACGTAATTCAATACTGGCATGAGACAGAAATGATCTTACATCGAGTTCATAACATCCATGAAAAAGGAGGCCAAAGACTCTTCGTAACTAAAGGAGACGCCAACACAGCTCCAGACCTGGACCCTGTATTCTCAACCCAAATCCAAGGAAAACTCGTTTTCAACATACCGAAACTGGGCTGGATATCCATATACGCTAAAACGGCCATCGCAAGCATCTGGTCATTCTTCTCAACCAATATCACATTAGCATATGTGACACTTGGTATTGTTGCACTTGTTGGTTCAACGTATTCGATTTGTGCATATAAAAACGGGCCACACAAATACTGGAAAAGAAAAAGAGGCTGGTAAAAATGAAAGAGAAAACCATAGCCTTCCTAACCTGCATCTTCATAGCGATGAGCATATTCGGATTCACTTATGCTCAATGGAACGATGTCATCATAGTCAACACTACAATGACATTTGGCACTTTAAACCTGGGATTCGTAGACCCCCTGACATGGGTCGACAATGAAGATGCAAAAGACGTGGGATTGATTGACTGCCATTACGAAGAATACGTACAGGACGTTGCTACGGGGAAATGGTCCTACCGGAAGCTCGTAACTGAGCTCGCTAACGCCTATCCAGGCTATGAAGGCTACTCCACGTTCACGCTTGAGAATGTAGGAACACTGCCCGTTAAAATCACAGATGTAGTCGTATCAGACTTTACAAACACGCTTAAGTGGGTTGAAGACGCCACGAATCCAGCAAAAGGGGTTCTCGTAGACACAGCAACAGACAAGGCAATACTCAACCTAGAACTTACACCCGACCCCATAGAAGAACGACTTGAACCTCAACCATATACACCTACTACACTCGAAGTAACCCTATATCTACGCGTGAACCAAGACGCAGAGCATCGGTATGCCTACTCTTTCCAAGTTGAAATAATCTATGAGGAGGCGACGTAAACATGGACAAAAACAGGTTTTCCGCACTTTTCATGGTTTTAGTCGTGATTCTGTCCATCGCAGGTTTCACCTACGCCCACTGGGGGAAATCCGTACAGATAATCGGCACAGTAGAAATGGCCCATGTCAGAATGACAGTTATATCCTACAAAGCCCTTACCTCCCAAGATATCGAAAAATACTCGATTGTAAAGTCGGAGCTATCTGGCGATGGACACTTGCTTACGCTTAAGTGCACAAACCTTAGGCCTTGCTGGTTCATATGGATAGGGTTGAAAACTCAGAACCAAGGAAGCCTGCCAGCCAACGTGAAGCCTCCTGAGTACAGCTTCGAAGGACCAGACGGCTTCGAAGATTACTTTGAAACCGAGGAATACTTCTACGGACCCTATCCAGAGGCGGAGGACCATGACAATCCAATTCATGGAGTATGGCGTAACGCGAAGGTCGGCAGAGAACTCTTAGAAGATGGCACAGTAGCATTTACAAACACAGTTAATTCACCAAGCTTCCCAGTCGACCCCGACGAGAAAGTTGTTGCCTGGATATGGATCCACTGCGAAGAGGATGCAACAGGCGAACTAGAAGGTGAAACCGTCACGCTATACATAAAAATAGTAGACGACATCGCCATCTGACTGGACAATTTCACTTGAAGTTACCTCCACAAAACATTTTAGAAGCATACATCACTCTAACAAGACATGGATGCTGAAGCGATGACTAGAACCAGGCTCTCCATCCTGCTAACATTCTTCATCGCCTTAACCGTCGCCTCAATCACTACTGTTTATTACACTCACCAAATCCCAACAGAACAGAAGTCAACGACTACATTATGCTTTTACAAACACACTGGAGAATATGATTACACGGTCAAACTCAAACCAAACATCCTCTACAACCAAACAACCTTAAAACCGGACGAAGGAACCCTCTACATCAAAATCGTAGACTACATAAACGTCACCCTCTCCTACGCCTTCACATGCAGCCGGCCAACCAACACATCAATCAAATACAGCGTCATAATGGAATTGGAGTCACCTGCGTGGGGGATAAAGAGCTTCACAGCAGCAGAGATGTTCGACATATTTCAACTAGTCAACACAGTCAACTCTGCCAAACAAACAGCGTCAACCACCCTCTTCCTCAACATCACCCGAGTCGACGAAATAGTCAAAACCGTCGATGAACAAATCGGAACCAGCACATCAGAATACAGCTTGACGGTTAAACCTGAAATCTACATAATAGCACAGATAAACATAACCCAGGCAGATGTGCGTACCATCTGCGAAAGCTTTACTCCCAACCTTACGATCGCATCCAAGACGGGCCCCCCGAACTACATCTCTATAGAAAGCTTAGAATCGACAAGGCAAGACACAATAGACCAAACTCAGACAACCCCATTGCTATGGGTAAAAGACCAGAGAAACGCGTCCTACGCATTCTGCACAATTGCCTTCTCAGCCTTAGCAGTCACAGGCGTCATATACATAAAAACCAAACCACGGGCCCCATCAAAACCCAAAGAAAAACTACTGAAAAAAATCTTAAAAGAACACAAAGAACTCATAGCCGAAACAACAGAAGAACCACCGCTCAAACCAGACACGATAACCATAAAAATGGCAACCATGGAAGACTTGGCAAAAATCTCAGAAGCCCTAATGAAACCAATCCTCTACATCCAAAAAACCCCAAAATCACCAAAAGAAGAAACCACCCACACGTTCTACATAATACACAACAACACAAAATACCAATACCGATACAAAACAACAGCCCCAACTTAAACCTAACAAAACCATCGACCATTCCTTCTTCCACAAAGCACTTCAATTTCTCCTCGAAATCTCGATGTCAGGCGCGCGCGCAACGGGAATTTTCAACGATAGAAGATTTCTCCGCAACGGTTAATTTCTCCACAACGATTATATTTTGGATTACAATGTTTCAGACTAGGAGAAAGGAAAATGATAAATACTCAGTGCATTTCCCTTAAAGTTCACTCTGTCTTGAAACACTTACGGAGTGGCTTCGCATGAATAAGGCTCTTTTGACTTCCCTCACAGTATTTTCCATTCTAACTTCAACTTTTCTTGTGGCAACTAAGACGGTTATGACTCAGCCAGGCGTCATCTACGTTCCAACAGACTATCCAACAATACAGGAAGCAATAAACGCAGCAGCCGAAGGGGAGACCGTCTTCATACGTAACGGAACATACTTCGAGAACATAATTGTGAACAAAACCGTGACAATTGTTGGAGAGCACGTGGACGCTACCATTGTGGATGGACTGCAGCGTCGCGATGTCATCGTTGTGGCTGCTGACGACGTCGGCTTCAGTAATCTAACAGTTCAGAATGGAAAATATTGTGGTATCGAAATGTTAAGCTCAGTGAACTGCAGCCTAACTAATATTGTGGCCAGAAACAACGAGTTTGGGATAGATCTCTTCGAATCCCGCAATTGCTTGCTCATAGGCAACACAGCAACCAACAACGAACTGGGTTTATCCCTCGGACACTCAGGCGGCAACTATCTGAGAGACAACTCGCTCTACGGCAACACAGAAAACTTCAACTGTCACCTGCCCGGCACACCACAACACATTGAAGACTATCTCAATGACGTCGACACTTCCAATACAGTTGACGGCAAGCCCATCTACTACTGGATAAACCAAAACGACGAAGAAGTTCCTTCCGATGCAGGAGCAGTAATCGTCGTCAATTCAACCAACATCAAGGCGGCAGGCTTAACTCTGACGCATAACAGGCATGGCATACTATTCTTTGGCACGTCAAACTCAGTTATAACAGAGATGACAATCGAAGACAACGCTCTTGGGGTTCTCCTCATATATTCTCACAGCTGCACTATCACTCAGAATAATCTAGCAGAAAACCGAATGGCAGATTTCCATCTTGTAAGTTCCAACAACTGCCACATAACGAACAAAGCTTTAACCAACGCGCAATCAACCGATACTGCCACCGCGCTTGTAATTGAAGGATCCCAAGACTTTGAGATCGCAGAGAATCTCATATCAAACAACAGTAGAGGAATCAGCCTCAAGGAAAGCAGCGGAGCCATATATTACAACAGCCTCGTCAACAACACGCAGCAAGTGGTCCTCTCGGAACCGGGCAACAACGTTGTTTGGCACAGTGGTTATCCTTTCGGAGGAAATTACTGGAGCGACTACGCTGGTGTTGATGATCATCATGGTCCAGATCAAACTGTTCCAGGCATTGATGGAATAGGCGACTCTCCACACGCAATAGATGCAAACAACTCGGATACGTATCCCCTCATGGGGCCATATGCTGATTTTGATGTCCCCTGGGGAGAAGAGATCCATCATTTCACTACAATCTGCAACTTGACCATCACAAATTTTCGGTGGAATTATGAAGCCAGTGAAATCAGCTTCGCAGTCACTGGAGAGGGCGGTACAGTGGGTTTCTGCAGGATCACAATTCCAATCCGTCTTATGGAAGGCCCTTACACCGTACTGGTCAATAAGGCCGCAATAAACTCGGTTGAACTGCCCATCTCCAACAGCACTCACACATTCTTGTACTTCACATATGTCCACGGAAACTACGAAGTAGCAATAATGCCAAAAATGTTGCATTTAGAGTCCACGTACCAAGAACTCGTAAAACAATATGAACTTCTTCTAGGCAACCACAGCGCACTAAACACCATATATCAGCAACTGTTATTAGAGTATTTTGCGCTTCAAGAAAACTGTACTTCACTTCAGAACAAGTACAACAATCTCTCATCAGACATCAATAGCAGGTATAACAATCTCCTGTCAGACTTAAATGATCTTCAAAAAAGACGCATGATAAAAGCAATAGAAGATGGTATTGAACAGGATTTAATTGAAATTGTATTAAAATACCCTCCATTCTATTTTTATGATTTAATTGGAGATTTAGTTGGCTTTGCAAATAAAATCAAATTTGAAATATTAGAAGAAAGTTCTGCTTTTAAAGACTTGTCTATTGAAATAGAAAAGAAATTAAAAAGAAAAGAGAAAGAAGATAAAGTTATTGAATTATCTACTCTGAATAGACTTATAAATAAAATTCAGGCTGATTTTGAATTTAAATCCTACAAGGAACTACAAATGCAAGCAATGTCTGTCAGGATGATTAAACGGAAAGTAATTGATTATAACTTTAATTGCTTTCCAATATCTATTCCCGGATTAAATACCTTTCTAAAGGCAAATAATATAAAAAAGCAATTAATAGAAAAAATCAGTAATGCTCTTAAAGAGAAAATAAATTATGAACAATTTGAAGAAGATATATTATTATTTTTGAAGTCAGAAATAATCAAACAACTTAAAACAAATCCGAATGATTTTATTTACTTTTTACAAAATTTAAATGAAATTAGTTTCGAAGAAACAATTTACATGCTACATAAGTACGGAATAAATAATATTTTGCACTTAATTAACACAGACACGGATCTAGCACAAAAAATAAAGCAAAATATGATTAGGTATAATATTGATAAATTTAATATAATGACTTTAAATAAAGAAACGAAAAATTTAGTTTTTCTGGCTAAGAAAACCATTTGTAGTTTAAATTTTCCATACCTCAACAACATAATAAAAAGATTCGATGATCTAAATGAATTTAATTTACTGAAATTGTTAGATAAAGAGGATATTGAACTCCAAGAATTATGGAAAATATTGGAAGAAAAAATTGGCTGCTCTATTAATGATTTTCGTGAATATGTTAGAAAGAAAGAAATAATTGATAGAGTTTTCCTTCAGGATTTAAAATTAAGCTCTTATTCACAAATTCTAACTCTTTTAGATTTTGAAGAAATTATAAATAACATAGCCAAGCAAATTTTTTTTTATATCTTTTCTAAAATTATAAGACAAATAAGTAGAATTATTGAAGTTTATTTGAAAATTACTAATGAAAAAGCATTATTTCTTCTCGCTTTAAAAAAGATGTATGGAACGACTGATTCAGAAAAATGGGTTTGGATTAAACTAGAAGAGCTTGTTATCGACCGGATAATAAAAATGCAAAAAGAATTAGTTGTAGTTTTTAATGCTTTAAATCAACCATTTTTAGTTAATGGTTTTATCTTCGCTAGATTAATAAATATCTCTTTAAATGAAGGTATAAATGAATTTAAAGATAAACCAAGTCTAATATATGAAAACATCAAACCATTAACGTTAAATGCTGAGATAATATCTCCAATTTCTTATTGTATAGCATATGATTTAATTAAAAAATTTGAACAATTTGAGGAAAAACGTAAATTAAAAGTTGTAAAGACCATTGAATCAAAAGAAAAAGAAAAAGAAGAAAAAAGGAAAGAAATTAGAAAACAACAAGAAATTAGTACTCTAAATTGGATAGAAAGAAGAATAACTTCTTCGCTTATGCGTATAAATAGTCCTGGAATTAATCCAAATCAATTATATTGGCAAGAGAAGGATACAAAAACAGCATCTGATAATATTAAACTTCATAGCGAATTAAAAGGAAATGTTATTGATTTATTTAATGAATATTTTCATTTTGCTATTGAAAAAATTAAATCATATACCATAAACATAAATTTACCTAATCAGGAGAAATTATATAATATAACTTTTGAGATTATAGAAAAAATTTTAGAGAAAAGATTAGGTCATGTTCCCTCATCTCAAGAAATAGAAAATATGCTTGAAGGTGAGAGGTTTGAGATTGCCAAACAAATCGCGATAAGAATAGGGAAGATTTTAGATAAAGCTTTATATTCCAAATTTAGAAGTAAAGGAAGATAAACATCTTAATTTTATTAAAAAGATGTTCTCTTTATAAAAGATGTA
>Ga0209427_10009857_pt1 | contig 10632 bp, 7 predicted proteins | sample DeeMarSWOR136_30_FD_187465 | JGI IMG/M metagenome (GOLD analysis project Ga0209427, IMG submission 187465) | Marine sediment microbial communities from White Oak River estuary, North Carolina - WOR-1-36_30 (SPAdes) (version 2) | ecosystem: Environmental > Aquatic > Marine > Intertidal zone >...
AACAATGTCAAAAAATATTGGAATGGATCCATTTGATTTTGGAAAAAAAATTAAAAATTTAATCCCAAACATACCAGTAATTCTTCTGGCAACTGATATTATAGATCTTGATATTGTTGAAAACAAAGAACTAGAAGAAGGAATTGATAAAGTATTTTATTGGACGGGCGATTCGTCTCTTTTTCTAGCCATTATTAAATATGTTGAAGATCGTATTAATGCAAAATATGATACTAAAAATGGAAATGTCCGTGTCATAATAATGGTAGAGGACACAATACATCATTACTCAATGCTTTTACCAATAATGTATACAGAACTTGTTGAACAGACAAGGCGGTCTCTTTCTGAAGATTTAAATGAGATGCAGAGACTTATAAGAAGAAGAGCAAGACCAAAAATTTTGCTTGCTCAAACTTATGAAGAGGCTATAGAACTATATGATAAATATAAGGAATATACACTTGGTGTTATAACAGATATTGAATTCAAACGTGAAGGAATAATTGATCCAGAGGCAGGTTTCAAATTAGCTAATCGAATTAGTAAGGAGTCAAAATTTCTTCCTATTCTTATGCAGTCATCAAAACCAGATAATAAAATAAAAGCTGAAAAAATTGGATCTTATTTTTTAGATAAGAATTCACCAGCTCTGATTCAAGATTTTCATCATTTTGTAATTAATCATCTCGGATTTGGGGATTTTATTTTTTTAAACCCTAAAAAAAGATACGGAAAAATAAAAACTGAGGAAATTCATCAAGAAACCGTTGAGATTGCTCGTGCATCAAATATGAAAGAATTCGAAAAAATTATACAGAAAGTCCCTCTGGAATCAATACAATTTCACTCTGATAGAAATGATTTTTCTAACTGGTTAATGGGTCGTGGTGAATTTAAACTCGCGATGTTATTACGCCCAAAAAAAGCTTCTGACTTTACAAATTTAAATGAATTAAGAAAACATCTTATTACTGTTTTTAACGAAAGTCGCAGAGAAAGACATCTTGGAATTATTACAGATTTTCCAAATCAAAAATTCGAATTTGATGAATCTTTCACAAGAATTCGAGGGGATTCTCTTGGTGGAAAAGGGCGCGGTATTGCTTTTATTAGATCACTTCTAGCAATATATGATTTTAATAAAAAATATCCTGGAATTAACATTACTGTACCAAACACTGTTGTAATTGGTACACTCGAATTTGACAATTTCATTGAGGAAAATAATTTGAAGAGAATTGTAAACAAAAAAAATATCTCTGATGAAGAAATTGCCAAAGCATTTTTAAAAGGAAAAATTAGAGACGAACTAAGGCAGGATCTTGTAGAAGTTCTAAAACACTTTAAATCACCGATTGCTGTCAGATCATCAAGTCTTCTTGAAGATTCACAAAGTAGACCTTTTGCTGGAATTTATTCAACATACATGTTACCGAATAATCATAAAAATGATGCTATTAGATTAAATCAACTATGCCAAGCAATAAAATTGATTTATGCATCAGTGTTTTTTTTAGAACCAAAAATCTACATTGAATCAACCTCTTCAAAAATTGAAGAAGAAAAAATGGCAATAGTAATCCAGGATTTAATAGGTAAAGATTATGGAGGAAGATTTTATCCTACTTTTTCTGGTGTTGCTCAGTCATATAATTTTTATCCTGTTGGTCATCAAACATTTGAAGATGGAATTACAACTGTTGCTGTTGGTCTTGGTAAAACTGTAGTAGGTGGGGGCAAAGCTCTAAGATTTTGTCCTAGATATCCAGAAAATATTACTGAATTTTCCTCACCTAAATCTATTTTTGAAAATGCCCAAAGAGAGCTTTTCGTTTTAGACACATCAAAGAAAATTTTTAGTTTATCTGATAAAGAAGATATAAATTTGAAAAAGTTGAATGTAGAGGAAATAAAAGCAGACGGAACTCTTGAAAATCTAGTTAGTACCTTTGATAAAAACGATGGAATGATCAGAGATGAATTATCGGACACAGGCCCAAATCTTGTTACTTTTTCAGGAATTTTAAAATATGATTCCTTTCCATTATCATCGATTCTTAAAGATATCTTAGAAATTGGACAGAGAGGAATGGGATGTCCTATTGAAATCGAATTTGCAGTAGATCTTAATCATAATAGTAACAAGCTACCTATTTTTTCAATACTACAACTCAGACCTCTAGTTCCATCACATGAACAATCTCATATTTCATGGGATGATGATATCGATCTAAAAAATATATTTATTAAATCAAACAGAGCTTTGGGAAATGGCTTGGTAAAAGTTATAAAAAATATTATTTATGTCAAACCTGAAACCTTTGACTCAACAAAAACTATCGAAATTACATATGAAATAGATAAGATAAATAAGTATTTGACAGCAATAAAACAACCATATATTCTTATTGGCCCTGGTCGATGGGGAACAGAAGATAGATTTCTTGGCATTCCTGTTAAATGGAATCAGATATATGGAGTTCGAGTAATGGTTGAAATTGGCCTTGAAAATTTCAATATTGAACCTTCTCAAGGAAACCATTTCTTTCATAATATTACTTCCAGAGGTATTGGTTATATCAATGTCCCGTTTAATTCAAAAATGAATTATATTGACTGGAAATGGATTAATGAAAAAAAACCAATTAAGAATTTAAAATATGTAAAACTTATACAACTAAAATCTCCTTTAATAATCAAATTTGATGGTAGAAAAGGTAGTGCTCTAATCGAAAAATCAAGTTAATAAATTGATAATTATGAAACATTGGCCAGTGCTAAATAGTTATTCAAAAAAAATTCCTATTAAAGGAAAACCAGGTTCATTTTGGGAAGATCGTGGTGATAGACGACATTGTGGTATTGATATTTATGCACCTGCAGGAAGTAAGGTTATATCTATAGATGATGGAACGGTTATAGGTATAGGCATTTTTACAACTTCAAATAAAATCCCATATTGGAATAAAACAAATTATATTTTAATAAAAAATCAAGATAAATTTATATATAAATATGCTGAACTGGAAAAAATAATAGTTAAAATAAATGATTTTGTAAAGGGAGGAGAATCAATAGGTTTTGTTGGAAATGTTTTAAATCTTAATAAAATTAATAGCAACTCTCCAAAGTACATACAAGAAATTAAGAAAAAAAACATTTCTAGTATGTTACATTTGGAAGTTTATAGTTCAATGCCCAAGGTAACAAAGGAATATCTCGCTGGGAATTGGTTTGGATCTAAAAAACCTAAATATTTATTGAATACCAACTACTACATTTAATTTATTTTTTACGATAACTATAATTTTTATTAAAAGCTTTTTTTAAAATCTATATGGGGAGTCAGAAATTTCTGTCGTTGTTATTGTATATCTACAATTAATATTTTTTAAAGCATCATCGATTTTAGAGATTAATTCTCTTAATAATTTTTCATCAGGTTTTTTAGACCAATGAAATATAAAATCAAAATCCCCGATTATTGCTTCACCAGATGGAATAATGCCCGAAGCAAGATTGCCATTTGAAATTGTTGGTAATTCTTTTGATAATTCTAACAATTTTGTTATAGCTTTATCTATTGGTGGCCCATATATCTTAATTTTACTTTCCATTGTTCACTCCTCATCAATATCCTAATACAATAATTGTAATATTTTTTTTCTTTTTAGATTTATCCTATTTTAATAAAAAATAAAACTTAGTCAGAAAACATTTATAGAGGAAGCATGATACCGCCTTGCTATCATTGTTCTAGATATAGAGTTGATTTCTAATGGAAAAGCAGGGGGAGTTAGAACCTAAAGATGTTAGATTATTGAACGCTATTATAAAAAAATATGATGGAAAAAAGGAATTTTTAATATGTATTCTTCAAGATATTCAGAATGTTTTTGAATATCTGCCAAGAAAAGCTTTAATTCACGTATCAGAAAAATTGGATATACCTCTAATACAAGTTTATGGTGTTGCAACTTTTTTTAAAGCTTTTAGTCTAGTGCCAAGAGGAGGCCACACTTGTACTGTTTGTCTTGGAACAGCATGTCATGTAAGAGGTGCAGAAAAAGTACTTGATAAAGTAAAACGTAGTCTTGATATTGATGTTGGTGAAACAACAAAAGATATGCAATTTTCATTGAAAACTGTTAATTGTTTAGGTGCATGTGCGCTAGGACCTATGATGGTTGTAGATGATGATTATCATGGTCATATGGCACAAAATAAGGTTGATGAGGTTTTAAAAAAGTATTCGTCGACATTTTAGGAAGTGGAGTCAGTGAAAAAGGTCAGAAATCTTCAGGATCTTGAAACCTTAAGAAAATCAATTCTTCAAGAAAAATATTCAGAAAAACCATGTATAATTATTTCAGAAAAATCAACATGTTGTTATCTAAGTGGCAGTAAAGAAGTTGTTGAAGGTTTTAAAGATGGACTAAAAAATTTTGATTTAGAAAATCAAATCGACATAAAATCCACAGGATGTTTAGGATTTTGTGAAATTGAACCAATCGTTATATTAGAACCTAAAGGAATAGTCTATCAAAAGGTAAAAAAGGAAGACATTCTTGAAATTATAACTGAAACAATTCTTAATGACATTATTATAGATCGTTTGCTTTATGTTGATCCAGTAAAAGGGAAAAAATGTAAAACTGAAGAGAACATGCCCTTTTATAAAAAACAAAGACGATTTGTTTTAGGTAATAATCGTTTTATTGATCCTCTAGTTATAGATGATTATATTGCTATTAATGGATACAAAGCACTTGCAACAGTTTTAGAGAAAATAAATCCAGAGAAAGTCATTAATGTAATTAAACAATCTGGTTTACGTGGAAGGGGGGGTGGAGGTTTTCCTACAGGTAGAAAATGGGAATATGCTCGTAAAGCTGAAGGTGACCCTAAATACGTTATTTGTAATGCCGATGAAGGAGATCCAGGAGCTTACATGGATAGAAGCCTTTTGGAAGGAAATCCTCATAGTGTTATTGAAGGAATGATTATTGGAGCATATGCAATTGGTTCTCATGAAGGTTATGTATATGTTCGAAATGAATATCCATTAGCAGTAAAACATTTAGAAAATGCAATAAAGCAGGCAGAGGAATATGGTTTTCTTGGAAAAAATATTATGGGATCAGGTTTTGAGTTTAATATCGAAATAAGTCGTGGAGGAGGTGCCTTTGTTTGTGGAGAATCAACTGCATTAATGGCTTCGCTTGAAGGAAAGCCTGGCGAACCACGAGCAAAATATGTTCATACTGTTGAAAAAGGATTATGGAATAAACCAACAAACCTTAATAATGTTGAGACTTGGGCTAATGTACCATTAATAATTAATAGAGGCGCGGATTGGTATTCAAAAATTGGTACAAGTAGTAGTAAAGGAACAAAAATTTTTTCACTCGTTGGGAAAATTAATAACACTGGGCTAGTTGAAGTTCCAATGGGTATTAAACTTCGTGAAATTATTTATGATATCGGAGGTGGTATACCTGATGGAAAAAAATTCAAAGCAGTCCAAACGGGGGGGCCTTCTGGCGGTTGCATCCCAGAAAGTCTGATTGATTTACCCGTGGATTATGAAAAACTTTCAGAAGCAGGTTCTATGATGGGTTCCGGTGGTATGATTGTAATGGACGAAGATACCTGTATGGTTGATGTAGCTAAATATTTTGTAAATTTTCTGAGAGAAGAATCATGTGGCAAATGTGTTCCCTGTCGAGAAGGTCTTGAAAGAATGGGTGAAATACTTACTGATATTACTGAAGGAAAAGCAACAAACCAAGATCTAGAACTTCTTGAGGATCTTGGTGGAGTAATAAAAGATACAGCTTTATGTGCACTAGGAGGAACTGCTTCAAATCCTGTTCTTAGTACAATTCAATATTTCAAGGAGGAGTATAAGGATCATATAGAACACAAAAAATGTCCTGCGGGGGTGTGTAAAGCACTCATTACATTTACAATCGATGAAAATAAATGTACTGGATGTGGAATGTGTATTAAACAATGCCCACAGGATGCAATATCTGGTGAGAAAAAAAAGCCACATAAAATTGATCAAGATAAATGTATCAAATGTGGAGCTTGTTATAATACATGTAAATTTAACGCCATAAAAAGAAAGTAGAGGTGAATAAATGGAGATAACACTCAACGGAGTAAATGTTCAAGTTGAGGACAATTGGTCTATCTTAGATGCTGCAAAATTTTATGGTGTTAACATTCCAACATTATGTTATCATGAAGGACTTTCCCCTTATGGTGCATGTAGATTGTGTGTTGTAGAAATTGGAAAAGGGGATAGAACAAAACTTGTAGCATCATGTTTACATCCTGTTAAAGAGGGACTTAATATTCGTACACATTCAGAACGTGTAATAAAAGCAAGAAAGATGCTTGTTGAGCTTTTAGTAGCCCGCTGTCCACAATCTAAAATACTTCAGGATATTGCTGCCAGTATGGGGATTCAAAAGGTAAGATTCAAACCAAAAAATGACGATTGTATACTTTGTGGACTATGCATTCGAATGTGTGAAGAGCAAATGGATGCTAAAGCAATAGGTTTTGTAAGTCGTGGTGTAAAAAAAAGAATTACAACCCCGTTTGACATTAAATCAGACAAATGTAGAACATGTGGAGCATGCATTTGGATTTGTCCGGCATGTCAGCTTAGATGTCAAGGACCTGAAGCAGACACTGTTCTATGTAGTAGTTGTCTTAATTTTTCACCTTCATGTTTAGACTTATATGAGGATGCCATGTGCTATATGGATCCTTGTGTAGCATGTTTAGAAGATAAGAAAATAAAAAAGGAAAATGAAAAAAAGTTAAAAAGTAGGAGGAAAAATAAATGACATTAACAAGACCGAATAGATCAGCTGCAACATTAACAAAAAATAGAACTGGAGAACATATCACACCAATTAGTGGAATGTGTGTAACTTGTGTTGATGGATGTATTGGTATGTGCGAAATCGGTAAGTCAGCATACCGTGGACCTGAAGCAATATACCCACAGCCCTTTGGAATTACTACTTCTGCATCTGAAAAGGACTACCCCATTGACTTATCGTATTTCAATATAATGGGTACTGCAGTTGGTGCTAAGGGAATTGAAGAAGATAGTGATAAAGCGATTTTTCCAAATGTAAATGTTGAAACACGAATTGGAAAAGATAAAAAAATCAAGTTAAGGGTTCCGTGGATTATACCAGGTTTAGGCTCAACAAATGTTGCTAAAAATAATTGGGAGGGACTTGCAGTTGGTGCTGCAATAACTGGTTTTCCTTTAACAATTGGCGAAAACGTAGCTGCAATGGATCCGGAATCAAAAATTGTAAATGGGAAAGTAAAACGTGCACCAGACCTTGAATGGAGAATAAAGCTTTATAAAGAATGGCAGCAAGACGGTTACGGTGATATTATCGTTCAAGCAAATGTGGAGGATACTCGTTTGGGAGTTCAGGAGTTTGCAATATCTGAATGTGGAGTTGAAACAGTAGAATTAAAATGGGGACAAGGTGCAAAAGATATCGGTGGTGAAGTTAAAATAAAAGATTTAGAAAAAGCACAACTACTCAAAAAAAGAGGTTATGTTGTCCTTCCTAACCCCCTTGAAAAAGAAGCAATTGAAGCATATAATTCTGGCAGTTTTAAGGAATTTGAAAGACACTCAAGAGTTGGAATGGTTACAGAAAAGGATTTCATGGCAAGGGTCAAAGAGCTTAGAGATTATGGTGCTAAGCATGTATTTTTAAAAACAGGTGCATATAGGCCCTCAGATCTTGCTCGTGCAGTAAAATATAGCTCAAAGGCAGAAGTCGATCTTTTGACAGTTGATGCTGCTGGTGGTGGGACAGGAATGAGCCCCTGGCGAATGATGAATGAATGGGGACTTCCTCAAGTTGAGATATACTCGCTACTTTATCAATATTTATTAAAACTTGACAAAAAAGGAGAATATATTCCTGATGTTGCTCTTGCAGGTGGTTTTATTCTTGAGGATCAAATATTCAAAGGACTATCAATTTGTGCACCATATGTCAAATTAATTGGAATGGCTAGAGGACATTTGGCAGCTGCAATGGTAGGTAAAACAATTGGAAGTAAATTGGATTCAGGTGAAATGCCTGTTTATGTGGGACGTTTTGGTAGAACAAAAGAAGAAATATTTATCACAACACCAGAACTAAAACATAAATTTGGTAAAAAATTCGATCAGATTCCAGCAGGTGCATTAGGTGTTTATACTTATTCAGAAAGACTTGCTCAGGGTTTACGTCAATTAATGACAGGTGCTAGAAAATTTACACTTGAAAATATCACCCGAGATGATATTGCAGCTTTAACAAAAGATGTAGCAGAGATTAGTGGTATACAATACATAATGGATGTAGATAAAAAAGAAGTTGATCAAATACTTGGCTAAATTACTAAACACTTATCAAATTTTTTCTTAAAATAATTTATCATAAACTATTAAAAAGCACCCAAAATACAGGTTAAACCGATAAATGAAGTGTTACATATGTATAAAATAATAGAAAAAAAAATAATGTCAGATACTGTTAAATTGATGAAGATAAAAGCGCCACTAGTTGCTAAAAAAGCTAAAGCTGGTCAATTTATAATTCTTAGAATTGATGAAAAGGGAGAGCGAATCCCACTAACTATTGCAGATTATGATAGAAAAAATGGTACTGTCACAGTTATTTTTATGGAGGTCGGAAAAACAACAAAACATCTTGGAACCCTTAATGTAGGAGATTCTCTTTTGAATTTCGTGGGTCCTTTAGGGCAACCTTCTGATATCGAAAAATATGGAACTGTTGTTATGATTGGTGGTGGTGTTGGAATTGCTCCCTTGTATCCTATTGTTAGAGAGTTAAAGCAAATAGGAAATTATGTGATTTCTATTCTTGGCGCTAGAAATGAAAAACTATTGATGCTTGAAGAAGAAATTGAAGAATTCAGTGATGAACTGCATATCTGTACTGACGATGGTTCGAAAGGTCAAAAGGGCTTTGTAAGTGATGTTTTACAGAAGTTAATTGATGATAAAAAAAAGATTGACATGGTTATGGCCATTGGTCCTGTTATCATGATGAAGGTAGTTGCCAATGTTACACGTCCTCATAAGATTAAGACACTTGTCAGTTTGAATCCTATTATGGTAGATGGAACAGGTATGTGTGGTGGTTGCAGGGTTTCAGTTGGTGGTGAAACCAAGTTTGCCTGTGTTGATGGTCCTGAATTCGACGGTCATAAGGTTGATTATGATAATCTAATGCTACGTAATCGTAGATTTATCTGTGAAGAAGAAGAATCATGCAAGCTAGCAGGTGTTTAATATGGCAGTAAAAAAAGAAAAACATAAGATGCCAGAGCAATCGCCAAAAGAGCGAATTAAGAATTTTAATGAAGTACCTTATGGTTATGATGAAAAAACTGCAATTGAAGAAGCAAAACGCTGTCTTCAATGCAAAGACAGTCCCTGTGTTAAGGGTTGTCCTGTTGAAATAGACATACCTGATTTTATAAAACAAATTGCAGAAGGTGATTTTGATAAGGCTGTTGAGGTATTAAAGACTAAAACCAATCTTCCAGCGGTCTGTGGACGGGTATGTCCCTATGAGAGTCAATGCGAAGGTGAGTGTACTCTTAAAAAGATTGGTGAGCCAGTTGGCATTGGTAGACTTGAACGATTTTTAGCTGATTATGAAAGAAAGAAGGGTGTAAAGATTCCTAAAAAAGCAAAACCAACTGGTAAGAAAGTTGCTGTTGTTGGAGCAGGTCCTGCTGGTCTTACTTGTGCTGGTGACCTTGCAAAGATGGGTCATGCTGTTTCTGTTTTTGAAGCTCTTCATGATCCCGGCGGTGTTCTGATGTATGGAATCCCTGAGTTTCGACTGCCAAAAGAGATTGTAAAGGCTGAGGTTAATTATATTCAAAAACTTGGTGTTGAGATTAATTATGATGTGGTTGTTGGAAAAACAATAACTGTTGATGAACTCATGAAGGACTATGATGCAGTGTTTATTGGTACTGGTGCTGGGCTTCCACGATGGCTGAGAATTCCTGGTGAAAATTTAGATGGAGTGTATTCAGCAAATGAGTATCTTACACGTGTTAATATGATGAGAGCATATCAATTCCCAAATTATGATACTCCAGTTAAAATCGGAAAGGTTGTAGCAACATTTGGTGCTGGAAATGTTGCAATGGATTGTGCAAGAACTTCCCTAAGGCTAGGTGCAGAAAAATCCTATATTATCTATCGGAGATCAGAAGTTGAAATGCCTGCAAGAGATGAAGAAATCGAGCATGCAAAAGAAGAAGGAGTCATATTCCATCTTCTTACAAATCCTGTTAAATTTACTGGCGATGATAAAGGAATATTAAATGAAGTGGAATGTTTAAAAATGAAACTCGGCGAGCCGGATGAATCTGGGAGAAGAAGACCTGTTCCAATTGAAGGTTCTAACTTTAAGATCAAGATTGATACAGCACTTGTGGCAATTGGTCAAAGCCCAAATCCATTGATTCCTAAGACTGTTAAAGGATTAAAAATTGGTAAATGGGGAAACATTGAAACTGATGAGGACGGAAGAACAAATATTC
>Ga0209427_10009858_pt1 | contig 10631 bp, 8 predicted proteins | sample DeeMarSWOR136_30_FD_187465 | JGI IMG/M metagenome (GOLD analysis project Ga0209427, IMG submission 187465) | Marine sediment microbial communities from White Oak River estuary, North Carolina - WOR-1-36_30 (SPAdes) (version 2) | ecosystem: Environmental > Aquatic > Marine > Intertidal zone >...
AGAAAAGAAGCATGCCCAAAATCACGGTACCGCCCAGAGATTTCGTCTTTAAGGCAAAGAAAAACAATGGAATGGCTACCACCAGTTCAGGTCGAAACAATGCTATACGTCTTGGGTCATCAGTGGTTATCAGTAATGGTAAAAGAAGGGCACTGAGTATAGCTACCGGAATCAAATCGAGCCCTTCGACAAACCATTTAGGCAGATTGCGCCTTGCTAGAGCACAGAATGGAATCCACCTAGTTAGGTAAGTAACCAGACCCATACCAAGGACAATAATAATATATTCGCTTTCAAACATTGGCCTAAACCCATTTAAATCTTTTACTGAATACAACACCTAATGTTGCTGCCACAACTGATGCCAGGACGATGTATAAATATCCTGGGAGCGCTAGTGACAAAATTATTGCCAAAGCCCCGGCAATAACTGCTGTCAGCACATATTTGCGTCCTTTGAGCTGAATTACCAAAAGGCCGATAAACATGGCAGTGAGGGCATAATCAATTCCGAAGGCTCCTGCCGGTATGAGTTGCCCTCCATATCCACCTATTATCGTGCTTGCAACCCAGGTAATGTTCGTTGTGTGATTTACCACCAGTGCTCGCTTGATGTCCCAATTTTCGTCCCTGAACTTGGAAATGTTCACCCCGAAACTTTCATCAGTAACCCCGTAAGCAAACAGAGATAAGATTCTCTTACTGGCATTACCTAGATGGAGAGCCAGTGCCGAACTCATCAGCAAGTGCCTTAAATTGACGGCAAGCGTGGCGAATATAATTGATACTGCTCCTGCCCCATTGGATAGCATTGATACGGCAATAAATTGTGCGCTTCCTGCAAAAACTAGCAGAGACATGAAGCCAATTTCGAGCGGATGTAAACCAGCCTTCTGGGCAATTACACCAAGTGCCAGCCCCACGGGAATGTATCCCAAGCAAATAGGCCAAGCAGAGATAAGTCCCTGCACGATGCCTGACCTAGTGTTTAGCTTGCCTTTGCCTGCCATGGTGTTTATGAATGCCCTGCCTCACCAAAACACCCCTAATGTTCGGTGCCTGAGGACATGTGCAACAACACACCGATAGAGGCAGAAGCCTTAACCTTCAGCGAGTGCTAGGTTGACTGCTGCTTCCGCGTGGAGCCGTGTAGTATCAAATATCGGAGTATGTATGTCACCGGGCTGGATAAGCAAGGGAAGCTCAGTGCATCCGAGCACAATACCCTCGGCACCCTCATTGACCAGTCTGCTCATAATGTCGGTGCAAACACGGCGGGAAGAGGCCTTAATTTTACCCTCACAGAGTTCATTGTAAATAATTTGATGGATAGTATCTATATCATCTTCTCCAGGCACAAGCAGCTCAATAGCAAAGCGGTCTCGAAGCCTCTCTTGATAGAAAGGTTCCGTCATTACAAACCGTGTCCCCAGTAATCCTATTCTGTGCAGTCCTCGTTCCTTGATGGCATCGCCAGTTACATCAACAATGTGAAGTAGAGGCAGGCCGAGTTTCTCCTCTACGTCATCAGCAACTTTGTGCATAGTGTTTGTGCAGATTACCAAGAAGTCGGCACCGGCCCGCTTAACAGCATTGCCTGCATCGACAAGAACACGGGTTACGTCATCCCAGCGCCCTTCATGCTGAGCCCTTTGAATCTCATCAAAATCTAAGCTATAAAGAACCAGGCGGGCTGAGTGAAGACCGCCCAGCCTTCGGGTAAATAACTCGTTGATGATTCGATAGTACTCCAATGTAGAATTCCAGCTCATGCCTCCGATTAATCCGATGACTTTCATAAGTTTTTTCCCTGCGTGTCTCGTCTTTGGTTCCTAACCAAGACTCTCTCAAACCTAATCTGTCTCAGGCTCGGTTTAGTTATAAATGTAACATAATTTGACACAGCCCGTTAGGGTCTTGACTCTGAAGGAAAGAGAGCTTAAATTCAAGCCTTGGATGCACGAAGCGTTGATTCGTCTAAAGAGGGCTCGCTGAACAAACTGAGTGATTGTTAACAAAATCAACGAGTGGCAATTAAGCGCTTGGGGTTTGTCTCCTTCATCTTAAGGCTATCACATTGACCTGTTACTTGCTTCACACCCCTCTGAATTGCATACGCGATTTTCTCTGTGTTCCCTGTTTGCGAGGAGTAAATCACGACAGCTTTCACGGTAATCCTCCTTTTATGCCACGGATTTGCCATTATTTTGTGATAATAAGAGAGACCGGATGTAGAATACAAAATGTAAAGAAATATAGTGTACGTTAAGATAATATGCTATTGGGAGAATAACAAATGTCCGTTTTGTCACCCCGTTGCACGATTCAGCGTATTGTTGCTCCTTAACTCTATAGTATGTGTTAGACACCGCATAAGATAACTATTGACAATTTTTTAGATAACGGTACAATATTAAATTAGCCTCTGTAGGTAATAGTACTTCAAGTACTAACATCAGGGCCGGTGTTTAAGTATGTGCGTTGGAGAGTTGCGGTAGTTTCCAGTATGTTCAGCGCATTATATATATAGAAAGGTGAACTGGGCTTTTTTTCCTGCCACAGTAACCACAGTAAAATCAACCCTCCCTTTCAGAATCCAAAGTTATTCAAGAATATGGTTGCTTATTTCATTGGGCGGAGCCTGATAAATCAGGCAACTACAAAAGTGTGGAGGTGACAGGCAGCCAATTTGAAAACTCTAAGGAAGGAGGAGAGAAAGTGAAGAATAGGATAATCTCTATTTCATTAATAGCAGCGCTAGTTCTCAGTGTTGGTCTTATTGGCTGTGGAGGTGAGGAGGTTCCAGAGATAATGGAGTACCACCTAGCTATCTCCAGCATGGAGGGAGGGTCGGTAACTACCCCTGGAGAAGGGATTTCTACCTATGACGAGGGAAAAGATGTCGAACTGGTGGCTGTGGCTAATGAAGGCTACATTTTTGACGGGTGGATTGGTGATGTGGATACCATTGCTGATGACAAGAACCCTACCACCACTATCACCATGAACGCTGACTACATTATCACCGCTAGCTTTAAGGAGCTACCAGAACAGCCAACCAAACTAGTAATTGGTATGGCAAGAGATACGGACGAGGATATGGCTGTTTTTGAAGTGCTAGAGGGCGGACTAGTTATGAGGGAATTTGTTGAGCAAGTCAACCTTACGGGTGGGGTCCACCTGAGCGCATATGACACGGCCACCGAGGAGTGTTGGGTGCCTCTGGAAATAGATAGGCGCGAAATCGATGTTGCGACATGGGACATAGGGAACGTGACGGCAGAAATTTGCGCCGACATAGCCAATGGTGACGTGCACTTTCTGTTTGGCGGCCCTGTCACCGATTGTATTGTCGCTCAAGCCCCCATCGCCAATGAGGCAGGGGTGGTACTAATGACCCTTGAGGGTGGTTGTGCCACCATCGCGAACGATCCAGATAAACTTGCTCAGTGGCCCTATGTGTTTCTTACCCTGAGCTATTCCGACTGGTACCAGTTGCCGGTTCTGTCTGACATACTCGAGGCTGAGCTAGGGAGAACCCCGAAGGCGTATGTAGTTCATATGGAGGGTGAGCACGGCGAAGAGTATCTCGCCGTGGCCGAAGATAACTTCGACGTCGTTGGCGATGTTGAAGTTCCGCTTGACCCTGCAGAGCTGGATGCAGAGGAGGTAGTTCTTAGTGCTATAGCTGCTTTGGGGGACCCGCATGAACCGAATTATGACCTCTTCTGCTGTTTTGCCTTTCCCGACCAGGTTCGGCCCATTACCAGCCAATCCAGGGCACACGACTTCAACCCACGCGCTATGGTATTCGGACCGGGCGCTAGCTATGGGGTTTACCCTTACTGGTACGGCGACCCACCAGACCCATCTCTAGTGGACGGAATACTATCTTTCACGACTGCCGCTTACGATGCAAACCCAGAAATTCAAGCAGTATATGACTTGATTGCGGAACGGATGGATGACGATGAGGGCGATCCGCTGTCAGGTATACCAGGTTTGCCTGGCATGTTACAGCTGGATTATTGGGGAATTCCTCTCTATTGGGCAGGCATGGAGATGTGGCTGGAGGCTGTAGAGAGGGTTGGATATGTTGACCAGGAAAAGCTGAGAGACGCTCTTGCTGCTTTAGAGGATGACCCGGCAGATACAATTTTAGGAGACTGCTGGTTCCGCATGTACGGGGCTTCTGGTGAAGGTGGTGGAAATTTGGATTACCTTTGCCACACCGGTGAGGTTGGTCAGTGGCAATCCGGGATATTTAAAACCGTAGGATATGATGGGATTACGGATGACCTCCCGAACTACGTGGTTACTGGAAACTTCATGTTCCCCATGACGGACCAATGGAACTAGCTTCTGGATTAAGACTAGACAGAAAGCAAGGAGATAGAATAGTAAACAGCTTCATAGGGCAAGGATTTATTCTCCACCAGAAAGAGGCGGTGTGGAACATAATCGCAGTCACATCTGGCTAGACCAATCCTGCCTATATCTGGAATATCGTTGATGGACAGACCTATCCCTTCCTGAGCTAGCAGCCCATTTCTTAAACAGGACTGGACACTAAAAGGTTGATACAACGCGATAATCTGTCTGAAGTCGGGAATTACACAAAAGCGTACTTTGTTACCTGACTACACAAGCTGTCCGTAGGTTGGACTTGAGACTGAGAAAGTAGATTGTTTCGTTGGCCAGAAAAGCATGCAAATCAGAACAAATCGTCATTTCATTAAATTGGGCGTCATCAATCGAAGCTGACCAAGCTAATAATTCACAGAGCTTTGGTTTCAATCCAACGTCCGCTATCAATTCTTGAAGTTTAAGAGTTCCGCCTAGATAAATAACTATGGCATCCGAATCCCCATAAGAGGTATTGCTTCTTCTGCAGTTAACAGGGTCTCAATTTCGTACCGCCATCCTTCGATACTGTAGAACCAACCCATTCTCCTGGTCAGCTCGGCAAGTGTTTCATACTCTTTTCCCTTATCTGATTCAAATATTGAGTAGGTTTTTATACCAAGTTCCCCAGCTCCACCAGTCGTCAGTACATACCGACGTTTGAGAAAGGATGGTAGGGGCTCGGCTAAAGATTTAGCGAAGACTTGTACTACTTCGCTCGCCTTGGTAGGGGGATATGTTGATGTTATCATGAAGAACATTTGTTTTACCTCCTTCTAATCTGGCAAATGGTAATGTTGCATATCATTACCTACTACCTCAAGTGCTGAGTCAATTCGCATTGTGCATAGGCGTTATCCTCATCTCTGAATAGAAAAGGCTGCTAGTTTCCGCCATTTATTAAGTGGTTCTAGTACACTTGCTCCAATCACTTTATCTCCCGATTTAAGATTACGTAATTCTTAATCGGTCGGTTATCCACTCTGTACGTACATAAGGGTAGTACTAGGCTCCCCACTTTGTCAACGCCATCCAATATACCAGTACTCTTCCGTTACCATCTATATTGCACATAAAGCCATTCTGTTTAGTTAATCGTCTCGCATTGACTGAGACAAGCGACCGCACAATACATCATGTTGTTTGGTGTGAATCTGTTCTTTCTAGCCCCAGGATAATGAGTATCGCTGAAATGAGGTACAGGGCTAAAGGTCGGTCGCTCTAGTCTGCTATCCTCTTTCTTGGAAGCATCTATGACTCAGCACTACGGGCCTCATCAACCCTAGTGCTCGGCGGGAAGCCACCCTTCTTTGCTCAGGATTTGTGCCGTCATCATGGTGCTAGGCACATCACCAGGGGAGACGTTTACAGAAACTGATTCCCCAACTACGCTCTGGACCTTAGCTACTCCTTCGTGTGAGAAACCGGGGCACAGGCTTATCGATTGTATCCCTGCCTTTTCAACTAAGTCTTTGGACACCTGGGCAGCCAGGTCGAAATCGAATAATGGAATAAATACCATTGTGTATTCAAATTCGTCAGCCTTGACCGAAGCTCGGTGCTTCATAGGGTCAGCATTCAGTGCCATGATGACGCTCGCTGCTTTAAACATCGTGTCTACCTCCTTTCGAAGGGCTATTATACGGTTGACGTTTCAGTTGTCAATATCGGCTCTTCCCCTTAGAGTGATTCCAGATAGATTGCAGCGAGTATCTATCGTGCTTCGATAGGTGAGACCAGTAACAATCGATAGGTGAGGTCCATAGCAATAGTAGACGGCGGTTATACTGATGGCAGACAGTACGGGAGCGGTATGACTTTGTCGAGATTCCGTCATTGCCTGAGGCTGAAGCCGCAACCTGCCTAGCGTGAAGAATCTAGACCCTCCGCTAGGCTCTTCGTTCGGAGTTTCTGCTCGTGGTGAAAAAATATACGCCTGTTATTTAGGAAGAGGTTTAGGTTACAGGTACTACAGATACAAGCCCCTGTCAAACTAGCGCCAGCAAACTACTCTGTATTGCCATTGCTCTGTTTAAGGCTTTTTGTTAATATAAAAATCAGGAAAGTTCGCGAAATACCTGTGGCACGCGGTGCTTTGGGTAGCGGCGTGCCCCTGTAGCTCAGTTGGATAGAGCAGCGGTTTCCTAAACCGCGTGTCGGGCGTTCGAGTCGCCCCAGGGGCATTTTTGATTATAATTATGCTGTGTCCTATGTTATTAGGCATAGCTCCAAGGCGGAGTATATTGGTCATTGCGAGGCTAATGGAGTGCAGTGGCGGAAGCAAAAGGGGAAAGGCTCAATTCAGCGTCTTTTTTTCTGGGTAGCTCTCCTTCGGCCTTGTTTTTTTGTCCGGGCGGCTCTCCTTCTACGCACGAAGAAAATCACTAGTCCCACTGCCACCACCGCCGCTATAATCCCGCCGATTAGTGGCCAGTTGGCTCCAAAGTTGGCCGTTATGGTGTAGTCGCCGTGCATGGGAATGATGGTTGTAGCGGCGTTCACATTGGCGATGGTGTCAACATCACCAGTCCAGTTGACAAAGCGGTAGCCTTTCTCGGGCTCGGCAATCACACGAACCATCACCCCGGCATTATAGGTGAACATCCCTGTGCCAGGGGTGGTAACGGAACCGCCAGTGATGCTGGATATAGTGAGGGTATACTCAACAACTCCCAGATTCCATTTGGCAAGCTCGATCTCAGGACCTGCGGAGACTAGGGTATCGTCGGCCTTAAGCCCCACCGTGTGATAGCCGCCTGCAGCGATCTGGGTGATGTTCGTCCAGCCGCTGACAGCGTACTGCCCACCGGCGTCGCCTCCCACGGTGACCACGGTGCCGTCGGCCTTAAGCCCCACTGTGTTATAACTTCCTGCGGCTACCTGGGTGATGTCCGTCCAGTTGCTGACAATGCACTGCCCGTAAGAATTGTCTCCCACGGCGACCACGGTACCGTCGGCCTTAAGCCCCACCGTGTTATAGCCACTTGCGGCGATTTGGGTGATGTCCGTACAGCCGCTGACAGCGCACTGCTCGTACTCGTTGTCTCCCACGGCGACCACGGTACCGTCGGCCTTAAGCCCCACCGTGTGGCTGGAGCCTGCGGCGATCTGGGTGATGTCCGTCCAGTTGTTGACATCACACTGCTCGAATTGGTTATCTCCCACGGCGACCACGGTGCCATTGTTCTTAAGTCCCACCGTGTGCCTGGAGCCTGCGGCAACCCTAATGATGTGCGTCCAGTTGCTGACATTGCACTGCCCATAGTCGTTGTATCCTACAGCGACCGCAGTGCCGTCGTTCTTAAGTCCCACCGTGTGGCTATAACCTGCGGCGACTCTGATGACGTCTGACCATCCGCTGACGTCGCATTGCCCGTAGTAGTTGTCTCCTACGGCGACCACGGTGCCATCATTCTTACGTCCAACCGTGTGCTTGAAGCCTGCGGCAAGCCGTCTGATATCCGTCCAGCTCTCGACATTGCACTGCCCGTAGTGGCTCCTTCCCACGGCGACCACGGTGCCGTCGTTCTTAAGCCCCACTGTGTGCCAGCCGCCTGTGGCGACCTTGATGATATCTGTCCAGCCCCCGACATCGCACTGCCCGTGGTCGTTCTTCCCTGCGGCGACCACGGTGCCGTCGGCCTTAAGTCCCACCGTATGGTCAGAGCCTGCGGCGACTCCGATGATATCCGTCCAATCGCCGACGTCGCACTGCCCGTGGTCGTTCTTTCCCACGGCGACCACGTTGCCGTCGACCTTAAGCCCTACTGTGTGATAACTACCGGCGGTGACCTGGACGATGTCCGTCCAGTCCCCGACATCACTCTGCCCGCTGCCCATGTATCCCACAGCGACCACGGTTCCGTCGGCTTTAATCCCCACTGTGTGACCATAACCTGCGGCGACCTGTATAATGTCCGTCCAGTCACCGACATTACACTGCCTGCCCTCGTTGTATCCCACGGCGACCACGGTACCGTCGGCTTTAATACCCACCGTGTGGTCAGAGCCTGTGGTGACCTGGATGATATCCGTCCAGTTGCCGACATCGCATTGCCCGCCGCCATTGTAGCCCACGGCGACCACGGTGCCGTCGGCTTTAAGCCCCACCGTGTGCTGGCTGCCTGCGGCGACCCGGATGATATCCGTCCAGTCGCCGACATCACACTGTTCGTAGACGTTGCTTCCCACGGCGACCACGGTGCCGTCGGCTTTAAGCCCTACCGTGTGATAATAGCCTGCGGCGACCATGGGCGTTACCTGCCCTTGAGGCATATTCATGGCTATTGCGGAAGCAAGGCTGGGGCTATCTATCGCCGCCGAAATAATAAAACGGTCATCTGGCAGATGCACGGTTGTTGAAGCTCCCGCTAACCCAGCAGGAAGAATCAGGCCGAAGACCAGAAAGATAGAGAGCAGGGCTGGTAGGAGCATCTTTCTATTTTTCATTGCTGCATCCGATTATCCGTCATCTGAAAACTGAAATACCTTTCCTGCGTATCAAAGTCTCCCCTAACGCAGTGTCAAAGTCTTAAACCCTTCTGGCTCATACTTTCTTCCAGTACTTCTCCCTTAACTCTCTCTTCAAAATCTTGCCGGCAGGGTTCTTGGGCAGGGAATCGACAAACTCAATAGTCTTTGGTGTTTTGTAACCTGCTATATGCTTTTTGCAGAAAGCGGTGAGCTCTTCGGGGGTAGTGCTTACTCCTTTCTTTGTTACTACTACCGCGTGAACCCTTTCTACCCAGTATGGGTCAGGGACGCCGATGACCGCCGCCTCCATAACCGCGGGATGCTGGTAGAGGACCTCTTCTACTTCTCTGGGATAGACATTTTCCCCACCGGAAATAATCATGTCCTTTTTCCGATCCGCAATGTAGATATAACCCTCATCATCGTAATAGCCCATATCTCCGGTATGGAGCCAACCATTGATAATAGTTTTGCTGGTTTCCTCAGGCTTGTGCCAGTATTCAATCATTGTGTGCTTACTTCGTACTGTGATCTCACCCACTTCACCAGGCTCGACGTCATTGCCTTTTTCATCAACAATTCTGACCTGAACCCCGATATCTGGTCTGCCCGCTGACCTGAGTTTTCTTTGTTCCTTCTCGGGTCTATCCAGGACATTGTGGTCCTCTCTTGACAAGTGAGAGATGGCCGGACCGGATTCACTCTGCCCGTATCCTTGGGCGACAATAGGACCGAAAACCTTCATGCCTTTCTTGAGCACCTCCAGAGGCATAGGTGAGCCTCCGTACCACAGGAACTGCAGAGAACTGATATCATACTTATTAAGATCAGGTACGTTGAGCATCGCCGCCAGGTGGGTTGGCACAATGTCCATATGAGTGGCCCGCTCATTCTGGATGATTTGTAGGGTTGCTGCGGGGTCAAAGAATTTCAGGATAATATTGCATCCCCCAATGTACAGGGAGCTCCGGAAATGGGTGTTCCCGGCAATGTGGAAGAGAGGTGTTATCTGTACACGCCTGTGCCCCGGTTGCAGACCCATATCCATAACCAGAATCTTGGTGTCGTCGATCAAGCAACGGTGAGTATATAGAGCACCGCGGGGCAGGCCGGTAGTGCCGCTGGTGTAAATGATGCTAGCCAGGTCGTCCTCGTCTACCTGCACATCAGGCTCTGTCTTGGAATAAGTAGTCACCAGGTCACGGTGGCATATCATATCGGGAACGGAGGCCTCAAAAGAGATGAAGTTCTTGACCTTGGGTAGATGCGGTCGCAGTTGGTTGGCCACCTCCATCAATTCAGGTCCCACGAAGAGGCTATTGGCCTCGGAATAGTTAATGATGTACTCAAGCTCACGCTCTTTCAATCTGGGATTAAATGGTGACGCAATGAATCCTCCTTTCATCGCTGCCCCGTAGACTTCAACAAACCCCAGGCAACTCCAGGATAAGATACCAATTACATCTCCCTTCTTGGCCCCCATTGCCTGCAGGGCGTGTATAAGGCTATTCGCTCTAGCATTGAATTCGGAGAAGGTTATCCTCTCAGGCCCGTATACGAAGGCTTCTTGGTCTGGCTGTAGAAGTGCGTGCCTATGGATGATGTGAGCGAAGGTGCCTATTTTGTATTGACCTAGCTCGCTTAATATATTCCTTGTTGGCATTCTTACCTCCCTGTCATTTATTTCTTATTGTTTCTCCTGCTTCGGGCGCTGCCGATACGCTTCAATATAGCGTCGGGCGCGCTTGTCACGG
>Ga0209427_10009859_pt1 | contig 10631 bp, 8 predicted proteins | sample DeeMarSWOR136_30_FD_187465 | JGI IMG/M metagenome (GOLD analysis project Ga0209427, IMG submission 187465) | Marine sediment microbial communities from White Oak River estuary, North Carolina - WOR-1-36_30 (SPAdes) (version 2) | ecosystem: Environmental > Aquatic > Marine > Intertidal zone >...
ATCAACTCAACACAAACGCAAAAACTCGTAAAACCCCAAACGGACCCCAAAGCATCCGAAACGCCGCCGGAATTCCTTGTAAGTGGCCACCACTTACCGTGCACAACCTGCCAGAACATTTATGAATAGCAATAGATGCGCGCGTTGCTTGTCCAAGTACCAAACGAGGTGAACCAAAATTTCCATTTTTTCAGGCCGACGATCGTGTGCGCTTCATTACCAGGCCCCATGCTCCCCTTTTTCTGGGCTCCCTGACGAAGATCTGGAACGCCACCGTGGCCGCCAGAAGCGCGGCCGATATCACCCCGAAGGATGGCAGGTACTCCAGGTTGGTCAGCAGGAAGCCCGTGGCGGAGCGCGGTGGACATCCCCACAACCAGGCCTAGGGCAGCAAGGGCGGCACCGAGCGCCTTCGCGAAGAAGGCGAAGAGGGGCGTCCTCGCCATCCCGTAGCTGAGCCTTGCAAAGAACCCGATGAGCACGAGCGCGAGGAATGTCCCGATCATTTAGTTTCTAGTCAGACCTTTCCGCTATAAGATGACCTCAGGAACCTACAGCCACAGAGACGAGCTGCATGTTGCAGAGTCTTCTGTACAGTTCGTTCCTCCCTAGCAGCTCGTCGTGGGACCCCACGTCATCTATCCGCCCCTCGTTGAGGACTATGATCCTGTCCGCGTCTCTGACCGTCGAGACCCTGTGGGTGACTAGGAGCACGGTCCTGTTCGCCATCTCCTCCCTCAGGGCCTTCTGGATGAGGGTCTCGGTGTAGGGGTCAACGCTACTCGTAGCCTCATCGAACACCAGTATCCTCGGGTCGGCTATCAGGGCCCTGCCCAGGCAGATGAGTTGGCGCTCCCCGTATGAGAGGTTGGTCCCCCTTTCCTGCATCTCCGTGTCGTATCCGTCCTCGAGCTTCGAGATGGCGTCGTGGACGCCCAGAAGCCTCGAGATCCGGATCATCTCCTCGTCGGACGCCTCGGGGCGTCCGAACTTCAGGTTGTAGGAGATCGTGCCGGAAAAGAGGTAGGGCTCCTGGAGGACGATGGACACGGTCCTCCTCAGGGAGTCGAAACTGACCCTCCTGAGGTCGATACCGTCGATCTCCACGGCGCCCTCGTCGGGGTCGTAGAACCTTCCGAGCAGGTTGATGATGGAGGTCTTGCCGGCGCCCGTGGGGCCGAATATGGCCAGGCGTTCGCCCGGGTGGGCCTCGAACGAGACATCGTTGAGTACGGGCTGCCCCTTGACGTAGCTGAAGCCGACGTGTCTAAACTGGAGGCGCCCTCTTGCGTCGGCGACCCCAATGGCGTCGGGCGCCTCGACCACGTCGGGCCTCATGTCGAGCACCGTGAAGATCCTCTCGGCCCCGGAGAGGGCGCTCTGGATCTCCCCGTATAGCATAGAGAGACTCTGGATGGGCTCGAAGAAGGTGGTGGCGTACTCGGAGAACGCGACGAGCTGGCCGAGGGTCCGCCCCGCGAACATGACCTGCTGGCCCCCTAGGTACCAGATGGCGGCGGTCATGATCGAGCTGAGGAGGGTGACGACGCCTGAGAAGGCGACCGAAACCGTCTCGGCCCTTATCTGGGACTGCATGTTCTGCTCGTTCACCCCGTCGAACTCCCTGAGGGAACGCTCCTCCTGGGTCAGGGCCTTCGTCACCCTAGCCCCGTACATTAGGTCCTGCACCTTCCCGGTGAGGGACGCCACATTCCTCCGCGCTGTCCTCCAAGCCTCCTTTATCCACCCCTGGAAGACCCTGCTGACCAGCGCCAGGACCGGGGCGATCAGCAGCGCGACCAGAGTGAGCCGGAGGTCGAGGACGGCCATCATGACGAGTATCGCTGATGCAATGATGCAGTCGGCGAAGAGCCCCACCACGCCCGTCGACATCAGCTTCTTCAAGGCCTCGGCGTCGTTTGTGACCCTGGACACGAGCCTGCCAGTGTTGCCGTGCTCGAAGAAGCGCTGGGAGAGGTCCCCAAGCTGGGTGAAGAAATCGGCCCGTATGTCGGCGATCACGATCAGGCCCAGTTTGTCGATGTAGTACTCCTGGATGGACATCACGGCCCAGAGAACGAGGGCCGTCGCGACGTACAGCAGGGCGGCTGAGAGGAGGAGCGACGCCGTGTCCGGTTGAGCCGCGCCGCTCACGGCCGAGGCGAGGGACCTTATGATGTCCGCCAGCCAGCGACCGTCCCTGGTGGGCGTGTCGTTGATGTAAAAGTCTATGGCGACCTTGTAGATGTAGGGTCCGGCTAGGACGACCAACATCTTGGCCAGCACGAGCAGCATTTCCAGGGCGAAGAGGCCCCTGTGGCGGAGCATGTAGCCGAGAACGATCCTCTTCATGAGCCCGAGGTCGCTGAACCTGCGCTCCGTGGACTCCAAGGACCCGACGTCGTAGCGGTCGGCGTACTCGGCCATCAGTCGCCCGCCCCCCGAGTCAGGTCCAGGGCCTGGGACTCTATGAGCCGCTGGTACTCCACGCTGGCGGCCATCAGCTCGTCGTGGGTGCCCACCGCGGTTATGGTGCCCCTGTCCATGACCACCACCCTGTCCGCCGCCTTGCAGGTGGAGGCTCTCTGGGTGATTATCAGCGCGGTCCTGCCCTTGAGGAGGGCGTCGATCGCCATCCTGATCAAAACCTCGGTCTCCGCGTCGACGTTCGAAGTAGAGTCGTCCAGTATCAGTATGGCCGGGTCGGTGAGGAGGGTTCTGGCGATGGTCACCCTCTGCCGCTCCCCCCCAGAGAGGGTCAGACCCCTCTCCCCGACGACGGTCTCGTACCCATCAGGCAGGGACTCGACGAACTCGTGGATCTGGGCGGCCTTCGCGACCTTCACGATATCATCGTCGGTGGCGTCGGGCTTCCCGAAGGCGATGTTGTTCCTGATCGTGTCCGAGAACACGAACACATCCTGCATTGCGATGCCCACCTGGCTCCTAAGGGAGTGGAGCGAGATGTCCCGCACGTCGTAGCCGTCGATGGTCACCCTCCCCTCGGAGACGTCGTAGAAGCGGGGGACCAGCTCAGCCAGGGTCGTCTTCCCGGACCCAACGAAGCCCATGAGGGCGATCTTCTCCCCCGGCTTGACATTTAGCGAGACGTTCCTCAGCGTGTCCTCGGACCCTTGGTAGGAGAAGGAGACGTTCTCGAACGATACCTCCCCCTTCACCCTTGGCAGCTTGATCGGATTGGGGGCCTCGGGGACGTCTTCGCCGACGTCTATCACCTCGAAGACGCGCCTGGCGCTCGCGATCGCGTCCTGATAGAACATTATCAGCCTCGCGAACATCCGCATTGGCCCTACGAGCTGGGCGAAGTAGGTGCCGAAGAGGATCATCTCGCCGATGGTGAGCCTCCCGCTGACCACCCTCTGCCCGCCGTAGAAGATCACGAGGGCCACGCCGATGGCAACCATCGCCGCCGAGGAGGGCCTGTATAACGACTGTATCAGAGACGCTTTCAGGCTCGTGTCGACGTAGCCGCGGTTCTCGGCCTCGAACCTCTCCATGAACTTATCCTCCTGCCCATGGGCCTTGATCAGCTTGTGGGCCACGATCCCCTCTACAAGCACGGAGCTCAGATCGCCGAACTGGTTCTTCGCCTTCGCCAGGTAGCCACTTATCCTGCTCGAGTACAGGCGGGTGGAGAGGAACACGAAGGGCATGGGGATGCTGCATATGAGGGCGAGCCCGGGATCGATGATGTACAGGATGTAGAGGGTGAAGAGGAACTGCATCCCGTGCCTGAAGATCTCCCGCACCGTCTCCGAGTAGAAGAGGTCTATGGCCCCCATGTCGCTGGTCATGCGGCTGATGATCTGCCCCGACATCACCCGGTCCAGGTAGCTGAACGACTTGCGGATCAGGGCGTAGTAGAAGTCCCGCCGCATCACCCTGAGTATGTTCTGGGAGAGCGACGCCCGAAGGGTTATGTGGACGACGTGGAAGACGCCCCTGACGACGGCGAGGGCCACGATGAGGAGGCACAGGATGAGGAGTAGCCCCATTTCGTCGTGGACCCCCGTCCAGCCCTTCAGCAGCTCGAGGAACCAGTGGGTCTTCCCGGGGACGGGCACCAGGATGTAGTCGATGATTAGCATGACAAGCAAGGGCCAGATGAGGGCGAAGATGCCGTGCCGTCCGAAGGCCGTCAGCAGTATCCCGACGAAGATACGCAGGAATGGCCTCATGTAGCCAAGGAGACGCTTGGTGAGCTCCCAGCTAGACGGGTTGTATTCTGTGTTCATGCCCTCGCCTTTCGAACCGATCAACCAGTGACTAGAGGGTACTCACGCATAGAAAAAATATCCTGAAAAAAGGGTGGGAATAAGGCTATTTTACCTTCGTGAATTTCTTCTCGATCTCTGCCCAGTTGACGATCTTCCAGATGTTGTCGACGTACTCGGCCCTGCGGTTCTGGTACTTCAGGTAGTAGGCGTGCTCCCAGACGTCGATGACGAACAGGGGCGCGACACCCCAGATGGTGAGCTTCTGGTGGTTCTCCGCCTGGAGGACCATGAGCTGCTGCCCGACGGGCTCCCAGGCGAGCACCGCCCAGCCGGAGCCCTCCACCGCCTTCGCGGCGGCGGACATCTCCGCCTTCATCGCCTCCAGGGAGCCGAAGTCCTTCTTCACCTGCTCTAGGAAGGCCCCAGAGGTCGGTTCCTTGCACTCGGATGCGGAGCAGAGCCCCTCCCAGTAGAGCGTGTGGAGCACCGCGCCGGAGCCGTTGAAGGCGAGGTCCCTCTTCAGCGCCTTAACGGCGGAGTGGTCGCCCTTCTCCCGGGCCTCGGCGAGCTTCTTCAGCGTAGAGTTCAGGCCGTTGATGTAACCCTGGTGGTGCTTGTCGTGGTGGAGGGTGGTGGTCTGCTCGTCGATGTAGGGCTCGAGGGCGTCGTAGGCGTAGGGCAGCTTGGGTAGCGTGTACTCCTTCATTCGGTTTCCTCCAAAACTTCGAGAGGGTAGAATCTACGGCTCAAGATAAACGTTATTCAAGAATTGTTCTTAGGCTCCAAGCAACGATGTTTATACGCCCTGTTCTCTCTTGCGTAGGTTTTATATAACCTGAATGTATTGCGCGTCGATATCACGGCGTACTTCTCCATGAAGGGCGTGTGATTCGGGCTGAAGGTGGACCAGTGATATGATGGATGCAGCTATAATGATAGAGGGCCTCTCGAAGAGGTTCGAGGACGTGACGGCCTTGGACGACCTGAGCTTCGAAGTCCAGAAGGGGGAGCTCTTCGGCCTCCTTGGGCCAAACGGGGCCGGGAAGACCACGACATTAAACATCCTCTGCGGCCTACTGGAACCGACGGGTGGTAGGGCCTACGTCGGCGGCCACGATGTCCAGAGGGAGCCCGGGAGGGTCAGGGGGCTCATCGGAGTATGCCCCCAGGACACGGCCGTCTACCCGTTCCTCACCGGCAGGGAGAACGTGGAGCTGTTCGGAAGCCTCCACGCCATACCCGGGGAGAGCCTTCGGAAAAAGACGGAAGAACTCCTCGAGAAGATGGGCCTGACCGAGGACGCCGACAGGCAGGCGGGGAAGTACAGCGGGGGGATGAGGCGGAGGATAAACCTCGTCATGGGGCTGGTCCACAACCCCGAGATAGCATTCCTCGACGAGCCCACCGTCGGAATGGACCCCCAGTCCCGCAGGGCCGTCTGGGACTTCATCACGGAGCTTAAGGGCCAGGGGAAGACTGTGATCCTCACGACCCACTACATGGAGGAGGCCGAGGAGCTCTGCGACAGGGTCGGCATCATCGACCACGGGAGGCTCATCGCCCTCGGCCCGCCGGGGGAGCTCATGGAGGAGCACGGAGCCAGGGACCTGGAGGAGGTCTTCATACGCCTCACGGGCAGGAAGATCAGGGAGGGCGTCTAGATGGAACTCCGGCGCGTGATAGCTCTCGCGAAGAAGGACCTGAAGAAGACGGTGAGGGAGCCCGCCGCCCTCTTCATGACCCTCCTCTTCCCCCTAATCATGGCCCTGGCCTTCGGTGTCGCCTTCGGGGGGATCGGGGGCGTGGAGGTTGCGGGGTTCGACATCGGGGTCGTGAGCCTCGGGGACCCCCAGGACCCGTGGGCGATCCAGTTCGTAGAAGCGATCCATGGGACCGGGGTCCTTTGGGTGAAGGGCTACGAGGACAACAAGACGGCCCAGGGGGACCTCTCCCAGGGCAGGTTGAGCGCTGTCCTCGTGATCCCGGGGGACTTCGGGGAGGGGTGCAGCTCCTACCTCGCGGCCCCCTCTGAGCCGTCCCTCTGGGTGAACACCTCCATACGGCTCTACCTCGACAGCGGCTCGATGATGGTGACGCAGGCGATACCCCACCTCGTGAACAATGCTCTCTTGGTCACGATCCACGGTGAACTGCCACAGGCGATGCCCAGCCCGATCCACTTGGAGAGTCCCTCCCTCGTCGAGGCGAGGAACGTGTCAACCTTTGACTACATGGCCCCGGGGCTCTTCCCCTTCGCGGCGATATTCCTCACGATGTTAGTCGCCCAGTCCTTCGTCTACGAGCGGCAGACCGGGCTCCTGAGGAGGATCCTCGTGACGCCGACGACGTCCGCAGAGTTCATGCTGGCCCAGGTCCTGTCCAACATGGTGGTCGCCTTAGCCCAGGTCGCCCTCGTCTTTGCAGGGGCCTTCCTGGTTGGCTACCGGCCCTACGTGGACGCATCGGTATTGGCCTTCTCGTTCCTCATCGTCTCGGCGTTCTCTCTCTGCTGCATAGGCTTCGGCCTGGTAACGGCGACCATCGCCAAATCCGACGGAGTCGCCACGGGCATATCCTTCTTCTTCATTATGCCCCAGATGCTCCTCGGCACCTTCGTGCCAATGGGGGGTACCCAACTCGGGAGGATTGCGGCCCAGTTCATGCCCAGCCACTACGTGACAGACGCCCTCACCTCGCTGCTGCTCAGGGGCGCGGCCATCACAAGCCCTATGATACTGTTCGACGCCGCCGTCGTGCTCGTCTCAGGTATTCTGATCCTGATTGTTGGGGTGGCCCTGTTCGGAAGGTATGGGAAAACCTAAGGTCTCGTAGGCAAAGTTAGAATCTAATTCCAAAGCATGTGTTACTGTCTAGGTTCGAACACTTTGTACATGTACGAGGTGTCGGTCAGTCCGCGGAGCCGTCGTTTGAAATGCCTACCTTCTTCCATGAGAGAGGTACTGAGAAGGAACGTCCTCGTTATCACGTTGAGGACAGTCATCCGCCAGTTCAACCTCAATCACCATGCACTTCTTCGTCTTAAACGGAATGGCCCTCGGCGGAGTATCGCGGAGATCGGCATATGAACACCCCCCCTGCCATCATTCTCCCTCAGAACGGCAAGGAAGAAGGGCATTTTGACGTCGATGAACCCTTGCTGATTATTTTATTAATCGCCACTACCGACACGTTTGGGATATGCTAACGGCCACTGCCATCGGCACAATAATGTACGCCAGTGTATTGGTGCTTCTATGCATCGGCTTCACATTCACCCACATGATGGAGAAGTTCCCCAACCTGGCCCACACTTCATATGCGAGCATTGGTACCGTCTTCACCTTCACGTTTGTCCGGCTATGGGGATTTAATCCCTACCTAGCCTGGCCCCTCGCGGCCTTTTTAAGCGGTCTGATAGGTGTAGCCTTCTACTTGCTCATAGTTCAGCCCATGCATAGGGCCGGGGCGGGAGGAATACGCCTCACCTTCGCAATGTTCGCCCTGACCTTTGTCATCAACGCCCTCATCGCCGTCTACTCCTTCTGGATCCTAATAACATTTCACTACAGCTCCCTCGGCTTCGTGCTGAGAAGGTACGACTTCACATTCATGGGCCTACCAGGAGTCCTCATAGTCGCACCTCTGACAAGCCTTACCCTTGTGACCGTCATTCACCTGTTCCTCACCAGGACGAGATTCGGGATCGCCGTTAAAGCCACTACCGAAGACCCTAATCTTGCGTCAAGCCTCGGCGTTAACATATTCCACGTGCACCTCGCGTCCTGGTTCCTTACGGGAGCCCTAGCGGGCCTCGCCGGGGCCGTCCTCCCACTGTGGTACTCGACCCGACTTGGGGGAAGCGACGAGCTCATGATCAACGTCTTGGCCGGGAGCGTCCTCGGGGGTCTGGACAGCATATACGGCGCGGTGCTCGGCGGCATCTTCCTCGCCTACACCCAGAGGCTGATGCCGGGGATGCTCGTCAGGGCCTTCGGCGTCTGGGTGGCCAACTACATCACCCTCATGCCGATAATAGTCGTCGTCTCGGTCCAGCTGCTGATGCCGGACGGCATAGCAGGGGTCCTGATGTCGGACTCCGGGCCGGTCGGGCGCCTGAAGCGCAGGATGAACGGCCTTCTCGGGAGGCGCTAGTGCCTCTGCACGGCGTTTAAATGGGTGCTCCTTAGTAGTCTAAGGGATCGCCCTTGCCCCTCGCCGTCAGGTGCCCCGTCTGCGAGCGCCGCCACACGATAGAGGAGTACGAGGAGGACAGGTTCTGCCGCGCCTGCGGGGCGCTCCTCATGGTGGGACGCCGCACCGTGAGGGAGGGGGAGGGGTGGAGGGCGCTCTTCCCCTACGAGCCCTACTCGCAGCAGGTGGCGTTCATGGACGATGTGGAGGGGATCGTGGGCGGGAGAGGCGTTCTCCTGGCGGAGGCGTGCAACGGCTTCGGTAAGACGGCGTCGGCCCTCTCAGCTCTGCTCCCTTCGGGGCGGCCCATCGTCTACGCGACCCGGACCCACGAGCAGGTGAGGCAGGTCCTCGCCGAAGTCTCCACCATAAATGAGGGGTCCGGGGAGCGCTTCACCGCCGTCAACCTCGCGAGCCGCCAGCACCTCTGCCTCAACCCCGACTGCCAAGGGCTCAACAACAGGGACGCCCAGGAGCTCTGCAGGATACTGAGGGAGGACGGCGAGTGCCCCTGGGACTCCGAGGTGGCGACGCTCCCCAGGGGCCTCCCACCGGTGATGACCCAGAAGATCCTGAAGTCGACGGGGAGGCGGATGGACATCTGCCCCTACTACCTCGCCAGGAGGGCCTCGAAGGGCTGCAAAGTGGTCGTCGTCCCCTACCCCTACGTCTTCGACGGGCAGGTGAGGGCGAGCGTCGGCCTCGAGCTGGTCGGCCGGGTCCTCGTCCTCGACGAGGGGCACAACCTCGACAAGGTGGGCCAGGAGACGCTGAGCGACTCCCTCTCCGAGTTCGGCCTCGGCGTCGCCGCCGACGAGCTCAAGGCCATAAAGGGGTCTACCAGGCACATGACCCGCCTCGCCAGGCTCCTCAGGGAGAGGATCTCGGACAGGCCCGCACTGCAACAGGCTGAAACACTGGAGAGGGACCTGGAGCTCGCCCTAGGCTCGGATCTGCCGAGCATCGTAGACCACTACGCCGAGGCCGTCGATAGGGTGAGGACCCACAAGATCCAGAGTGGGGACCCTCCCCGGAGCTACCTGAACGGCGTCCTCGCCTTCCTCGCCCTCGTCTCCAGGAGCAGCAAGGACAAGTACGTCGCCGTCTACCACAGGGACCACCGCGGGACGAACACCCTGGAGTACCGCTGCCTCGACCCGAGCCTCGCCATCCAGCCTGTGGTCGAGGAGGCCGAGGGCTGCCTCGTTATGTCCGGCACCCTCTCGCCCCTTGACCTGTTCTCGGAGGTGATCGGGCTAGGCGACTCTGAGAAGAGGGCCTACCCGCCGATCCAGGACCCCGAGAAGGTCCGGACGTTCGTCGACCCCCGGGTCACAACGACGTACAGGAAGAGGAGTGAGGAGATGATCCTCCGCATCGGCCAGAGCATCGCATCGGAGATGTCAGGCGTGCCCCACGGTGCCCTCCTCTTCTTCCCCCAGCGGAGGTTCATGCACTCCTGCCTCGACACCTGGGGAGTAAACGGCATCATCGAAACGCGGCGGGGCAGGCTCCGCCTCGGAGGGAAGACCCTATACATCGAGGGGAACGACGCCGTCTCCAACAGGGAGGTCGTGACGAGGTACAAGAGGTCGGCCGTCACCCCCGGGGGCGCCGTCCTCTGCTGCGTCTTCCGGGGTCGGAACTCTGAGGGTTCCAACTTCCCTGACAGGCAGGCCCGGGGCATCTTCCTCGTCGGGGTCCCCTACGCCAACTACGGCGACCCCATCGTCAGGGCCCAGATCGGCTACTACAACCGGAGGGAGGAGGAGCTCGGCCAGAGGTGGTACACGATGGACGCCTACAGGGCGGCGAACCAGGCCCTCGGCCGGGGCATCAGGGGCCGGGAGGACTGGTGCCACTACTGGCTCCTCGACTGGAGGTACGCCGAGAACATCGGCCTCATCTCTGGATGGGCGCTCGGGGGCGGCCCCGAGATCATTGGTAGAGAGGCCTCTCACAGCTTTTAAGCCGAGCCTGGCTACATCAGGATCGGTGGTGCTCCTATGGTCGAGGGCTGTGAACACGTTCTGGGAGTCGACGGTGGAGCCTCGGGCACGAGGTGCGTGATCGCCAACGCCTCCGGTGAGCTCCTTGGCAGGGGCACCGGTGAGCCGTCGAACCCCATAACGGTGGGGGTCGATGCTGCGGCCGACGCCATCACGGAGGCGGTCGATGGAGCCGTCGAGAGTTGCGGCGTCG
>Ga0209427_10009864_pt1 | contig 10625 bp, 11 predicted proteins | sample DeeMarSWOR136_30_FD_187465 | JGI IMG/M metagenome (GOLD analysis project Ga0209427, IMG submission 187465) | Marine sediment microbial communities from White Oak River estuary, North Carolina - WOR-1-36_30 (SPAdes) (version 2) | ecosystem: Environmental > Aquatic > Marine > Intertidal zone >...
TAATGTCCTTTACTACCCGCCGAGCCCTGACGATATACGGGGACCTTCCAGGTGGGCACTGATAAACTAGCGTGGTCTACTTGGTCTAAGTTGAATATCTTTGACTTGCGCATATATTAACTCTACAATGTAAGTAGGTGAGTGCAATTCGATTTCAGGTGCCCCTCGGGGTCGCCATTTTTATTTAAGCTGATGTCTAAGATAATTGCCGTCTGCACCAGTAAGAAGAAGGGGTATTTGCCCGGGTGATTCGCGGCGGCCTGGTTACGGCGGGAGACAGCATCAAAGTAGAGAAGGGTTAAGCCAGTGGAGAAGGAAGTAGAAGCCTTTCCCATAGTGCGGATTACGGAGGAAGGCAAAAGCCAGAGTGAAGACACCGTGGTCCGGGAATTCCCGCTTACCATCGTCCTCAACAACCAGGAGCTGGTCACCCTGCTCTGCTCACCCCGAGACCTGGACTATTTAGCCATTGGCTTTCTGGCTTCGGAAGGGCTGATTAAGCGCCAGGACGAAATCAAGCAGGTAACCGTCAACGACCAGGTTGGTACGGTAAACGTGGCCACCAGGAAGGGCTTTTCCGGCGAGCTGCTGCTCAAACGCCTGATAACCTCGGGCTGTGGCCGGGGGACATCTTTCTATAACCCCACCGCCCAGCAAGAGCTGAAGATAGAGTCCAATATCAGCCTGCCGGCGGCTAAAGTCTTCACGATGTTAAAAGAGTTCCAGCAGCGCTCCCAGGTTTTTCAGGCTACCGGTGGTGTCCACAGCGCCGCCCTGGCCGATAGCCAGAATATTATCCTCTTCAAAGAGGATATCGGCCGGCATAATGCCATCGATAAAATATTTGGCGAGTGCATCCTGAAAGACATACCCACCCGTGACCGCATCATAATCACCAGCGGTAGAATCTCCTCCGAGATACTGCTCAAGATAGCCAAGCGGGGAGTGCCCATCCTTATCTCTAAATCGGCCCCGACCAACCTGGGGGTGAAACTGGCCCATGATTTAGGGGTAACTCTAATCGGCTTTGTCCGCGGACAGAGGATGAATATCTACGCCAACGAGCAGAGAGTAGCCAATGATGGACAACAGAGCCGCCGAATTAGGCGATAAGATTCTGAGCCTGAAGAAACAGAAGAACGCGGTTATCCTCGTTCATAACTATCAACTGGGTGAGGTTCAGGACATTGCCGACTTCATCGGCGATTCGCTGGGCTTGAGCCAGAATGCCGCCCAGACCGATGCCCAGGTGATTGTATTCTGCGGGGTTCAGTTCATGGCGGAGACGGCTTCTATCCTCTGCCCGGATAAGACCGTCCTGCTCCCCGATGCTGATGCCGGCTGCCCGATGGCGGATATGATTACCGCCGAACAGCTGAGGGAGAAAAAGAGAGAACTCCCCGGTGTGCCGGTAGTCTGTTATGTCAACTCGTCGGCCGAGGTAAAAGCCGAATCGGACATCTGCTGCACTTCAGCTAACGCGATAAAAGTAGTGGAAAGCCTGGAGGCGAAAGAGATTCTCTTCGTGCCCGACCAGTACCTGGGGCACTACGTCTCCACCAAGACCAACAAGAAGATTACACTCTGGCCCGGCTTCTGTCCCCCCCACGCCCGGATACAGTCCGAAGATATCATCCGGCTAAAACAGGCATACCCACAAGCCAGGGTGATGGTTCACCCCGAATGCACCCCAGCGGTGATTGCCCTCGCCGATGAGGTCCTGAGCACCAGCGGGATGTGCCGCTTTGCCGCTGAGACCAAAGCTAAAGAGATAATCGTGGGCACCGAGGTAGGTATAATCTACCGGCTCAAAAAGGAAAACCCGGCTAAGCTATTCATCCCCATCTCCGAGCAGGTAATCTGCCCGCATATGAAGCTGATTAACCTGGAAAAGGTGCTCTGGTCTCTGGAAGAGTTGTCCCCTGAAATTAAGGTCCCCGAGGCGACCCGCCTCAGGGCAAAGGCAGCCGTGGACCGGATGCTGGCCATCGGCAGGCAGGACTGAGGCGGCAGGTTTGACAGTCGCTGAATCAGAATGTTAAAATTTAATAGTAGCCACATTGACTGATGCTAGCGTATTGGTTCAGAAAACATAATGCTCAAAGGAGTTAATTGATGCGCGAAAAGGTAGAGGAAATTCTGAATAAAATAAGGCCCCTTTTGCAGGCAGACGGGGGAGATGTTGAGCTGGTAGATGTAGATGATGGGGTAGTCAAAGTAAGATTACAGGGTGCCTGCATTGGCTGCCCCATGTCAACCATAACCCTGCAGCAGGGTATCGCCCGTATCCTGAAAGAGCAAATACCCGAGGTTAAAGAAGTAGTCGCGGTCTAATTAGAGAGACAATGCCAATATACGAATATTTCTGCTTAGATTGTGAGCAAAAATTTGAGCTGCTCCGACCGATGAGTAAGGCTGAAGAGAGCGGGGTATGCCCGAAGTGCGGCGGCTCTGCGCCCAGGGTGCCGTCTAAATTCTGCCGAAGCTCAGATGAGACCTCAACCGACGCCAGTGCCTGCGGCACCTGCGCCGCTGATAGCTGTAACACCTGTTCGCTATAGGGTGGGTAAAAGTGGACAAACCGAAGAGACAGCTTGCCTGCCATTCCTGCCAGGTCAAGGTGGAGTTCCCTCCCGGCGAGCCACCCTGTGAGGTACTGCGGGGCTGGTTCACGGTGAGCCAGTGGGAAGGCCCAGGGGCGGTTACCCACCATTACTTCTGCTCCTTCAACTGCCTCAAGTCCTGGATAAGCACCCGGCTTCCCGAAGTCCCCGAGGTATTCCTGAAATCCTTTGGCGAGGAAGAAAGCCAGGAGAATCCGAAATAGCTCTTCCCAGTGCCATACTGAAAAGTCTCGGTCAGGTGGGGATTAAGTCCCCACCTTTTATTAATATTATCCCGCCTTTGCAATGCGGGCTGTTTTTGGCTACAATGCTACCAGATAGCGTCACTAGTAAGGAGAAATAACCGTGGCTGAACTAGGCAAGGTCAGTATGGAGAAGATTGTCTCCCTTAGTCAGCGGCGTGGTTTCATCTTTCCCAGCAGTGAAATCTACGGCGGTCTGCAGAGCTGCTGGGACTACGGTCCTCTGGGTGTGGAGCTGAAGCGTAACGTGAAGGATGCCTGGTGGCGGTCAGTGGTTCAGGAGCGCGATGATATCGCCGGGCTGGATGCCAGCATCCTGATGCACCCCCAGACCTGGGCCGCCAGTGGCCACCTTGAGGGTTTTGCCGACCCGCTGGTTGAGTGCAAGAACTGCCACCTGAGGTGGCGCTCCGATGACCTGAAGGACGAAAACTGCCCGGAGTGCGGGGGCGAATTGACCGAGCCACGCCTCTTTAATCTGATGTTCAAGACCTTTATGGGCCCCCTTGAGGAAGAAGCCAATGTGGTTTACCTCCGCCCCGAGACCGCCCAGGGTATCTTCGTCAACTTCCAGAACGTGCTCAATACCACCCGCAAAAGGCTGCCCTTCGGCATCGCCCAGATCGGCAAAGCCTTCCGCAATGAAATCACCACCGGCAACTTCATCTTCCGCAGCCGGGAGTTTGAGCAGATGGAGATTGAGTACTTTGTCAAGCCGGGAACGGATGAGAAATGGTTCAACTACTGGCTTGAGGAGCGCCGCAAATGGTACCTTAATCTGGGCATCAAAAAAGAAAACATCAGGCTCAGGGAGCACGGCCAAGAAGAACTGGCCCACTACGCCCGCGTCTGCTATGACATTGACTACCAGTTTCCCATGGGCTGGGCGGAGCTGGAAGGCATCGCCAACCGGGGTGACTTTGACCTGGTGCAGCATACCAAATACAGCGGTAAGAGCCTGGAATACTTTGATGAGGAGACCAAGGAACACTTCCTCCCCTATATTATTGAGCCCTCCGCCGGGGTAGACCGCTCGGTACTGGCTTTTCTCTGTGATGCCTACGATGAAGACATCGCCGAGGGAGAGCTGAGAGTGGTGCTCCGCCTCCACCCCGACCTGGCTCCGGTCAAGGCCGCCGTCCTACCCCTGAGCCGGCGGGAAAAGCTGGCTGAGCTGGCCAGACAGATATATGCCGACCTGCGCCAGTGCTGGACAGTACAGTATGACGATGCCCAGAGCATCGGCCGCCGCTACCGGCGCCAGGATGAGATTGGCACCCCCTTCGGCATCACCGTTGACTTCCAGTCGCTGGAAGACAGGCAGGTTACCATCCGGGAGCGCGATAGCCTGGACCAGATACGAGTCCCCATCAGCGAGCTGAAGGCAACGCTCGCCGCCAAGCTCAGCGGTGAATCCCTGTTTGCCCTACCGCCCGGCGGTAGCATATGGAAGCAAGGCGAAAATAGCTGAATACAGGCGTAACTATGTCCCTGCTAGACCTGATTAGACAGAGAAGAAGCGTTCGGGATTTTCGGGACCAACCGGTGGAGCGAGAAAAGATAATGGCCTGCCTTGAGGCCGCCCGCCTGGCTCCCTCCGCCTGCAACTCCCAGCCGTGGAAGTTCATCGTGGTGGACGACCCCGAATTAAAGAACAAGCTGAGCCAGGTTGCCTTCAACGGTATCTACTCCATCAACACCTTCTGCAAAAAGGCACCGGTCATCGTGGCCGTCATTTCGGAGAAGGGTAAATTTATCGCCCAAATCGGCGGCATGTTCCGCGGCACCAGGTACTACCTGATTGATATCGGCATCGCCATCGAGCACTTTGTCCTCCAGGCTGAGGAGCTGGGGCTGTGCAGCTGCTGGATAGGCTGGTTCAACGAAAGGGCGGTGAAACAGGTGCTGAATATCCCACAGTATAAAAAGATAGATATTCTCATCGCCCTGGGCTACTACGATAAAGCCAAAATCAGCCCCGACCACGGCCGGGAGCCGATGAAAAAAATCGCTGCCTTCAACACCTACCAGGCCCGAAAGCCGGGCCACAAGGATAGAGATTGAAAATAATTCACTTTGCCGACCTTCACCTCGGGGTGGAAAACTACGGGCGACTCAACCCCAAGACCGGCTTGTCCAGCCGCCTGGAGGACTTTTTAAGCTCTTTTGACCAGGTGGTGGACTACGCCATCAAGAATAAGGTGGACCTGGTCATCTTCTGCGGTGACGCCTACAAGAGCCGCGAGCCCACCCAGACCCAGCAGCGGGAATTTGCCAAACGAGTCAACCGCCTGGCGACCATCGGTATCCCCGTCTTTCTGCTCATCGGTAATCACGATTTGCCCAATGCCGTCGGCCGGGCGACGGCGATTGAAATCTTTGACACCCTCGCCATCAAGAATGTCTACGTCGCCAACCGCCCCGACATCTACCGCATCAAGACCAGGAGCGGCATTATTCAGATTGTCTCCCTGCCCTGGCTCAGGCGCAGCGGCCTCTTAAGCCGGGAGGAGACCAAAAACCTCACCTTTGAGCAGATAAATCAAAAGCTGCAGCAGATACTGACCAATATTATCACCGCCAGCATCCCCCAGCTTGACCCCAAGCTGCCGGCGATACTGGCCGCCCATGTCTGGGTCTCCGGCGCCAAGGTGGGCTCAGAGAGCGCCATGACCATCGGGCAGGAACATGTATTGCTGGTGAGCAATATCGCCCAGCCTGCCTTTGACTACGTCGCCCTGGGGCATATTCACCGGCACCAGGTCTTAGCCGATAAGCCGCCGGTGGTCTATGCCGGCAGCCTGGAGCGGATAGACTTCGGCGAGGAAGGGGATGACAAGGGGTTCTGTCTGGTGGAAATCAACGAAAAAGATGGCCAGCGAGAGGTCTCCTTTGCCTTCCACCCGGTAGCCGGGCGCCGTTTTGTCACCATCAATGTCAACATTGAGAGTGCCAACCCCAACCCCACCCTGACCGTGCTCAAGGCAATCTCCACCGAGAAGGTCAAAGACGCCATCGTGCGCCTCCAGATTAGCCTCCCCGCCGAGCTTGAAGGCCAGCTAAGGGACAGCGACCTCAGGGACGCCCTGAAGGAAGCCCATTATCTTACCCTGAGCAAGGAAATAGAGCGGGAGGCTCGCTTAAGACTGGGTGAGTTTGCCGCCGAAGAAATAGCCCCCCTCGACGCCCTCAAAAAATACCTGGAATCAAAAAACGTCTCCCCGGAAAGAACCAGAGTCCTTTTAGAATACGCCGAGAAGCTTATAGAGGGACAGCCGACCGGGGAAAGCCAGGGCTAATACCCGCCCGTGTCTTCCTCCTTCTCTCTCTTGGGGGGCGGGGTTTGGATGAGGTGGCGCATGCGCCACTGGTTGAGCAAACGGATAACGTCCTCATCCTTGCGGTCATACCAGTAACGGTAGAAATCGGCGATGGCAAAGTGGGGCATATAGCCGGTGGTGACGGTGACCACTTTGTCCGCCCTCTTCTCCAGCTGCTTCACCGCCGCTGCCGAAGCACAGGGCACGGCAACCACTATTTCCCGCGGCTGACGGTGCCGCACCGACGCCACCGCCGCCATCATGGTGTAGCCAGAGGCAAGGCCATCGTCAATGATTATGGCGGTCTTGCCGAACACTCTCGCCAGCGGCCGGTCGCCCCGGTAGAGCAGGCTGCGCTGTTTGACCTCCATCCTCACCCTACTGGCAACATCGTCTATCTGTTGCTTGCTCAAGCCCAGCCTCTTGACCAGTTCCTCATTGAGCATAATGGTGCCATCGTCAGCAATGGCGCCCAGACCGGCTTCCGGGGTAAGCGGAATGGGCATCTTGCGGCAGACAATCAGGTCAAGCTCCACTTTGAGGGCACCGGCTACCTCCAGCGCCACCGGCACCCCACCGTTGGGAATCGCTAGCACCACCACCGGCTGGTCGGCATATTCCAGCAACCGCAACGCCAGATGCCGCCCGGCATCCTGACGGTTCTCAAAGATAACCTCAGGTCGATTCATTGACATATTAGCCTCTTTTCACCAGCTTAAACTCGGCCACATCCACCAGCCCCAGGTCGGTCAGCTTGAGCTCGGGAATTACGGGCAGGGCGAGAAAGGAAAGGGTGGCAAAGGGGGCGGGGAGGGTTACCCCCAAGCCCCTGGCTTGCTTCTCCACATCGGCCAGTTTCGCCACCACCACCTCCAGTGGCTGGTCGGAGAGCAGCCCGGCGATGGGCAATGCCAGGCTGGCCAACACTTTGCCATCAGCCACCACCACCAGACCACCCTGAAGTCGCTCAACTTCTTTGATTGCGGTATAGATGTCCTCGTCACTGGCGCCGACGGCAATAATATTATGCGAGTCATGGGCAATGGACGAAGCCAGCGCCCCCCGCTTCAAGCCGAAGCCTTTAACCAGCCCCAGCCCGATATTGCCGGAAGCCTTATGCCGCTCCACCACCACCAGCTTCAGAATGTCACGGCTGATGTCGGCTAGAATGGCACCATCTTTAATTTTAACCCTCTCTGCCCGCTTGCGGGTGACTATCTGACCGGGGACAACCTCAATCACAAGCTCGGTTCCCCCCGAAGCCGGTAGCCGCAACGCGTCTAAAGCAAAGGGCCTGATATTTACCGTATTGGCTAGCCCTTCGCCGCCGGGCTGATATGCCTTAAACAACGGCTCCCCGTCTCTGGCGACCAGGCGCCCCCGGTAGAAAGCCATGGCTACCTGCATCTCGGCTAAATCACTGGTGACAATTAAATTAGCCAGATAGCCGGGGGCGACCGCCCCCAGATAACTTATCCGGAAGCGCTCGGCGGTATTAATCGTCGCCATCTGGATAGCCCGCACCGGGCCAAGCCCGTGCCGAATTGCCTTGCGCACCACCGCGTTTATGTCGCCATCAGTGAGCAGGTCAACACAGCTGCGGTCATCAACCACCAAGAGGCAGCGCTGGTAGGTCTTATCGCTGACCAGAGGCAGCAGGGCGGCCAGGTTCTTCTCCGATGAGCCCTCCCGAATCATGACATACATTCCCTGCCTCAGCTTCTCCTTCGCCTCAGCCAGGGAGACCGATTCGTGGTCGGAGCTGATGCCGGCGGCAATATAGGCGGTAAGGCCCTTGCCGCTAACGCCGGGGGCATGCCCATCAACCACTTTCCCCTGAAACAGCTCAATCTTGCTCAATACTGTTTCCAAACCAGCGATAACGCCGGGGAAGTTCATCATCTCCCCCAGCCCGATGCACTCTTTCCAGCGGAGCATCTGGCGAATATCCGCCAGCTCCAGGCAGGCGCCCGAGGTCTCCAGATGGGTGGTTGCCGGCACGCAGGAAGGCACCATTAAAAATAGCTCCAGGGGCAGGCGGCGGGTGGAGTTCAGTACATATTTTATCCCCTCAAGCCCGCTGACATTGGCGATTTCATGGAGGTCGGTCACCACCGCCAGGGTGCCCCGCGGCACCACTGCCCGGGCATACTGACCGACATCAAGCATGGAGCTCTCCAGATGGGTATGCCCGTTGATCAGACCGGGGGCCAGATACTGTCCCGCCAGGTCGAGCACCTCTCTGGCCTGGCGATAGTCCCCTACCCCGGCAATCCGGTCGTGGTAAATGGCGACATTACCCGGCTCAACCTCACCGGTAAAGACATTGACCACCCGGGCGTTAGCCAGAATTAGGTCGGCGGGGAGCTCCCCCTTAGCCACCGAGATTAACTGAGCCAGCTTAGCGACCACTAGTCCTCCATAACATAGATATCAGGCAGATTGCGGTATTTCTCGTCCAGGTCCAGGCCATAGCCCACCAAAAACTGGTTGGGCACGGTGAAACCGAGATAGTCAATGACCACCGGCCGGCGCCGCCGCGCCGGTTTATCGGCCAGGGCACAGAGCTTGAGCGAGCCCGGCGTCTGCTTACGCAGATAATCTAAAATAAAACTGGTGGTCAGACCGGTATCCACGATGTCCTCAATAAGCAAAACGTCCCGGCCCTTGACCGGGGTAAGCAGACCCTGCACCTGGCTGACCTTACCCGAACTCTGAGTGCCACCGTAGCTGGACAGGCAGACGAAGTCTATTTCCAGAGGGAAGTCGAGGTGCCGAATCAGGTCAGCCAGAAACATGAACGAGCCCTTCAGAATGCCGACCAAAAGGGGATACTTACCGAGGTAATCTCTGGTGATTTCAGCCGCCAGCCTCTCAACTGCGGTTGCTATCTCTTTACGGCTGATAAGAATGCGGGGTTCGGGTTCAGAACTCATCACCGCTAAAATTATAGCCTTCCGCCCGGCTCCTGTCTACCAGAAAAGTTAAAAATTATTCTTCAACCGGGCTGGCCAGCCAATCGGCAATATTGGCGATTAGCCGGTTATTGTCGTGGGCACCATTATAGGGCTCGGTCATAAAAGTAAGGTCAGAGACAGCCAGCACTCTGGCTTCCTCAGTGAGGGCAATGGGGGAAAGCTCACGTCTGGTCTCAATCAGAGACGAAAAGGTATTCTCATCAACCATGGCGATACCGCCGTCCACTGAAGAGATAGAACCAGCGGTATAGAGGACTATCTTGGCCAGGTCTTCGGTTATCTCGTTCTCAACAAAACGGGTAATATAGATATTGCGGTAGTTGATGTCGTTTTCTTTCAGGTTATACAGATAGTCGGGTTCAAAGAGCAGCCCGAAGTCAAAAGAGAGGCTGTTCAGCCGGCTCTGCCGGGTGGGGTCGGCGATTAGCAGCAGCTTACCGCCACCCTCAACAAACTCGCTTATCGCCCCCCTCTCCTCCGCGGAGAACTCTGCGCCGGGACAGACGATAACAAAGGCGTCCGGTAGCTCCTTGGCTACTTCTTCTTCCTCCGGCTCCTCTTTTGGCTTACTGGCTGCCTCTCCATTCTGGTCAGCCTCTTCGGCTTTCTCTTCTAAAATCTCTTTGCCGATGAGCTCCTGGCCCAGGTCGTCATCGGCGTCTAAAAATCTAACCGTCATATCGCGGGAAATAAGCCGCAGCATCAATACATTGAGCTCCTCTATTTCAAAGCTGTTCTTATGAGCCAGGTCAATCAGGACGATACCCTCGCCCTCGGTTATTTCGTCATAAAATTCGCCTGATGGCGCCTGGGGAACAGTGATGTGCTCATAGCTGGGCAGCCGGGGGGGAGGTGGGGTATAGAAACCACGGTAGCAGAAAAGCCCCCGGCCCAGCAAAACCAGTAGAATCCCAACCAGGACAATGACAATTCTTATCATTATCGCCTTAGTCAACAGTTCACTCCTGCTCAAAGTAGAGATAATAGTATAGAGGCACCAGGCTGGCTTGTGATTTCAAGGCGGCTAAATCGGAAGACGAGAAAAACCAGAAGGTAACCGGCTTCGGGATAACAAAATCTAATATGTCATAATTCCTGAGTCCAGCCAGACTGGCTGCTTTCTCAACGGCGGCGGTTCTGGTGCCAATATCATCAATAAGACCGTATTTCAAGCCCTCAATACCGGCATAGAGCTCGGCTCGAGACAGTTCCTCTTCAGATAGCCCCAGCCGCTCCCCCCTCTGGCTCATGACTGCCTCGACAAACTGCTGCCGCACCATCTCCAGCTGAGCCATTGCCTTTAGCCTTGAGCCACCGGTAGCCTTGAACGGCCCGGTGGTGCTGACGTCTTCATCAAGCTCTTCAGGGTGGGGCAGGTTAACCCAGGCACCGATATTACCAAGCTGAGAGGTGGGCTCGGCATAGATAAAGTTTGACGCCACCGCTATATAGTAACCCCCG
>Ga0209427_10009868_pt1 | contig 10624 bp, 4 predicted proteins | sample DeeMarSWOR136_30_FD_187465 | JGI IMG/M metagenome (GOLD analysis project Ga0209427, IMG submission 187465) | Marine sediment microbial communities from White Oak River estuary, North Carolina - WOR-1-36_30 (SPAdes) (version 2) | ecosystem: Environmental > Aquatic > Marine > Intertidal zone >...
ACTCAATCAATGTAAAACCTTTTTCTTTTCTCATTCTAATTTTTGATAACATAACAGACCTCCTTTAGTTAATATATCATTTATTTTTACAAAGTATAACTACTTTTCACCTCCTTTTCTTTCACATTTAAAATTTTTTATTGTTTATTGCAATATGAATTAAGCAACTCACATGCCAAAGAGAGAGATAATTTATAACTATTTGATTTATAATATTATTTTTTTTACATAAACATTTTTCAAAGGTTGAATTGTTTAACAATTGACAATATTTATCACCTAGATGCCAATTTTTGTAACAGGAGACCCAGTGCCTTTTGAGACTTTACGGGTTAAGGCTTTGAATCCGGTCATTTCTCTAAAAAAATCCTGACCCCTTCCACCTCTGATAAGCAACGGCATAGCGAGGTCTATAAATATCCAAGGCTCTTTAGTTTCCCAATTTCCTCGAGGGCTAGGGGGACAAATTGCTTGGCCCTTATGCTTATTTGTATAAACTTCTTAATCTGATAAATGTTCTTTTCAAGAACATAACTGTTCATCAAGATTCTACCAACAATCGGCATGCTATAAATACTCTAAGGTGCCTTCATTCCACTGAGTTCTTCTTGAAAAGAGATTACCCAATCTATTTTTAGCTATATAATCACTGTAAAGGTTATAGCTACCATAAATGGTAGCATTCTTAAGGGTAAATTCTTCTTTAATCTTTTCGTTGACTATTCACTCATTTACCTTTATATTTATAATTTAAGTTGTTTCACTTTTTAAGTGCTCCTCTTTATGGTCATAGGTTTTTTTAACTCTATATATATACCATAGGAGGAGGTTTATTTATAAGGGTTTTCGCACTTTGAATAAGTTTTTTGAAAATAATTTGCTTACTACCATTGCGAAATCACGGATATTAAGACAAAATGAACCAGTCTCAGAGACAAACTTTCAACAGCAATGTAACTCGTCGGCAATTCTTGAAACAAGGACTTTATAGCGGGTTGGCGGCAAGTTTACCGGGAAGCATTTGGCTGGGAGGCTGCAGCAAGCGACCAAGTGCAGAAATGCCCAACATCATCCTCATTACAGTCGATGCCCTCAGGGCAGATCATTTGGGCTGTTACGGCTATCCCAAGAATACATCTCCCAATATTGACCGGTTTGCGCAGGATGCCCTATTGTTTGAGAATTGCTTTTCGCATTCGCCTGCAACCCGTCCCAGTTTTGCCAGCATATTGAGTGGGTTCCTGCCACACGAAACAAGAATCTTTGAAAATATGTTGTTGTTACCGAGAGAAGTAAAGACGCTACCTGAGATACTGAAGCAGCTTGGCTACAAGACCACAGCGGTGGTGAGTAACTATGTCCTGCGAAAAAAGCAAGGCTTTGAGCAGGGCTTTTTGATATACGATGACATCATGAACGATCTCGAACTGGTCAGGCGCTGCCCGGAAAGAATTGCCCAACATACCACCGACCGAGCTGTAGAACTGCTCAAAGAATCTCATAAGTCACCTCTTTTTATGTGGATTCATTATCAGGATCCGCATGGACCGTACACACCCCCAGCACGCTTTAGCACACAGTTTCGCATTTCTGGTCAAAAACCCCGAAATCTCAGAGTTAACACCTCACTAAGCGGTTGCGGTGGGATTCCGTCATACCAACAACTAGTAGCGAACAGAGACTTTTACTTTTATCTTTCGCAGTATGACGGTGAGATACGATACCAGGATGAACACTTCAAGCGTTTGGTACACGCATTAAAGCAGCTCGACCTGTATAATCGTTCCCTGATTATATTTTCATCTGACCACGGTGAGGGCATGGGAGAGCACAATTATTATTTTGCCCACGGCGAAAACCTTTACAGCATTTTGACCCATGTGCCGCTTATCATAAAGTATGGCAATCAACTGGTCGGAAGGAGAACAGACTTTGTCCAGCATATCGATATAGTTCCCACGATTTTGAGAATTCTCAAGTTAAAGGTGAATCCATACTTTCGCGGTTGTGATTTGCGTCAGAAAGGCACGGAGGAGAAGGAAATTTTCGCGGAGATGCAATCACCACTTATCCCAGATGGAGTCAAGTTTTCTATAGTGCTTAAAGGACTAAAATTGATTTACACACCACTTTTTGAGCAATACGAACTGTTCGATCTCAAAACTGATCCACAGGAGCTGAATAACATTGCTACCCACGACAATTACCGAAAGCACGCAGATTATTTAAAAGTCAGATTAGACCGTATTCGCAATGAAGATTTCCTGGTCATCCGTGATGTCAAGAAACGCCCGAGGCTTACCACGGAGGAATCAGAAAAGCTAAGAAGTTTGGGCTATGTTAAATGAACCAAACAGCTCATGTTAGCCATCACTCTCCGGGCACTTTATCAAGGGTTATAGGCGACAGGCTGGTCCGAGTATTTTATATGTAAAATTGCTTCCCAAGGTAGCTCGCTCTCCCAATTTATATTTTTGCCTAGGCCGACCATCGCAACGTAGTCAATAACGATATAGCTATTGATACCAAACGGGCTTTGCTCAGCCCATAGCTTATTGATAAATCGTCAATACTTACAACTATGCCACATACACCGCGCACGAAAAAGGTATTCATTTTATGGCTTCTGCCTGCTCTTTCTGTGGGGATAGTGCTTAGATTGTGGAACTTGGAAACCCAAGTGCTGGGAGGCGATGAACTTCACACAGTTAACATAGCTTTGCAGAACTCTCTGGAAAAAATTTTATTTACCTATCGGATCTCCGACCACTGCATTCCCCTCACCGCCTTTTACCGGTTACTAATTGATTGGGGAGTGGTGATGTCCGAGATGATCTTTCGCCTCCCAGTGCTCTTAAGCGGGTTTCTTCTGCTTATGGCACTACCTCTTGCGGTAGAAAATAAAGTGGGCAGGACAGCTGCTGTTCTTTTCGCATTGCTTCTGGCTCTATCGCCATTGATGGTATTTTACAGCCGCATCGTCCGATCCTACATGCCAGTCCTTTTCTTTAGCTTTACAGCCGTTATGTCCTTTTATGCCTGGTGGCGTGGTCGTGGATTACGATGGGGTTTAGTCTATGTGCTCCTTTCGGGGCTATCCATCTACTTTCACCTTGGCGTCGTACCTTTCGTAACAGCACCCCTTCTCTATGGGGCTGGCGAGCTATTGATGGAGCATCAACCAAAGGGAGGGAAGCGTCCAGGATGGAGAGAGCTGTTTGCTTTAGGCCTATGCCTGATGCTGGCTTTGGCCACCTTTCTGGTGCCTGCTCGCAAGAGCCTGTTTGAGCTTATCAAGACAAATCGTCAGGAACTTTCTTTACCTCTGGATACCCTTTTAGATGTTCTCCACCTTCAGGCTGGTACGGATATATTTATTCTCACAGTTCTCTTCTGGATCGCTGTCATGGCTGGACTGGTTCTCCTGCTGCGGAGGCAAATACGTTTTGGTGTTTACTCTCTCACACTGGTGACCTGCCAACTTGTCGGCTTGATGATTCTTTCTCCAAGCCGTTTAAATGAACCCTTAATCTTCAATCGCTATGTACTGGTGATTCTGCCTTTTGTTTTACTTTGGTTAGCTGTAGCCCTGACTAACCCTTGGTGGCCACGTAAGGGCACTGGCATATTGGTTGTCCAAGGATGTCTAGTAGGCAGCTTTATATGTGCCCTGGTTCTTGGCGGGCCGTTTACTGACGCAGAACTCCGCACCACCTCCTTCGCACACCACAACAGTTTTATTGGTTTCATCGCGTCACGAGGTAGGCTTCCAGAGGAAGCCGTACCAAAATTTTATTATAAGTTGTCGGAGGAACCTGGTTCAAACCCTGTGATCGAGTGTCCTTTTCCCATAGCCTGGGACTATAGCAACAATCTCCACATTTATCAGAGAATTCACAGGCAGGATGTGTTGGTGGCCACTTACAAACCAGCTCTGAATGATCCACGATTGAACTTTAAAAACATGTCCCGACTTCACCCAGAAGACCTTCTTTCTAGTCGAGCCAGATACCTGATTGTCCACCTGAGATGGCTTTGGGAAATCAATCAAGTAGTAGATGCTGAATGGGTTTTTTCCCCAGTGGACCTGAACTTATGCCATGAGCTTCATCAGATGGCCCAGCGCTTGACAATGTGGCTGGAACAGCTTTGGGGTGATCCAGTCTATAAAGATAGACTTATCCAAGTGTGGGACTTGGAGCAAATCAGAAACAGAAAAAAAGATTGAATACCGAAAAAATTAAAAAACAGTGTCATGGTTTATCGAATTTTGACTGCTGTTTCAGATACTATATTTGTATCCAGCCATTCAATAGATTCTTTGATCATTACAGCTCGAGATTGATGTGGATCAAGTCTCAAACTCTCTTTCAGGTAGTAAATGCCTTTCTGTTTATCTTTAAATCCTCTTAAATAAACTAAGGCTAGATTAAAATACACTGCAGCGTTTTCAGGCATTAACGTTGATGCTTTAGTAAACCACTCTAAAGCTTTATGATACATTTCTCTCTCCATGTATACCAAGGCTAAATTGTTGTATGCCTCAGCAAAGTCGGGTTCCAACTCAAGAGTCATAGCAAATGCCTTTTGAGCTTCATCATGGTTCTTCTCCTTTAAATAAACTAAACCTAAATTATTATAGGCATCAGCATAATAGGGATTAAGTTTCACCGCACGTTTATATTCTTCCAAAGCAGATGGGTATAATTGTTCTAAATAGTAGAGATCACCTAGATTGTTGTGAACTTCTGGATCATTGTAATCCAACTGTAGCGCTTTCTTATAGTTATTAAGACTCTTTTGATAAAGTCCCTGGACACCATGAACAGCGAACAGATTTTTATCATTAGCACCCTCTCGATTTAACTTTGATGATGACTTATATTCTTTGAGAGCTTGATAGTAAAGATTCCCAAGGCCATTATAAAACTTCGCCTTTTTAGGTCTCAATTTCAGAGCCTTTTCATAGGCATCGATGCCCTTCTGATAAAATCCCTGTAATGCGTAGGCAGCACCCAGGTTAGCATAAACATTTGCTGCACCAGGATTTAAGGCCAGGGATTTCCTAAATTCCTCAATTGCGTGGTTGTATTGTCCATCATCAGCATAGACAAGCCCTAAGTTATTGTGAGCAAAAACAGAAAAGGGAGAATCCTGAACAGTCCTCAACCAAAAATGTCTTTCATCTCTCCAAATGGTATTTCTTACCACAGTCTTGAAGCAGTATATCAATGTGATACATATTAAAAGAAGGGATGCTATAACTTTCCATTTTGTTTTGAAGAAAATTCTGTTTATTCTAATATCTGATAGTCTATATAGTAATAAGGGTGTCATGATATTAAAACCAACACTTCCAAGGTAGAGCCTATGTTCCAAAGCTGGAACGGTCAGTGAAACAATTCCTGAAACCGGTAAGAGCGAAATGAAAACCCATAGGATGAGAAAAGATATCTCCCGAAAATATTCCCAGCATGCTATAGTAATTAATATCAACGATGAGACAAATAAAAAGGAGGAGATTACTATAGGGTCCTTGATAGAGTTAAGATAGGGAAGGAATGGATTGGCAGTCTGATTGAAAGGGAACAATAACATTTTAAAATAATAAGCATAAATAATAAATATCTCCAGGAATCGATGGGGGAAAGCTTCACCAATCGATGCGATGTCTATTCCCAACTTACCTAAAATTCTCATCCTTACATAAATATATAAAAAAGAAACAAGTATAATAGAGAGATAGGCTTTCCTCTTTGCATCCAAACGCTCAAGAGGAGCAACTTGAAAAAAATAATCAATTAGAATAATGAGTAAGAGTAATACAATACCACTTTCCTTGGTTAAAAGAACACATCCGAATGCCGAAAGGAAACCAATGAAAGTTAATACTCTCCTAGTCCCTGTAAGATTTTGCCAGCGGATATACACGATTATGGTAAGAAGAGAAAAGAAGGTTAATATCACATCATTTCTGCCACTAATCCAGGCTACTGCCTCAGTCTGGATAGGGTGGCTAGCAAAAAGTAGGCTGGAGAATAAGGAAAGATATTTACGCCTGCAAAGGAGAAAAGTCAATAGATACACCATAAGTGCATTTACTGTATGAAGTAAAACATTAGTATAGTGGAAGCCAAAGGGATGTGAATCCCACAACTGGTAATCTAAAATGAAAGATGCTATTAGAAGAGGTCGATAAACAGCAGCCCTTCCAAAAAATGGTTTTGTAAATACTGAAAAAAGATTCCTCCAGTCATTAAGATAGCCAGCATTGTTAAGAATAAGATCTCTATCGTCCCAAACGAAATCTCCCTGTAAAGAATTCCAGTAGATACTAAAAGTAATAATGAAAATAATCGCAAAGGCAACCAGATGATAGTTAGCCTCAACTTTTCTTATCTTTAACATAAAAATCTCTTGAAAAAAACTACCGTATATCTTCTTTTTAATTCCGATAGGGCTTAAGAAGGTCTAAAAATCCATTGTGTACACTATATCCAAGGTCTACTGCTCTGTTGCAATGCTTGATGGCCCTTTGATAGTATTTCTTATCATAATAGACCACAGCTAAATTGTAGTGAGCCCTTGCAGCGTCGGGATTGATAGAAATAGCTTTTTTATACTCATAAATAGCCTTATCTAGCTCTCCTTTTCTGTAATAGGTAAGTCCAATATTAACACAGGCATCTTCAAAATTAGGATTAATGTCAATCGCCTGTTTAAACTCTGAGATGGCTTCATCCAATCTGTCCTTGTGACCATAGCAACCACCAAGGTTATTATGTACGTCTGCAGTATTAAAACCGAGGGCAATTGCTCGTTTAAATTCTGAGATGGCTTTATCAAGCATCCCCTTCCTCACATAAGTGTTCCCAAGATTATAATGTGCTGGTGCATAATTGGGACTTAATGCAATTGCATGTTCAAACTCTGAGACGGCTTCATCCAATTTACCCCCCTCATAATAAAAGAGACCAATACCATAATAGGCTTCCGGTACCATCTCTGGAAAAGCTTTGATTACAGAACTCCACATGGTCTTAGAATTTTGCCATATCTTAATCTGTTTAATTGTTAAATAACCCAATATGAATATGACAATAAAAGTAGAAAATAAAATCAATCCCCTAAACACCATCTTATGTCTTAACACAGAAATCCTGTTCCAAATCCAGGCCACACTCAAACCGAATATTAAAGAAAAACTTAAGCTGGGAAGATAAGTGAAACGGTCTGCAGCCGAATGAAGACCTACTTGAATAATTCCTATTACAGGCAATAAGGTAACCACATAATATAACCATGCAGTGAGCCATAATGGTTTTTTCCTCCTTATCATCCACACACACATACCCGTGATACCTAAAACGGCACCTCCTGATAATAGGTAGTGTAAATCCAAGGGATAGATAACGCTTGGTAAACGATACAGTGGAACAAGCTGAACAGGCCAAATCATTTTTATCATATAAAATACAACAGCTTTCAGCGCATTTAATAACCTGGCAATAAAATATAATTCCTCTAGGTTTCTGATGGCTCCGCCAGTCTTTTGAGTAATAATGGCAAGTACACTAAAGATGATACTTAAAACAAAAAAGGGAGTCTTCTCTAACACTACGGATAATTTTTTTGTGGAATTCCGATTTAAGCGTTTCAAAGGATAAAAATCAAGGAGCAGAAGTACCACCGGGAATGTCACTGCCATAGGCTTAGACATAAGAGCTAAAATAAACAGGAATAGGCCTGTAGTAAACCAGAACCAACGGCTTTTCCCATGAGTAGATGAAGTATAAGAAAGATATGACAGAAGGCTAAGCAGGACAAAGAAAGCGCATAACAAATCCTTACGCTCTGTTGCCCAAGCCACAGATTCAACACGTAAGGGATGAAGACTAAATAGCAGCGCTGTCACACTACTTACAATCAAGGCTTGAGTTGATGTGGTCTTGTCTATTTTTGAGGATAAAGTGTTATAATTTACTTTAGTTCTTAAAAAAAGTCTGAGAGCTAAGAAAAATACCAGTAAAGTATTTAATCCATGCACAACGATATTAGTTAAGTGATGCATTCCGGGATTCAAACCCCATAAGGCATAATCCAGTGCATGAGAAAACCAAGTAAGTGGAAACCAGAAACCTGCATGAAATGTGGTGAACATCCAGGATAAGCTCTGGTGGTTCAATGAACGTATATGCTCGTTCTCCACAATATAAAGTGTATCATCCCAATTGACGAAACCATTTTTAAGGGTAGGGGTATACACAAAAAAAGTGACTAAAAAGACCAAAAGACCTATAAACCATATGATTCGTCTAGATTGTCTTGACAGAAAGCTCTTATCACCCATCATATTTTGTGAAGATAAATGATCCATCTACGCCACCGCCAATACATTTCAAACATAAACTATATCGTAAAATTTAGATATAATATTAACATAAACTTTTTTTTAATGAAGAACTATCTGTTACATCTGTTGATATACCCTTGACAATCCTTCCTTTCCCTTTCTATACTCTTTTTCAAGACAAAACCTAATGGAAGCCAAGGAATTACACTATGTGTAATGTGAGAAGAAAAACCCATGAGAAATAGAAACGCTAAGCAGGATATATAGTGAGGTATACCTTCGGTCGGACTTTAGAAATTATAAGCAAAGCATTCCTATAAAAGAGGAACCGCGTGGAAGAAAAAGACATAAGACTTCAGACTATAATCTTCCTTACTCTTATATATGGAGATATGTGAGTAGTGATCTCCCCCCTACAAGTCATATTTTTATCTAAATAATCTTAGTCATAGTGACGATAGAGGGTACCAAATAGTATACAGGAGAAAATTTGTATGAATGCAATCATACAATTATATTTATTGTGCAATGAAAAAGCTCCCTTAATTCTTGGGCAAAAAAGGTTCCAAAGGGTATCGAAAGATTCATATAAAACAATCATGCTGCAATAGTATAATTTTATCTTGGCAGATTACTCAATATATCCCAAAGGATCATTATATTTCATTAGCTACTTGATTGTAAAACTTTTCATAACACACGAACCTGTCGAAAAACTTTCAGGTAAAGAAAGGGATATTTCAAGATGCTCGTAGACGAACATAGGGGTCTAAAAATTATTTATCTCCTCTTCTTCCTCTCAGGAGGAACTGCACTAATCTATGAAATAATCTGGACCAAAGAGCTTACCCTGATTATGGGCAATACCGTGTACTCTTCTACAACAGTACTGGCAGCATTTATGGGAGGATTAGCTTTAGGCAGCATACTGTTAGGAAGATATATCGATAACTCAAAGATATCTCCTTTAAAACTTTACTCAATTTTAGAATTAGTCATCGGACTCTTTGCCCTCTCATTGCCTTATCTTTTAGCAAGTGTTAACCCCTTATATAGGTGGATCTACCAAGCAAGCAGTTTTAATAGTTACCTTATCACCGTTCTAAAATTTATAATCTCCTTCTTTTTCCTTTTGTTCCCTACATTTCTTATGGGGGGTACCTTACCGATTTTAAGCAAATATATCGTTTCATCGTTTCACCACTTGGGAAGAAGGACAGGTACACTTTATGCTGTTAATACCCTTGGTGCTGTTATGGGAAGTCTTCTCACTGGTTATCTGCTTATTGGACTCATGGGAATAAAAGCTACAAACTACTTAGCTGTAGTGATTAATTTGTTTTTATTTGTCTTTGCCTATCTCTTATCCACACTATTAGTAAAAGCACCACCGATAAAAGAGAAAATAGATTATAAAACTTCACTTCAAGTTGAACCTGCAGATGAACATTCAAAAATATCAATCACTCTGGTTCTACTCATTTACACACTCTCAGGCTTTACTGCACTTGCCTATGAAATTATCTGGATGAGAGTTTTTATCCCTTTCCTCAGTAGTTCAATCTACTCTTTCACTACTATGCTCGTTGCGTTTCTCCTAGGACTATCTCTCGGGAGTTGGATTTGCTCAAAATTTGTTGACCTAGATAATAAACTTATATTCTCTTTAGGAATGGTACAGATACTCATTGGATTTTTTAGCCTATTATCCCTCACTCTATTCTACCTCTTTTATTTACTCTTTTCTAAACAACTAAATCTTGCTCTTGAAAATATGAATGCCTGGGCTTTTCTCATAACCATAGGCTTCTACTTCTTTATATTACTTCCGCCCTCCCTATTGATGGGATCTGTATTCCCTCTGGTGATAAAAATATGTTCCAATAAAAAGATGAAGTTGATTGGGACAACCGTAGGAAATATTTATTTTCTCAACACCATTGGTGCAATCCTAGGGTCTCTCATAACAGGATTTTTCCTTATCCATTGGTTAGGTGTTCAAGGAACCTTTATTCTCATGGTTGCATTAAACACTTTAGGAGGATTGGCCTTAATTACTACTAATATAAAGGCAAAAGGAGGAATCCGTCTGGCTCTTGCTGGTTCCTTGATTGTCATCTTTTCGTTGAGCCTAGTTACACATTCAAAGAATATATTCCTCAATGTTTTAATCGATAGGCTAAACCACCTCAACATTTTAGACAAAAATTCAAAGATCATTTATTACCGCGAAGATACTACAGCTAATATCTGTGCTGTCAAATCTTCCAG
>Ga0209427_10009874_pt1 | contig 10619 bp, 9 predicted proteins | sample DeeMarSWOR136_30_FD_187465 | JGI IMG/M metagenome (GOLD analysis project Ga0209427, IMG submission 187465) | Marine sediment microbial communities from White Oak River estuary, North Carolina - WOR-1-36_30 (SPAdes) (version 2) | ecosystem: Environmental > Aquatic > Marine > Intertidal zone >...
CACTGGGCAAGAGGACCACTATCAACCAGGAATCTAACACCTTCTACTACCATACTGACCACCTGGGTTCTACCAGGTTAGTAACAGATGCAAACAAGAACATTGTAGCAGCTGCCACGTACCATCCTTTTGGCGAACTCAGTACAAAAGAAGGTGAAGAAGACTATCTTTTTGCTGGAAAAGAATTAGATGAAACTGGTCTGTACTACTTTGGTGCTCGTTATTATGATCCTGAGCTTGGCAGGTTCCTGACAAAAGATCTGCTCATTGGGACCTTCAAGAACCCACAAACTCTGAATAGATACACCTATTGTTTGAATAACCCCCTCAGATACGTTGATCCTGCAGGCTTGAAGATTTATGATGTAGAAGAGGAAATTGGAGAAGTTGAAACACCTGAACATGAGTACCCTGTAGTGAATGACGAAGATCCCGTATTGATGATTCAGTTGGATGAAGACTCAACTCTCACTATGGATACCTATGTCCAGGAGGGAAATGTCCTGGTGGGATATGGTACTATCACCCATGGTGGTAACAATCCTGAAGAGCCTAATTTTCAGGTTGTCTTTGTCGTTATCGTGTTTCATGATGATGGAAGCATAAAAGACTATGAGACGTGGAAGGAAGATGATTTAGACAGAATTCGAAAGGCTAATGACTGTGAACTTATTAAGAAATTTGCTGATAAATTAAAAGATTTTGTTCAGGAAGAGAATATTGAAGATTTGGACCTTGCTTTGTTCGGCCTCTACGAAGTAGTAAAAGACCGTGCTGATGACGATAACCTGTGGAAATCGATGGTAAAAGGTGGTGCTGTAAGCGGTGTGGCGTATTTATTATCCCTTGGATTCGTAGGGAGCGTGCTTTTTGGATTTCTTGGTGCTTTAACTGAACATTACAAGTGGTATAAGAGACAGACATTCCTCTCTGATTTGCTCCTCTGTGGATTCAGGGCCAAACCAGTATAGAAATCTATATTAGTGAAGATACAGATGGTGAACCTATGAAAAGCCCTTTCACTCGAAGGAGAATTGCTGCAGTTGCTGCACTCTTGACAGCTGCTGCAGTCTTTGGTGTTGCAGGATTGAAATTAGAGGGGACAGTACCTCATGTGTGGGGTTGTGAAAGTGTCGAAGATGTGCCCTATCGAGATGAAATCATACAGATTGGAGATACTATGTTCATTGGAGAAGAGTATGAAACTCTTCGCATATACACATCATATAATGGGTTAACCTGGTCTGAAATAGAATCCCCTGCTTCTGACCACGATATATGGTCATGTTCTATAGCATTGTTTAGAACTTCAGATGATAGACTGGGAATCGCCTGGGAGGAAACAAGCCCAACAGATGAGAAGCCACGCTCCATATTCTACTGGAGCATATTTGACAACAATACCTGGTCAGAGCCTGAAACCCTCCTTTCCAGAGATGTGTACAGTTTTCTCAATGATGCTATCATGCTGGAAGATGGAGCATTACTCCTTCTATGGGAAGAGCCTCTCTTCCAATATATTGAACATGAAGGCAAAACAGTAAGATATTCAGGATGTGAAGTCGTATACAGAGCATACGTTGGCAATGACCAGTTGCTGATTGATAGAGTCATTGAACCAGAAGATCCATTCTCTTGTAGTATAGGTGGTATTTCCTTTGTTGATGATGGGGAGCGAATCTGGTGTGTATTCAGAGAATTGGAAGACGATTTCTTCTTCTACAGATCGTGGTCTGAAGATGGCAGGCAATGGAGCCCACCTGAACTCATGGATGTTCCAGGCTCACACCTGAATCAGATACTCTTGACTCCTCAAGGAGAAATCGGAATTACCAAACTTGAAATGGATAAAAAAGATTACATTTTGCGGAGGTCTTCAGATTGGGAGAACTGGTCAGAGGAAACTGTCTTTGAGGCAGAAAAGGGTAGCATTAGATATGCTAAAATAACCGATGGCAGTAATGGAACAATGTGGGGATTTATTACTACAGGAAATGACACTTTCTTTGTCTATTCTTCACAAGACCTCACAGAAAACCAAGAAGCTGTGCGTGTTGCCAGAATGCTAGAGTACCTGGCTTTATCGTGTATTGCTCTCACCATACTCTATGTATTGTCATGGATGCGGGGACATTCTTGAATTCGAATTCTTAACCCTTAAAAGACTTCAACTATTGTGACCACTTATAAAAGTACAGGATGGTGATAGCTTCGAAGGACGAATCCTGAAGCAAATCCTGCAATTAAGCTCTTATTTTGCTACTTTTAAGGTTGGTCTGTCACAGGCAGAACAGCCCTTCAAAAAAATTAGATTTTGCCGTTGTACTACTGTATATACATTGACAATCCATAAAACAGAATGCATTTCCCAACCTACAGGAGCACATCTTCCTTTTCATAGGAAATTTCTACTCCGCTTTTGCAACTAGAACCAGTAAAGAATAGTGTGAGCTTACAGAAAATCAACGTCTACACCACTTACAGTATGTAAATAATGATCAATTAATACCTGTAGTTACCTGTGCACCCGAATGAGTTTAAAAGCTAATATAATACTTAGATTTTGTCTTTGCATCGTGAGGACAGCCAAAAATGTTCAAGGTAAAAAAATCCATTCAATTGATAGATGATTTCCCCCGTGGACACTCTCCTGCGTTTTCACATCTTTCACAGGTTTGTCTTGAAACCTTTGGCAAAATCCAGAACCCTACCAGACAGAATAACAGTAAAAGCACTACAATACTCCAGGAAAAACCAGTGATCAGCAAATACAGTCCAGCAAGTGGCGGCAAAAACCACGCCGGGTACATCACGACAATAGTGCGCTTGAATTGTCCTTGAAAGGTTTTACCCTCTTGGGGCTTGAAGAATTTTGTCGAAATATAGTGATATCCTGCAGGACAGGTACGAGCAGTATGGTGGTAACAGTAAGGACAAATCACGGCCATATAGAATATGATTGAAAAAGCACAACATCCAAAATAGATAAGTCCTAAAGGCCACCACACAAAAACGAGCAGAAGTGTCCCCAAAACATACATCCCCATGAGCGGTGTATTCTCCTGCAGCACTGACCAGAGAGATTGATCGCCAGATGTGTTCGCAGAAATTTCCTGCAGATCTGGGTCACTGTTCATGGCCTCCATTCATATTAGAGTTTATATGCATTTCGACTATGTGGCTAGCGACTTTGCTGTAGCAAAACTAAACAATACCCTTTGTGATACACTGTTCCCAGCACTTAAGTAAACTACTCCTCAGCTACTTCTATTATAGCTCTCATGCATTTCAGAAGTTTTTCACCTTTTTCTGTAATAGAGTACCATTCTTTTCTCCCTTCTTCTCTCTCGAAATGGTGCTCTATCAAATTAAAAACTAAAAGTCCACGCAATCGTCTATTCAAGGCAGGTGTACTCGTGAATCCCTTCATCTGTTTGTACTGACCAGTATCATGTTCGCTTAAGAATTCCAGTATTTGCTTGGTCCCTCTGGCACCGAACAGTTTGAGAAGTTTCTCTTCATCTTTCTTTCCCATTTTGACATCTCCTTTTACATACGTGGTTCTTTCAGTCTCCCCTTTTAGGGGGGGAGTATTTATATTCTTTGCTATTCCCCTTGTTGTGGATGTTTCTATGATATTATCAAAGAAGAGGGCTTGCCCCTTGTCTTGAGTCTGACTCCTCACTACTAAAGGACTCAGAGACCGGAAAAAGAAGATGACCACCTTTCACTTCTCTCCTCCTTTTCCCTTCTGGGTTCTTTAGCCTTGGTACAGAAAACACTGATTTCAGACCATGTGGTGTCCGATCATGCCCTCAAGAAAGGTGACACTATTCATTTTGAGAGTATGTGAATTCTTTCAGGAAATTTTGAGTCTCAAAAGAACTGCAGACAGTTCATAGTACGTCACTCTAAATCCTTCACATATATTATTCGCCCTACACCAATTTCTACGTAATTCTGGTTGTACTCCTGGCTGAATAACTCTTGTGCCAATTCCCCTGAACAGTGACAAGGCCCTGCATATAAAACCCCTAGTTCCCTGAAATCAGAAACAATTTCTTCTATTTCAGATCTGTCCCTGTTGACGAGATGGAATCCACCCATGACAAACAGAATATCTTCCTCAAAGAGTTCTTTCGTTCTTTTCACTATTTCAGAAACGTCAGGATGAGCACATCCAGTCATGATCACTAACCCGTTATCTGCTCTCATGATTAAAGAGTGCTCTTTTACTCCACGACCCATCTCACCAGTTGAATACACATTTTCACAGACTTCTTGTGGCTCAGAAACTTCTATCACTTCTGCTCCACTTTCTTTCACTTTCTCTTTAAATCGAGAAGAAAAGGATTGCAGCACATAAACAGTGACATCACTGTTCCTGCTCAGAAATGCAGGGACACCTCCTGTGTGATCTCCATGTTCGTGGGATAAAAATACTACATCTATTTTCTGAGGGTTCACACCCAGCTTTCGCATGTTACTCATTAAGATAGCTCCATTCCTCCCTGTATCAAAGAGAATTGTTTTCTCATACCCTTCAATGAGGCAGGAAAATCCCCAGCCAGTCTGCAGGCCGGGATTGTACACATTATTGTCGAAAATGACAGTAATAGTTACATCTGCAGGTTGAGAGGGTGAAATGCTGACATCTTCTGTAGGTACAGAGGTAGGTGAACCAGCAGGGACAACTTCTTTTTCACTCACAACTTCTTTCTCACTCTTTTCCTCTCTTTCGAGAACAGAGAGTCCCAAGGTTACTCCAACTGCTACGATACAACATACTATACTTAATGCTACAGTTCGTTTTCTCATACTATCTCACTACTTTAAAGTACAGTCCTTAATAAATTGTACGGCACAACAGCATGGGTAACTACCTGACAAACGAAAAGCTTTTTTATTCTGACTCAATTATGTGTGCGTGATTTGCGGTATAGACCTTGCAGGGGTAGAATCACGCCCCACAGGGGTTTGCATCCTGGAAAATACTGCAGAATTTCATACTGTATACAAAGATCAAGAAATCCTCTCTCTAATCAATGAAACTTCTCCTGATGTGGTAGCTATTGATGCTCCGCTCTCTTTTCATGGGGAACACTTCAGAGATTGTGATTTAGAACTGAAAAAGGATTATCCTATCCTCCCTTTGACCTTCAAAGGCATGCAGATGCTAACCCAAAGGGGGATCAACCTGAAATCTCAGATACCCTTCCCGGTCATAGAAGTCTACCCACATGCATCAAAAAAGAGGTTAGGTATTGACTGTCCTGAAGATCTCAGCTCGTACAACATCGTTACTCTCCCTTCTACTATCCATGAACTGGATGCAGCTGCAGCTGCCTTAACAGGACACTACTTTCTGGAAGGAGAATACAGGGTATACGGCAAAAAAGATAAGATCATTGTTCCACTTCGAGCAAAATTTCTCTCAGATCATTTATAGAATCCATGATTAAATCAGCCTCCTTTAAGGTCTCCCTGTTCCCCGATCCAGTCAGAAACGCTACAGTAAAACACCCGGCCGCATTTCCTGCTGTAATCTCGTAGTGGTGATCTCCTAAAACCACAGTTTTATCAGGTGAAGAATGCAGCTTTTGTACAGCTTCCAGCACGTGGTCTGGATGAGGCTTCACCCTGTCCACATCATCTCTGGCTAAGAGAATATCCACATACTGGTGGAGGCCACATTTTTTGAGCACTTTAACAGCCACTTTCCTGTTGTTCCTGGTGATCAACCCCACCTTCTTTTTCTTCTCTTTCAAAAGTTCCAATACAGGTTTTGCCCCTTCAATCAGAACTGCTTTTGAGGCTGCTTCTGTTTCTGCCTCTTGCAGATAGGTTTCTGCCTCTTTTTTCAAAGCTTTCCAGTCTAACCCTTGAGCTCTTGCATATTCTACTGCTGACCTGATGATTTCCAGCGTGGATTTTTTCTCATCCAAAAATTTTTGGGGATACCCTGACTTCACTACTATAGCATCTATGTTCTTTCGTATCTGCACAAAATCCAGTTCCATAGTCACCAGTGTGCCATCGAGGTCGAAGAGAAAAGTGTCGCGCATAACCCTTCTTTAACAGTCAGCTTTTAAACGTTTGCAGACAGAATATTTGCACATTCTCAATGTGCATTCCTAACAAAAAGGAAAAATATCCCATTTTTTTCTATTTAATATTACTTTTTCTCAAATTTTTATAGAAATGCTTTTATAACCTTTTTGAAAGCAGAGTCGAGGTGAAAAAAATGAAAAAACTGATCTGTCTGCTCTGTATCTGCCTCTTGATAGTGGGAGGAGTCTCTGCAGCAGTGGCTGAGGCACCGCTGTCACCTGATTCAGGGGTTACAGAGTGCCAGGGCTCAGATCCCACTCCAGAAGGCGGAGATGATGATGGTGGTATAGGCGGCGGTGGCGGGTGGCCACAGTAGCACGGGCACAGAAATGCACTTATGTCTTTACCATCTTTTTTTTCTTTTCCCTTTCAAAGCCAAAATCCGGATCAAATCAAAAAGATAAAGCATAATCCAGTGCAGCTTCTGCATGCAGTTCCAATGTGTTCAAAAGGGTTATTTTAACCTCTTTTTGTTCCAGGAGTAACGGGAGCTCTGTACAGCCCAGGATGACACTATCCACCTTGTAGGTTCTGATTACAGTAAGAAGATATTTTCTGCTCTCCTCTTTGAAGACACCTCGTACCAATTCTTTGAATATGATTCTATCGATTTTTTTCTGCTCTTTGAGTGAAGGGACAGTAACACTGATCCCATATTCTTTGAACCCTTCCTGATAAAACGAAGACTGCATAGTGAATTTTATTCCCAAGAGTAGTGCAGTTTTCACATCCTTTTGGCAGGCTTTTTCAGCAGTAACCTCTACTATACTTATAAGGGGCACATTTGACCTTTCTTCTACTTCATAGAAAACAGCGTGGGGCGAATTGGCTGCCATGAGAGCAAAGTCTACTCCTGCATTCTCTAAAGCTCTAATACCTTCTGTGATGTAGTGGATGTAGTCTTTTCTGCTGCTGTTTTCGAAATTGGTAAACTTCTGGAAATTGAGACTGAATATGACTATTTCAGGGTAGTAATAGTCTTTGTATTTCTCGTAGTATTCTTTGAGGATGTGGTCATAGTATTTTATTGTGGATTCTGAGCTGATTCCACCGAGAATACCTATCCTTTTTTTCATAGTATGAACCTCTTTTAGTGCTGGGTTGTGGGGCACTTAACCTTTTGCTCATCCATTAGGATACAGTAATCCAATAGGATACAGTAAAGTAATTGCCTGTGTTGAATCATTTACTGGTGCTTTCTTCATTGCACTATTCGTATTAGTATTTGGAAGAAAAATGATGCGTTAAAATCCTAAATTGAAGACGGTTTTACTTCCCTACATCTCCCCTCGTTAATGCAATCTCATGCTTTTTCTCAAAGCTTATACCACAGTAAGGGCAGATCTCAAAAAAATCACAGATCTGTTTCACACCATACATGTATGCACCCTGTGTGTGCTTTGACTTACCAGCAATATAAACTCTAAGCCCTTCGAGGCTCTCATTGCCTTAATAGAGAGATTTGAATGTTTTCCTAAATTTTCAAAAAACAAATCGAAAGCTTTATATACTCGGAGTTACATCTCTATCTGAGGTGAAAAGTCCATGTATGCACGATTGATAGGGTCTACAAGTACATCTCGCGGAGATTTTAGAGTAGCAAACAGTTGCTGGTTCTATGGAAGGTCTCCTGAAGGAGGAATCTGTGTTCTCATTGGCCAGGGACCCATACCTATTCCTGAAAGGTAACATAAGTTTCCCCTTAGATTGTAGGTACAGAAAGTACAATGTTATTAGTGAGGGTTAAATTTCCTTTTATTTTTCACACTGGAACTTTTCAATTATGTTTAGGCAGCTTCTCTTAATACGAGAGTTTATCCCAATTTTGAGAGCTCGTAACATCAGAAAAGCTGTGCAACCCCATGGGTAGGTCCAAAACTTTCACAAATTGTGGAATTGAAAAGGTGATAGATCTCTCCTTTCCTTTTCACTATAATGCATGTTCCTTCTGGGGACGAATAGTTAGTGCTCCTGTAAAGAACATGGCAGCTTCAATCAAGGTTTTTGTGTCACCCGTGATGCAATTACTTACGACCATTTGATAGTTCCAGATGCAGATTGATCCTTGGTGCCGAATCCCTCGATTTCAACTGAAGTCCAATACTTCTCTGAAGGAGCCTTGAATGTGGCTGTCTCCCCAGGGCATACAACTCTTTCTTCTTCGCCATGAGTTCCCTTGGCAAGAACATATACACCCATGGTGGATGTTCTATCACTAGAAACTGATACTTCTCCTGCTTTACCAAATCCAAACCCTGTTACATCATTATCCTTAAGTTCCCAACGTCTTTCACCTCTTTCTTCGAGGATTTCTTCCGTAGTATCACCTCCTTTTGTTTCAATTGATTATGTTAACTCAACTCATATGCAGCAGATTCATTTCTACAAAGGAATGTCTCCCTATGAAGACCTTATATGAGAATCGAACAACAGTATATAAGTTTTTCTGGAAACCTGAATGGTCAAATTTTCTTCTCAGAAATTTTTTTCATCCTCAGGACTTTCTACCCTCTCTAGAGATTGGCATCTTATCAGACACCAGCCAGATAGGGTTAGGGTTAACTTTCTGATTCAATCAGGATATGATCTTGATGTTTTGTGATATGATAAAAAGGAAATGATAAGAGTGAACTATACAGAGTTACTGCATGATTGCAGATAATTTCTTGTGCATTTTTTCTACATTTTTTGGCATCTTTTCGGTCTACCCTTATAAAATATATTTTTAACTATGAGATGTGTACACAGAGTTCATGTGTTAAAAGAATATCCTGCTCAAAGGGTGAAGGGGCTCCTGAAGGGTTGTCATGACCAGAATAAGAGATGAAGCCCCATATCTTCATTCTTCTACTGAAAGCCGAAGCTGAACTTTCTGTGGTATAGTTACTGCCCCAGTCACTTTGTTAGAACTAAGCTCTTTGAAAAGTGTTCTCACCTTATCTTCATTAGATTCATCAAGGAAACGGAAAGCTGAAGAAGCTAAATATTTTTCATTGATCTCAAAAGCGATCCATCTTCGACCAAGGTTTTCTGCTGCTGCGCCAGTGGTATTTGACCCAGCAAAAATATCCAGAACTACATCTCCTGTATCAGTTAGAAATTTTATGAAAAACTCTGGAAGCTTTTGTGGAAATCTTGCTGGATGGGATTTAATACCCGCTATTTTACAGCATCTTAAATATTGTGAATTGCTTTCAGTATTGGGTATTTGAAGTAAATTCGGAGGAATTGCGCCACCTTTATCCTCACTGAATCGTTCGCTTATATCATGTCCGGAGGGTCTTTCTTTGGGTTTGTAGTAGTTCTCACTATTTTTTATCAAAAGCTTCATTCTCTTAGAATAGGGTTTCAATACTTTGGTGACATCTGCTTTAGGAAAATCTGTTTTCGAAAACCACCACACAGTATTAACCGCATCTTTAACACGAATTTTGCGCTTATTTACCCATTCTATTGGAGATGGCAATTTAGATGGATTGAACCAGAAGAATTCCTCTGCTAAATTCCACCCCTGTTCATCACAAAGTCTCATCAAGACCCTGTAATTGTATAATGAACGCACAGGTCTTCCTTTACGATAAGCCCCTCCAAGATCAAGTACAAAGCTGCCAGTTTCTTTAATAACCCGTTTTACTTCTGGCGTAAACGATAGAAGCCAATCCACATATTCATCCTGATCCACGTTACCATATTCCTTCTGACGTTGTAAAGCAAAAGGGGGAGAAGTTATAACAAGATCTATAGAATTGTCTGGTAAATGGCCGAGCAAAGTAAGTGCATCGCCCACATATGCTTCACCATAGTACGTCTTGTACAAAGGGGTTGGCAAAGATTTCATAAATATTCCTCCAATTCCTTCTCGTATACCCTTTGGTTCAGTTATCCTCGAAAGACCATCTAACAAGCTGATCGTAGGTTCTTCACTGGGACATATTGTATGGGTCTACTGTATATTGGGCAACCTTTATACATTGTACAACAGTATTATATACCATGAAACACGTTTTCCTCACCTCTATTTAAATTCTTCGTATAAAATATTGGTCTATATCTACTTTACGTAATAATAAATCAATTAAATCAAATTATTTAATCATTCTATCCAAAAAATGTATAAAATGCACAAATATACATCTGCCAAGAGCTGCCACATTACAACTTATGAGGGAAAAAAATTTGAGAAGTTCTTTGATTTGTTACAGAAAACGGAATTGATTATTTTACTCTTGGTTTAAAGGGAAAAATGATGAGGATCACTCAGATCCTCTAAAACCTGTTGCGTGCCTTCGCTTTGTGGTACTCTTCGATCTTTGCTTTGGCCAGTATATACATGTCATACATTCACATCACCTCACTTCAAGTACACAGAAGTAGTATATAAACTTTACGATAGTGTACTTTAAATTTATCAATTGGTATTTTAAATACATCATAAAACGAAAATTTTATTATCTTGATGAACTCAAAATACATAAAAATGTACTTAGTGGCTGCATCCAAAGCTTGGG
>Ga0209427_10009875_pt1 | contig 10618 bp, 13 predicted proteins | sample DeeMarSWOR136_30_FD_187465 | JGI IMG/M metagenome (GOLD analysis project Ga0209427, IMG submission 187465) | Marine sediment microbial communities from White Oak River estuary, North Carolina - WOR-1-36_30 (SPAdes) (version 2) | ecosystem: Environmental > Aquatic > Marine > Intertidal zone >...
CGCTGCGATTAGACCCAGCTGCTGAAGTGTAAGGTTGAACTCGTCCCGCAAGATGGAAAATATGGCCGTGTGGATTCCTCCGAAGACATGGGTGAGAACGTGAGTTACCGTCATCACTACAAGACCGTAGTTTAGCAAAGATCGAGCTTCAGTGAAGCTGCCTTTACCATCTTCAGTCATTTAGATCCACAAAAAAACAAACAGAACGTATTTAAACCCAATAGCTCGCGCGGACTATCGCGCACTCGACTCAAACTGGTATGATAAAGGGTCTATCTGTTCTAGGGAAGGGCTGGGTCTAACTTCTTAAAGCTCTCGACGAAGCCGACGAGATGGTCCAGGGCCGCCTTGTAGAGTAGCTCCCCCTTCTCCGCTGACGCCTTGGTTGGGTCCCCCATGAAGCCGGATGACTCCACCTCCTCGGCGAAGAGATAGACGCTGTGTGGTAAGCCGCCGTGCTCATGGACGCCGTATGATTTGGTCTTGAAGCCCTCCATGGGCTGCCTCAGCTCCCTCAGTTCGGCCCTGGACATGTCCACCAGCTCCGGGTGGAGGTAGAGCATCACCGATGTTGTGGGCTCTCCGCCGTGACCTGTCCTGTGGCCCTCCCCCCAGAAATTCGGAGGCACCATCCTGGATATTATTCCCCAGACGTGGACCACGGCGCAGAGGGCCCTTAGCTCCTCCCTCAGTCTGAAGGAGATCTCCCTGAGGACCGAGAGGTTGTCCCCACCGTGGGCGGAGAGGAAGATGATTTTCTTGTATCCCGCATGGATCAGGCTCTTGGAGGCCTCGTAAACGTACCTAGACAGGGTGTCCATGCTGACGGTGACGGTGCCCGGGAAGTTCTTGTAGGAGTCGGAGACCCCGAAGGGGATGACTGGTGTTACCGTGACGCCGGTCCTCTTTCCGATGTCGCTCGACGTCGCCTCTGCGAGGAGGTAGCAGCAGCCGACGGGTTTGTGGGCTCCGTGGGCCTCAAGGGAGCCCAGGGGCACTATCACCGTGTCGGAGGAGTCCAGATCCTCCTTGACCCTGACCCAGCTCTTGTGATGGAGATTATAATCCATATCGCATCGGATCACGGTCCACCTCAGGGTTAAAGAGGCTTGTCCGGACGCGCGCGAATCTACGCATATCGCCAATGCGCGCGAGTCTGAATACTAGGTAATTATAATAACTATTTCGCGATGTGATGCGCGCTTGTCTCAGCTCAAGTGATACATGGTCATGGATCGACTGGTAGCGGTCTGAACTGTGCAAGGGGTAGTCTGTGTAGACCAAGGTATGACTGAGGAATGTGAGTATAAATGCTTAAAATAAGTCGTTGTAACTATTTTTACCATGAGCAAGCGGAAATACAATTATCACACTGTCAACTTGCCTATGGGACTCGCTGTAAAGATCAATGAGGCCATTGAGAGCGGTAAGCATGGGTTTAAAAGTATACCAGATTTTGTGAAAGAGGCAGTAGGGAAGTACTTGAAAGAGTTGGGTTATTTGGAATAGTTGAACACGTGATTTTATCTCAAAACTAAAACTATAAATGCGCGTGCGCCTAGTCGCGCTCGTGGTGCTCAGGGTAGCCCCCGCGAGCATGAAAATGGTACCATTAAGTTTCTACGTATAAGGATTCAGAATTGGTACCATTATCTTACACGCACCTAGGGAAAAAACACTCTTAGGAAGACGAGAGAGTTCCGAACATTTCCCCGTCTTATAGGTAAGAAATGTTAAATATTTAAATACTATTTAACATTAATTACACATATGAAAATGAAACTCACGGTAAATGAAATCAAGATCCTGAGAGAGATAGCGAAAGGGGACGACAGAAGAATATCGGACATTAGTATAAGCCTCGATATCTCTCATCAGTCCCTCTCGCGGACATTGAAGTCATTGAAGAAAAAGGGCTTAATCGAAACAGAGAAGGGTGGAATTTCGAAATATTTGTACTTCTCAGAGACAAAACACTCGACACTATTTAAGACGCTCCTGCTTGAATTCACACATATCAAATTCGAGAATTTCCTTTCAGGCTCTTCTTTTGAAATCCTCTATAACCTCTCAATAATTCCCATGAGCAGAAACAAATTAGTACTCTGCACTGGGCTGTCGGAAAAAACTATTCAAACAAAGCTAAAGAATTTGAGGGAATTTGGTATTGTTTTTTCTGAAAGTGGACTTTACAGGCTAAACGAGAGATTTTTCGTTTTGAGAGACTTCCTTTTAGAATTCAGGAGATATCTGAACTTGAAGACCGCCCAGGAATTTACTAAGGATGCAATAATACTTTGGCAGGAATACGACGAGTTCTTGATTAAAACATCAGAGCTCAAGGAGTCTAAGAATTTCTTCTTGACATCTATCACTGTCTTTCACAGATACGGCATACAGCTGTTCCTTCCCGAGTACTACTACTATTTCTACTCCGAACGAAGGAAGAGACTTAAAATAGAAGATGTTATCCTGCACGCTTTATTACTCGACCCTATTGATACCAGGATTATTATGTCTGTTCTTCTGCTTTGGAAAAAGCAGAAAGTTGATGTTGACTATATGGTTAAAGAGTCTAACAAGTACAAGCTAAGTTTGACTGTGGATGACCTGATCAAATACAGGCAAACCAGAGGCAAATTCAAACCAAACCATTTCCCGACCTGGAATGAGTATAAACTCAAAGCTAAGGATTACGGACTATGACAGAGATGTTCAATGAGCCAGAGCTTATCTCTGAGCTGGAAAGGATTGGAGACAACCTGAAGAAGAGAGTAAAGATATTCCTGATAGGCGGGTGTTCGATGGTTCTTAGGGACTACAAGCTGGCCACAAAAGATATCGATGTCGTGTTCACAAATCCCTCTGACATAAAAGAATTCACAGACGCTCTGAAAGAATTAGGATTTAAAGAAGTCGTCGAACTACCGAAAGAGTATGCGGCATTAGGTGCTTCAGCTGTTTTAAGGAACGCTAAAGGGTTTCAGTTTGACCTCTTCCACAGTCTGGTCTGCAGAGGACTTGAGATCACGGAGAGGATGAAAGATAGGGCTGAATTCTACGAGTCATTTGGGAACTTGGATGTTTATATGATGACAGCGGAGGACATCTTCTTATTCAAGAGCATCACTGAAAGAGAGGCAGATATTCTGGATATGCGAACCTTGGCAGAGAGGGGGCTGGACTGGGAAATTATTAAAAACGAATGCATTTTGCAGGAAAAAAGAAGGATTTGGGAGTATTTCTTGGTAGACAGGCTGGAGGAACTGAAGTCTAGATTTGGTATAGAAGCACCGATAATTAGAGAGCTCTGGAGAAGGGGCGATGATGAGCTCATCAGGAGAGTGTTCACAGAGATATTAAAAGATGGAAACGAAACCTTTGACGATATTCACGGAGTAATCAAGGATAAGTATAAATATTCAGAATCTTGGACGAGAAGGGAATTGAAAAGACTTGTTGAAAGAGGGGTTTTAAGGGTTAATAAAGATAAGAGAAAATTCAGATATTTCCTTTGACCACTCCCGACATACCTGTGTTGATGAAAATAAATTTTTCATTTGCTACTATCTTATGAGCGAGCCAAATCGCACCACTCCTCAACCCTTCTTTCCTAACCCAACCGCACCACATCATGTCATACCGTGCCACATTCACACGCCGCGCAACTATAGTATCTTTATGCGTGTTGAAAGAATTTTTCCGCGCGATTGAATGTTTTATTTTTCCACGGTTATGCTGATCATGTTTTTCTTGGAGGCTATGACGAGTCCCAGGGCTGCGAGTAGTGGTATTACTGTGCCGAGGGTTCCGAGGGGGTTTTCGGGGATGTAGAATCCTGGGCCGCAGGCGGGTCATATTGTGCGTACGCGCTGAAGACCTAGGCGAACGCGCCAGTTGCTTTGTCAGAGGGATCGGGTAATGCACTGCATAATCGCGCGCGCCACCCGCGTGCATCTGTGTGCACTAATAGGTTTATAACAAGGCAAAATGTTAGGAAAATAATGATCCTCCCGTTTTTTGTTTATATAAATTCATACTTGATCATATACAATTTATTCAGCTTATTTACAAACCCTGTTAAATGGTATGTGTATCGATGCAAGCAGTTTAATATTCTTTTTTTATCTTTAACAACTTCTCCGATAATACTCATCAATGGTGTTCCAGCAAGATGATCAGAAAAGTGTAAACCTTCTTCGCTAAGTGTGTTAATTACTTTGTAAGCAGCGCTTATGGCAGCCTTTTCAAGAGCGCAGGTAAACGGCCCAACTCGATTATAGTTTTTTGTTGAATAATAATTTGTACATCCGCACCAATTCATGCAATATTTATTCAGAGTACATTCTTGGCATTCTTCATTAGTTACAAAATTTGGGTCAGTTAAAGATGCGTTATACGTTTTCATACCAATATTGATATTTCCAATACAGTGTCTGATTCCATCATCAGACCCTATTAATCTCTCGCAGGGATAAATATTCCCCGTTGGTGCAAATCCAAATTCATGCAGTCCCATTCTACACATTTCTTGAGGTTTGTAGCCTCCACGTAAAATTACTGCAATTTTACTATCTATTATACTGATGTATTTGGGGTCCTCGTTTTTATAAAATCCCATATATTTTTCTGCTAAGCTGTTAAAAATTTTTGGCAGAATAATGGCATCTTTTTCCGACCAGTCTGCTGAGATGTTATGGTTGAGGTATATGTTCTTTACTCCCAAATTATCAAAATAATCAATGACATCAGGCAATGAATCTAAGTTTTCAGGTGAGAAGACCGAGTTTACTGGCATGAATGGAAAATGGTGTATTGCTTTCTTGATGTTTTTTTCAACTATCTTTGAACTTCCTCTTCCATCTGGGAAACGTCTATGACTATCTTGTATTCGGGAGGGGCCGTCGCAACTGATGCCTATACCAATCTTTTTTTGCTCCAGAAAATCGATGATTTCATTCGACATTATTGTCCCATTGGTCACTACAGATACTTCTGTTCGTGCCGAGTCATAAGACGGGTGGTTATGGATCACATCTGTAATTTTTTTTATTAAATTGAATTCCAGGAGAGGTTCACCGCCAAAAAAACCGATTTCGATCTCTTCGTTTTCCTGGCTTTTATTAAAGATAAAATCAATAATTTTCTTAGCGGTAGTTAATGTCATAACATTATTTTCTTTATCTATATAGCAATAGTCACAAGCTAAATTACAATTCTGGGTGATGGCTATTGCGCATTTCATACTCAAACACCCAAAAAAAGAAAAATGGAAAATATTAGAGTTATTTTTATACTTATATAATCGACCCCATCGCATCGGATAATTGAATCAGTTGCTCAAAGTTTACTGTTTTTGCGTTTGCTAGTTTTTCTGCGAAACCACCAATTATTTTATTTGAAAACGCCTTCCATTGATTGTCATTTAATAGATATATATCGCCCCTATAATGTAAATGAGCTAGTTTTCTGCCGCCATGCGAACCAATTATATCATCAATATCAATGACAGATTTTTCCTCAGGGATTACTTGTAAGTTTTCGCGTTCAACTGCTCTGAGTTTATGCTCTTTTATAAAAGCTGCAACAGTATCGATGTGTGAAAGCCAGAAATCTGCTGGTCGTCCATACCTCCATCTCCAACGAATCAACTCTCTATCCAATTACAGTCATCTCCATATGCGTGTGTATATACAATAATGTCTCATATTTATAAATAATATTGCCGACAGCGTGCGTATGTGTGGCGGCGTGGAGTACAGCTTCTATTCCAGCTTGAATTCGGATTCGTAGGTTTAGATAGCGCGCACAATTCCGACCACTGCATAAGAGACTGTCATGAAAATGACGAGAGGTATCAATCATTTTTTTCTCGTATCTTAACAGACTCAATATCATAAGTATCATATAAACCTAATATAAGTTACGTTATTATTCGTTCGCACTTACAGGAATGGGCGGAACTTCTGAGTAGAGCTATCTTTGGTGGCGGGAAGTAGCTCTCGGGAGCTTCAAATTACTCTTATGTACACAGTGAAGCAGATGTAAGGCTAGGAATTTTGTAAACTTTTTTTTGGATGCGCTCAGATACCTTCCAAGAAGTTGTCTATTGTAGGGTAAAACTCGAAAGTCGTTGTTAAATTGTCTTGTGGTAAACAAATAATTCTTCATTTTCACTTTTGGGAGTTTGGACCGCCCTAAATGAACAAATTAAAAAAAGACCCTTTATAAAGTCACGTTTAAATGCGCGCGCGTTTAAACTCAGCCCATAATGGTCTGTGGTCGGCTAGGTAATAGCGGATGTACTGGAAGAACATTTTCTCTTTTGGTTTCCGTTCTGATGATGCCATGCTATATGGTGGCCAAAGGTCAGGGAATACTTTCTTGTCAAAGTCGAAGACGCCCATGTTACTAAAGTCGTCCCCAGTTCTGCTGGGGAAGAAGGCTACTTCATCGTAGTCGGCGTCTCCCGCTAGGTTTGTTCCCACAAGGTTGGTGTCGTATTTCGGAAAACTAACTCCATACTCTATCATCTCCTCATAGATCTTATCGCCCTCCTCAACTCGAGGCATGTTGAAGTCGCCGATGAGTATGATATCGTTGTTGGGTGGCCCAACCTTATCGATCCGACTTTTTGCCCATTTTGCTAGGGCACGAGCCTCCAACCTCCTAATCTTGTAGTAAGTCCAGTACAGATGTACATTAACAAGTGAGAAGATGAAGTCGTCTGCCTTGAACTCTACCATGTATGGATTCCGGTTAAACCCGGGGAAGACAACCTCCTCAGCGCCATCGGTCTCTTCGTCTCCGACAGTTATGGTGATCTTGTTTCTCTCATATCCCCTCATGGCCAGCTCCGCTGCGAGCTCGGTCGGCTGAAGTCTATCCTCCTGATAAAGGTACCCAAGCCTCTCCTGGTTTCCGGCAATATCGGTGTACAAGGCCTTCCAGCTACCCTTCAGATACTTAAGTAGTTCATGGAGTTGTGTTATATCGTCAGCGACTTCCTGGATGGCTACTACGTCGAAAGGTCTGATAATCTCAGCCATTAACTCAAGGTGGGAGCTTTCTCTTTCCTGTAGCCCAAAATTGGTGAGATTCCAAGTAGCGACTATAAGATTTTTGTCATCAGCCTTAGGAATTCCTCTATGTTCTTGATGTTCTTTGATTAATTCGATTTGGTCATCCAAAGTGAACGCATATGTAAAATCAGGTTTCTCATGTGCTTGCATGATTATCTATAAGTAAAATAAAATTCAAATTAATAAATCTGCATTATTTGATGGGCGTGATGGTTATGTCTCCTCTGAAATGAAAAACAATATCGAATTTTTCTACAAACCAGGTTCGCGCGCCACCTAAAAATAACCCTCCTGTATAAATCATCACGCGTGTGTAAGATAATGGTGCTATTTCTGAGCCTTTACGCGCAGAAGTTTAATGGTACCATTTACGACGCGCGCGCTAAAAGACCTTTTTCTTCTGTTAGTAGCGCACACTGCGCGTACGCGTAATTATTAAATATATCTTTAACTTAACTAAACCAAAGTGATGGCTATGAACAAAAAAGAACTCATAGACGCAATTGTGAAGAAACGTGGTAGAAAATCACACGGTGTCTGGACAATTGGAATTACAAATGATCCGAAAAGACGTAAAAAAGAACATGAAAACGATGAGAAAGACATAACAAATTGGAAAGATTGGCTTGCAGATTCATCAAAAACTGCTAGAGAAGTAGAAAGTTACTTCGTAGAGAAAGGCATGAAAGGTGGAACAAGAGGGCCTGTAGAAACACCTACTTATGTATATGTTTTCTAATTGCGCGCGCGCCTGTAAAAACATTGCAGGTTTCATTAAACAAAGGAAAATTTTGTTATAGTAAAAAGTATTTAGATTCTGATCGGTTTTAGGTCTTTTCTAAATAGCAGACGTTGTTGACCACAGAGACTTTGACCTTTTTCAGGTTCCTTGCGTCAATCCTCTTGGTCAACTGGGGCCTCAGGTAGTTGGCGTCTTTACCGCTCACATTTACTTCTACGAGGTCTTCTTCTCCTTCCATGAAAGCGTCGAGTATGGGATCGTACTTGCTTCCCCTCTTGAATCGTCTAGAAGGTTTCTCCTCAATTGGCTTCAGGTTGAACTTTACTTCACTCATGGCAGTTATAAGTTGTACATTCATGTTATAAAATTTAGGATAATAATGGTATCTTTTTTTTTAACGCATCACGTTCATATACATAAATCAAATCATACCTGTGCTGAAGGGAATATTTCTACCAATTTCTCGGTTATCGTTTTGACTACATGTTGGGCGAACTGCTTCCTGTTCATCTTGGGATAGTAGACTCTGTGGTAGCCGCCCTTCCCCGTCTTCTCCTCGTACTCGAGGACGCCCTCCTCCACCATGTCGTTGAGGAAGAAGATCAACGACGCCCTCGACTTGCTGTCAGGGTGGTCCTTCATGAACTCATAGGCCTGGCCGGAGGTTATCCCGGTCCGACCCGGATTGTTGAGTTTCCAGATTTGCTCCATGAGCGCCGCCTGGTATGGCTTGAAGAGGGTGAGAAGCCCCCTCTCGGACATGTCGAACTTCATATTCAACCCGATATGCTCACATATACATAAGGGTTATTTTTTCTTTCAATTTCCTGATCTCTCTGCGATTGTCTATTATCGAGGTCAATAGGAGTAGGTCAAGCACCGAGAGGACCTCGGCGTAGATCATCGCCGCCATCTCGCTGGAATGCGTGAAGTCGATCGATGTCGTATGCGGCTTTTTGATCGTGTCTCAATGAACAGATTGTTTTCCAGCACCTCATCTATTAATTGGGATAATATGTAAATAAAAAATGGATAGAATTCAAGTGCGGTCAGTTATGATAGGAAGCTGTTGAGAAACTCTAGAACGTCAGCTGTATCGATTCGACTAGCATACGACACGCCTGCACACTGGTAATTCGTACCCCAAGATGTCACACCGATAATGGTCCTAGAAGTTCCAAGGAAAATTGGACCACCCGAATCTCCAAAGGCAGTGCCGCCTTTACCTTTCGCAGGATTGGCCGTCGTTTTAAGGAACTCGTCACCCCACTTGTGCTTACTGGTGATCAGTTGTGCAGGAGCATACATTCGCTCAAAAGCATCAACCCAGTCTGGAGGACCGTGTGGAGCCTCATCGGATAACGCCATTTCCTGAACGCCATATCCGACTTGAAGCACCATTGACTTCATAGGAAGTGTATCAACCAGACCTTCAGTTGGTAAAACGCCATATTCACTCAGAGAAACCGGCTCGTCAAGTACAATGACACCCACATCGTGTGAAATCCAATCAGGAAGAGTAGGGCTCTCCCCAATTGAATACTCTGGATGAGTGAAAGGAGTTCCATGTAATCCTCCTAAATGCCAATTGGGGTTGACAGTCGGATCTGGATCGAAGAAGATGCTTACAAATATTGCACCGTCTGTTACGTGCCCTGCTGTTAGAATTATTGTAGGTGAAATTAAGATTCCTGATCCATAATACCAGTAGTCGCCATTATTGGCTAGAATGAAACAGACGTATGGATGGGTTGTTCCGTCTGGTTGACCATTTGTGATAGCATATCCGATGTTGTTGAATGCCATAGAGAGGCATGTGATTATTGTTAATGTTAATGTCAATAAGCTACGTAGATTTTTTCTCAAGGAGTTACCTCCAACATTAGATAGCTATGTTACAAATTTAACTCTTCCTTGCATTAAAATATAAGAACTAAATACGAAATTTTAGAAGAAAATAAGACTTATTTCCAGCCATTACTAGATTTAATTAGATTAAAGCGGGTAAACGATATACACGGGAAGAAATCGACCAGATCCAAACCCTATTCACCGAGATGGCTGTTCTCTGCCGTTCTCCGCCGCTGAGACTCTCGGGGTACCTTTCTGATAGGTGGTTGAGTTCGAAGTAGGAGAGGAGCTGTAGTGCTCTCTCCTTTCTCTCTTTCTTTTTCTTTCCTGCGAGGGCCAGGGGGAGCTCTATGTTCTCTTGGACGGTGAGGGAGGGGATGAGGTTGAAGAACTGGAAGATGAAGCCTATGTGGTGGAGCCTGAGGTTAGATGGGTCTCGTATAAATGTGAAGTTTGTATCCTTGTTAGGGTGATAATGTATCTTCATTGTAAGCTTTTTTTTGATCACAGCAGGGTATTTAGAATATTTGAAGCAAAATTCTCGCGTTAGTGTTTTCCCAGCTCTGAGAGCCTGCGTCTTGCTTTTTCAGGTTGTTTATGCACGCGCCTGGTGTCAGTTGGGTATCAACGGTCATCTAAACGATTTTAGACAGTTTGACCTATTGATACCGTTTTTAACTGTGGTGAAAGTGAATGGACTGGTTTTGATGAATTTCAGTTCGCGCTCAGTAGAATATTATTGTGAAGTTAGCAGGCGTGGCGTAGCGTAAGTTAGATTGGTGCTTCTATGGTTTTGTCTTGGTGTTCTCTGATGAGGCCTGTTATGGTGAGGGTGGTTGTGAGGGTTAGGAGGCTCAGGGTTATGGGTGTGAGGCGTATGCCCCAGGGTGTGTAGTTGAGGAGGAGTCCTACGAGGGGGACGAGGGCGAGGCTCATTCCTATG
>Ga0209427_10009877_pt1 | contig 10616 bp, 12 predicted proteins | sample DeeMarSWOR136_30_FD_187465 | JGI IMG/M metagenome (GOLD analysis project Ga0209427, IMG submission 187465) | Marine sediment microbial communities from White Oak River estuary, North Carolina - WOR-1-36_30 (SPAdes) (version 2) | ecosystem: Environmental > Aquatic > Marine > Intertidal zone >...
TTTCTGGTTGTTGGAACCAAGTAAAGAGTACTTGGAGGTAGAAGGAATCAAAAGAGATGATTTTGGTACTCATCGGAACAATGTAAGAGTGGGGGAGAAAGAAGGATTAAGCTGCCTTTACACGCTCGTAAGTGATCACGACGATTGGGACCACTATGAGACGCTTCAATGGTGGGCTGTTGATGAGTATGCAAGAGCCAATCCCGACGACCCTGATATCCGCGAGCTAGTGAAACGGAAAAGGCGTGAGAAGCATATCTATCTTCAGGGAGGCAGGGAAACTATGGGATGGGCGATATATGTTTTCAGAAAGGAATAGCATACAATACCCTCTGCACTGTGCCAAAAGTTGGTTCAGGACCAATTTCCTATAAGGGGAAATACAATGAAAGCTCATTGTATCTTTTTGAGTTAAATTTTGGGTTTGGGGGTAAAAATTTAGGGGTAACAAAAACCTTTACATTTGTTAAGGTATAAAATTTAATCCCCTTTTCTAGCTTCTTTGGAATGACCAAACATATAACAGAGAACTTTCCATCGCATGACCGCGGATGCAAATGCAATGACACAAAAAGGAAATGTCGTATTGTATCTCGACAAGGAATTGGTTGAAAAGTCGAAGTCTCTAGGCTTCAATCTTAGTAAAACGTTTGAAAACCACTTAAAACAGTTAATAACGCAGTTTTTAACTTGTAATTCAGTGAATAACGTTGATTCAGCAAGTAAAAATGTTAGTTGGTGCGGTCGCCGGGATTTGAACCCGGGATCGCAAGCTTGGAAGACTCCACTGAAGCAGATTTATTGGAACGATTTCTATGTTTGGATGCTTAAAGACCACATGGCTGAGTACAGCAGAAACACTGTGGTTTACGCCAAGAAGTATTACCAGTGTTTATTAAATCACGATTTCTCTGAAATCAGAGACTTAAAAGACACAATCAGACCAAACGCTTTGAAGGCGTTGTCTTGCCTAGCCAAATATCTCGGTGTCCACGAAGAATTCAAGCTTCTTGTTAAAAACTACAGTTTGAAATGGTCTGGCAGAAAAGCTGAAGACCTGATCATTGACAGGATCACAAAAGTTGAGAACTCAAATGAAATATTCGATTGGATAAGACGGGTTAAGCAGGTGAGACCTGAACTTTCTGTATTCATGGATTTCATGGCAGTGACCGGCTTGAGACTAGTTGAAGCTGTAAACAGTTATAACTTGATAATCAAGCTGAATGAGCAAGGCAAACTTGACGATTATTATAATTTGGAACGTGAGGTTTTAGAGCACTTCAGGTTTAAGGAGGTTTTCTTTAGACACACCAAGAAAGCATTCATCAGCTTTGCACCAGCAACTTTGATTCAGAGAATCAGTGAGAATAAGCCGTTGACGAGCGTGATTGCCATTCAAAACATCGTCAGAAAGAAAGGATTCAAACTTAGATTCTCAGACATCAGGGAAACGCATGGAACATTATTAACTAAGTGCTTGAAAGATAATGAGATCGACTTCTTGCATGGAAGAGTTACTAGCAGCGTCTTCATGAAGAATTATTTCAATCCGTCTCTGATTGAGGATCTGAGAAATAGAGCTTACCAAGTAGTAGGTGAAATACAAGAGAAAATTAACCTAAACCACCTCCAAATTCCTGTCAAATGCTAATTTCAGTTTTTATCTGAAGACGTATTTTAACGCTTTTTCTGGAAAATTTTCAAAGTTTGTGTTGGCTGTCATGATGATTCTCTTTCTTCGTAGAAGGAGGATATGTGGTTGCGACATAATCTCTAGCGAAGAATCCATCGGTACTTGGTCCAGAATATTTTGAGGCAGGATGGAAAAAGGTCACGAATGCGTCGAACCCATTTCGCTCAACTTCAGTCTTATAACCAGAAGGAGAAAACATTGTGTAAGAGTCTGTCTTAAGATCCCCGTAACCCTCGATCAATAAACATGAAGGGGGAAGACTGTGCTGTGTAGTGATAAGCGGTATTTTTTTGGTCCAACCCACAAAGAGAGTATTTCCATGTATTTGTACTTGAAGTTCATCTTTTTTGACCAGTTGAACATTTTGTCCGGCTGGAGTTCCTGCCATAAAAGCCTTCCAAACAGCTTGTGCCCTAGGATTATCTCCTACGTAAGCAACTGGCACATAAACAGAACCTGTTGGCGTCTCGAGCCACAAATAAATCAGCATTGCATCTTCTTCTCCAAATGAAGAGTGTTTTTCTACATGAAAAACTGTGATAACCATGTCAGGAAGGTTGAAATGGCTTGGAGGATGAATGACAGCACTTGCTAAGCTACCATGCAATTTCATCGGACCTGACACTTGTATCTCCCTGGGAAATTTCTCAGTATTTATGATCTTGTTCAAAACCTCTTTTTCCGTTGCGGTCTCACTTAACTTCCAATCTTTAAAGCTTAAACCACTGACCTTCGTGAAATATGAAGGCTTTCCACCAGAAGGTGCAACACGTTGTTTGTGCGATCTTTTGAGAATCATTTCCAAAGTGATAGGTGACGGGGCGCTGGCGCTCTCCCACACGTCGTTAAACATATTTTTCATTTTACTTACGTAATGGAGATCATTGGTGTAGAATGTGCTTTTGAAATTAGATGTCTGTACACCTTTTTCCTTGTCTGTCAATGGTGTTTTAAATTGGAAGTAGTGTTTACAATCTACTATTGTAGCCTCTGGATAGCCATTAGGAATATGTTTGACTGGGAAAATCTTAGAAATCTGCTTCGCCATTTCCAGGTTCTCCCCAACTATTGGCGCCATAATTCTTACGTGAACGCCTTTTTTACTCCAATCTTCGAGGCGTGTTCTGTTTTTCCAGTGTCTAACAAGATTTTTTGAAGAGGTCATCAGCACTATTTCTTCTTTTGCTGACTGTAGGGTCTCCTCGTACTTCTTTTTGGCCTCCTCAACGTCGCTTATAATGCAGATACTTAGTGGTGGTTTGCCTGTTTCAATTTCTGAAATCTTTGCTTGTATGTCTGTAGAGTTGCGCCAAATTTCATCGAATACAACTGTGAACGTTTGAACTAGCGAATTGCTGTTTGTCCACAGGCACACTTCTTCCTTCCGTGGTCTGCCTATTCTTGGTGTAGAAGTGAAAAATAGTAATTCTTCGTTGTCTCTTATGATCATTCTCGGGAATAATCCTGCGCCTAGGTCGGGGTTTCTTGCCTTGAAATTAATCTCAGTCTTAGGCATTCTCTTCAGAAGCGCTTTCATAGAGTTCAGGTTTTCTTCAGATAATTCCGTTAGAAAACGATGATTTATTTTTGGATTCACCCGATGTTTCAGGAAAGCATCGAAAACACCGTACCGATCAAATTGCATAAAGCTTGATGCGGTCATTGCCACTGATATTTGACTCGTGGTATTTTGAAACATCTTGTAAATTTTTGAGTGTATTCTTTTTTTGCCTTTAACTACAACAAACTTTTCCAAAGACTGATCAATTTGGCTCTTCTTCCTCAGTTGTTCGATCAGATCCTTTTTAGCTTTCTCTATGAAGTTCACTTCTTCTCGCTTGGCCTTAACAACAGATTCCAGAACAGTTTCGAAGGGAACAACAGTATAGCGAGCTGGAAACTCAAGTGTCGCCTCTACAAAGCCTTTTGCTTGAAGTTTCTTCAAGATGCGGAAAACATGAGCCTTATCTTTTTTTGAAAGCTTGGCGATTTCCGTTCCCTTCAGAGGTTCGTTCTTAGCAAGAAAGATGTAGATAACCGCTTCTTTCTCAGTGAGGCCTGCACTTTTGAGAACAGTTTTTATGGTTTCCTCGCCCAAAACAACCAAGTTCCTATGGTGGTGATTGTCAAGGTCAATCGTCACCATTAATGTAAGGTCAACAAACATAATTGATTTTCGATGATTCAAACCAACTTGAAAATTTTTTGCAAAATAGAGGAGGTGAAATTGTGAATAAAAGAGTGTTAATTATAGTTGTAGCATTGATGGCCGCTGCTGTGGTGACGGTTCCCGTAATGGCTGAACCAACGAAAGGACAAAAAGCACCTGCTTCAATGACCCCTACAGCTTTGATAGGTGCTTATCCCCCCGCTGAACAATGGGTATCCAACGATGGAGTAGTTCAAATTCGTGGGCAAGTTCAAATTCGTCGCTTTGCATTGTCCATTGGAGATCAAGATTACACTGGTGTTACCACCTCTTTGCAAGATGCTTCCAATGATCCAACAACAAGTGTAGTGGTAGCGCGCATATATGCAACCCATTTAGTTGAGGGTATGAATGGCGGGTTTGCTGGTGTCGTAGAAATGAAGCTTTACAACTTCAATCCTGTGGCCCTCACATGGGATTGGGAAACATGGCATAGCATTGCTGATGGATTCGGTGATTTTGAGGGGCAAAAACTAATGTTATCTTATGAGGGAGTACCTAATGGACCAAGAACCGGCTACTGCTTAAAAGGCTAAGCTATTAACGAAATTTCATTAACAAGCATATATCTGCGCTTCATATCCCTCAAAATTTTCTGTTTTTTTGCTATAAAATATGTTGAGGAGAATTCACGTAATTGAGCAAAGAATGGATGCAAAAAGCCCTAGTATATCTTGGATTCACCGAGAAAGACTCACAAGTATACGTCTTTCTAGCAGCTGAAGGCCCAAAAAAAGCAAAAGAAATAGCTGAAACGCTGAACTTGCACATTTCACAACTCTATAGTATCCTTAAAAGACTACAGAATAATGGCGCAGTAACTCCATCCTTGGAATACCCGGCACATTTTTCAGCAGTGATTTTCGAAAAAGTCTTGGAGCTACTAGTTGAAACTAAAAGGGAACAACACAAGGCGCTATTGGCAAGCAAAGAAGAACTTCTTTCCACTTGGAGTTCAATAACTGAGAAGGACAATGATAAAAGCTGAATGGGGTTCACCATAAACGCACGCGTCGCCATTCTTTTTCCGAGCGAATTTTTCCATCTTTCCAAATTTTGTTATATAAAATCTAAATAAGAAAAAATTAAAAGATAAATTTTCAGTTAAGCCCTTCAAGCCAAAAATTTGTGTTGGCAAGGCATTATACTAATTTTTCACCTGAGAAGTTGTAAAAAATCTACACCGTGTCTAAGCTAAGTGTAATCAGAAAATGAAAGTGACCGAGGTGAGATACACTAGGTTCAATTATTAGCTAGCTATTGTTTTTGTATTATTTCGAATAGCTTAAGAAATTCTTGACTGGACAGAGCCTTCTTATTGCTCATTTCCATTATTTCAAAAAACTTTTCCCGCGATATACTTCCAAAACCAAGCACCCGCTCCAAAACATCAGAAAATTCTTGCTTGTCTCCTTTCCCCATTCCAATCACTTCTTTTTTCAAGTAAAACATCACGTTATAAGCTGAACTCCGAGCCGTTCAATATATCAGCACTTAAACTAAAAAACAAAGACTGCTTCAACATATTTTTCACTCTGCGAAAAATCCTGAATTTTCTATTTCTAATCCAGCCATAATTTTAGAAAATCTATTTTCCATTTTTTCTTCTAAGTTATAAATTTAGAAATTAGAAAATGACTTAGTCAAGAAATCTTGACTAAAAATCTTTTCTGTAGGCTTGTTTGGTCAAGAAACCTTGATAAAAACGCTTTTTATCATGTTAGAGTTTAGATTTTATGAGGTTTAAATGAATAGGCCAGCTATTCTACTAATCTTGACTTTAGTATTATTGGTAGCTGGGGGTCTTTTTGGAAGTCTTTCATCTGCTAATTTCTTACCAGACCCTGGTCCAGACCTACCTCGAATATACTTACGAAACGATGGGAGTGTCGAACCAGAGACGGTGCCCATTGAGAGAACAGACAACCTCTACAAGCTGACGAGCAACGTAATTCATTACACCATCGAAATTCACCGCGACAATATTGTTCTTGACGGTGCAGGGTACTCAATTAAGGGAAAAGCAAGTCGAATCAAAGGCTATGATGACGGAAACAATGGCGTGATCGTAAATGGTCGAAACAACGTGAATATCACTCGCTTGAATTTTGAACAAGGCGACACGGGCATCAGAATCTCAGGCTCCTCAACCATTTCCGTCATTGATAACACATTCAGCAACGGTCTCCTCACGGGTATAACACTTCAAGACTCAACTCAGGTCCTAATTGAAAACAACGAATTCACAGACCTCCAAACAGATATTGAAGTTCCCTCAGCGCGTCTAAATGGGTCAAAAATTACATTCAGAAACAACACGTTAGCTGGCAGCGCATATGGCGTCGAAATCTCAGGCTCATCAAATGTAATATCAAATAATAAAATCGAAACAGCCTCCCACTCGATAGAACTGAATGCAGCATATTCAACCCTAATCACAGGAAACAAAATCATGGGTACTGTATTGCTCGCCGGTTGCTCAAACAATGAGATCTTGGGAAATAACATGACAAGCATTCGACTGCTGATTTGTTCAAATAACACATTGTTTGACAATTACATAACAGCTGTAGAGCTTAGCGAGTTTGCTGTAAACAATACTTTTTACGGCAACACCTTTGCAGCAGGCTTAGAAGTCCGCTTTAATGATGCAGAAACGACTTTATGGGACAACGGAACAATAGGCAACTACTGGAGTGATTACAGTGGAACAGACAATAATGGGGATGGCATAGGCGATTCCCCATACAGAATAACTGGTGTCAAATGGGACAACGATGTCGGTGGGGACGTGAGTTTCGCTGCTGACCAAGACAATTACCCATTAATGGCGCCTTTTGAGGTGACAACAGTTTCAACGCCCTCGCCAAAGCCTAAACTTGACTCAGAACCTTTCCCAATAACATTGATTGTAGGTTCCGTAATCATAATAGCTGTAGTGGGCATAGGCTTGCTGACATACTTCAAGAAACGCAAACACTAGAATCTAATTTTTCTAAATTCTATTTTCTAAACTAAGGAATTTTTTAGAAATTATATTTTTTCTTAAAGGTTAGAAAATTAGAAATTAGAAAATATCGTCAAGAAATCTTAACTAACGCTGGTGTGCGCTTGGTCAAGAAACCTTGATAAAAACGCTTTTACCATAGTGACAGCTCAACATTAGTTGGGAATTGCCAGTGAAAATGAAGACGTTCTCAAAGGCAACTCTCATCCTCATCCTTCTACTGTCAGCGGTAGTTGGAGTCCCATTGATTAGGTTGGCAGATGCCCAACCATACATACATGGAGGAGTTGTGCCCCCAAAACCTGATGAAATTCCACCTTCAGTTTCGATATCTTATCCAGAAAACAAGACATCACTCAACACAAATAATATCACACTTATCTTCAATGTAAACATGACAGCCAAAGGGGAATACATAGCAGAAGTCACCTACAATGCAGATTGGTTAAAAAACGCCAAATATGTTTATCGAAATTATCCATATCCCCATGACCATAACACTTCAAAAGATTTCTCTTTAAATCTAACTGGAATACCTGAAGGGAGCCACTTCATAGAAATAAATGCCACCGAACTTGGCGGTTTTATTGAATCCAGTGAGGGTTGGTCAACCGCATATTGGTATTTCATAAGCGGTTACTCGTCAGTTTCTTTCACTATAGACACAACCGCTCCAAGTGTCTCAGTTCTTTCAATGCAAGACACGCCCTTTTACTCTTATGACGTTGATTTGAGCTTTGTCGTGGACGAACCAACTTCAAGAAGCGCATACTGTTTAGACGCAAATGATAATGTGACTATTGCCGGAAACACAACTTTGGCTGGCTTGTCTGTTGGTGAGCATAACTTGACAATTTACGCATGGGATACAGCTGGAAATGTCGGAGCTACAGAGACAATCTATTTTAGCATAAAAGAGCCTTTCCCAGCAATGATAGTCGTGGCTTCCATAGCATCAGTTGCCGTAGTGGGCGTGGGTCTGCTGGTCTACTTGAAGAAACGTAAGAGGGGATGCTCATGAAGAGAACAACATTAGCACTCATAATGTTTTTTCCACTCATTTCATTAGCTTATGCGTTTACTGTAAATGCGCAAATCATTCATGCAACTCCTTCTTTTGTTTATTCACCGCTTACGCCAAGGGTTGGAGATGCTGTGAATTTCGATGCTTTATGGTGGGAACAATACTGGAATGAAAATTACGACCCACGCACTTTCTCTTACAGCTGGAATTTTGGAGATGACACCTACGCAACCGGAGTTACTGTGAACCACACCTATACTAAAGCGGGCACCTATACCGTTGAAGTCACTGTTGATGATAATCTCGGGACTGGAGGCTCTAGCGCAATGGAAATAGAGGTAAGGGAGCAAACACCTGTTACCGTCCATATCTCTCTGAGCAGTGATTCAATCTACACTTGACAAGAAGTCAGAATAAATGGAAACCTCACTTGTAATAGCTTAGGTGTACCCAACGCTTTGGTTTCTCTTTCAAGCAAAACCTATGTTGAAGGGGCTACATGGAATGATATCGCGTCCGTGAAAACTGATGATTATGGCAAATACTCGACTTTTTGGAAGCCTATTTACGGAGCCTATCAAGTTAAAGCCTCTTGGGCAGGTAATTCTACTTATCCTGAAACAAGCACAAGCGTGAACCTAAGTGTGAAAGGATTTGGGAACCTTATTACCGAGTTTTCTTCAAATTCTACCATAACTGGAATGAATTTTAACTCGACTACTCGGGTGTTAAGTTTCTCAGCTGAGGGACAAAGTGGAACAAAAGGCTACGTCAGCATTAATCTTGAAAAAGGGCCTTCGTTTGACCCTCAAGGTATTAACGTATTTCTTGACGGTCGACCAATCGAGTATGATATTGATTCAACAAATCAATCATGGATTCTACATTTTACCTATGCACACAGTGTTCACAACATAATAGTAAACTTCAATGCATATGAAATAGCAGAGCCTACTTTGCCTTCAGCACCAGACGAAACACCAGAGACGAAACCAAAGGAATCCCAACAAACACTGCAACTTGAAAGAGTTTTGGGTGCGGTTATCACAGTTACTGTAACATGTGCTGGCATAGGTTTGCTAATCTATCTGATCAAAAGAAAATAATTTAGGAAATTTTTGTTCACTTTCTGACAATCGAGAGCAATGACCAAACATATAACACAGAATATCCCTTTGCTATCGCTCTGATGCAAATGCAATGACAAGAAAATGAAACGCGCGCTAAAAAGCTGAACATTTTCTTACAAACAATTATAAGGTAATGCCATGGAAAATAGTTATCCATGAAAACCGAGTATATTATATTTGGATTACTCGTCATAATGTTCGCTGCAATCTTGTTTGGCGATGCCATACTGACAACCATTGACCCAGCCAGCATGATGTTGTCGTCTAATGACGTTAAAGGCATAACAGGCTTCGTTTTCGTAATAATCGCTGCCTTCTTTTTCTGGAAAGCTTGGAAGAAATAGGGCAGGGAACTCCCTTTTCCCTTTTTTTGTCTATAACTTCCCGGATTTATACTTAAATACAACTTATTTCCAAAACTGGAAAGCAATTCCAGAATAACCATACAAACGTGAAGGTAAAAGGGAGATTCTGATGACAGAGTCAAATCGGTCTGCAACTCGGAAATTGGTTCTTTTCTTCTTAATAGCTTATGGCTTCACGTGGATATTTTGGATTTCTGAAGCCTTAGCCTCTCGAGGATTGTTGGGTTCTTCGGTATTGGTTGATTTTCTGATTAGTCCTCAGAATCCTGCTGCGTGGGGCCCATTTGTAAGTGCTATTGTGCTCACTTTCTGGTATCAAAGGGGAAGAGGCGTGTTAGGCTTGTTGAAGAAAGGTGTGGATTACCGGTTTGCCAAGAAATGGTGGCTCCCTACTATTCTGTTGTGTCCATTAATAATTGGAGGCGCTCTTGGAATTGCAGCACTTGCAGGAGAAAACATACCAGAACTATACTGGATAGCTAATCCTTCTCTAATACTTGTCAACTTTTTCATAATTCTATTTACTGGAGGCCCATTGCAAGAAGAATTCGGCTGGAGAGGATACGCGCTTCCTCGACTTCAAAATCGATTCAACGCCCTTGTCTCCAGTATAATCATTGGGTTTATGTGGGGGCTTTGGCATCTTCCTTATTTCTTCATTGGCACAGAACTCACTTATGCGTATGGCATTATCCCGCAGATAATAACTGCTATTTTGCTTTCGATTCTGCTCACTTGGTTGTTTAATAATACTGGAGGTAGTATACTTGTTTCTTTGATGTTTCATAATATGTTTAATTTGTCTAATGATATGTTTCCTGCTCTTAAGACGCAGTTGGGCAGTCCTTTGTTTATTGCTTTCTTTATTACAGCTGCAGTAATCGTTGTATTAGTCTGGGGCTATAAGAGGATGGTTCGGCAAAAAACGAAGATTGGTTGACTTGGTTTTCACAATTTTATTTTATGTTATAACTTTTTGTTTATATACCGTGAAATAAACCTAGGAAAATTTCGTGTTTTTTAAAAAACAAGTTTTATGGGCTTATTTTTCGCTGTAAATGCATATAAACCAAGAATAACGAGAAAGAAATTTAGTGAAGGGAGTTTGAAGTTGAAGAGCATAATTGTTTACGGCACCCGATATGGTGCAACAAAAGGAACCGCTGAAGAAATTGCAAAGGTTCT
>Ga0209427_10009878_pt1 | contig 10616 bp, 4 predicted proteins | sample DeeMarSWOR136_30_FD_187465 | JGI IMG/M metagenome (GOLD analysis project Ga0209427, IMG submission 187465) | Marine sediment microbial communities from White Oak River estuary, North Carolina - WOR-1-36_30 (SPAdes) (version 2) | ecosystem: Environmental > Aquatic > Marine > Intertidal zone >...
GGCTTAATTCTCCTTCTTCAGCTTCAGCCGATTCCAGACCGGTTACTTCAGCTAGTTCGGGGGTCTCTTCCGCAGAGACCAGCTCCCCTTCCTCACTGATCACTTCAATGGCCAGCCCCAGGCTCTGCAACTCTTTAACCAGAACCTTAAACGATTCGGGCACACCGGCCTGCACAATATCCTCACCCTTGATTATCGCCTCATAGGTCTTGGCGCGACCGGCGATATCATCTGACTTAATCGTCAGAATTTCCTGAAGATTGCGGGCGGCGCCGTAGGCTTCCAGCGTCCATACTTCCATTTCACCAAAACGCTGCCCACCGAATTGAGCCTTACCCCCCAAGGGCTGCTGGCTAATCAGGGAATAGGGGCCGGTAGAGCGGGCATGAACCTTATCTTCAACCAGGTGGATTAGCTTCATAACGTAGACATTACCCACCGTTATCGGCTGGTCAAACGGTTCACCAGTCCGCCCATCACGGAGGGCAATCTTGCCTAAAATGGGCGGGGAAAGGTGTCTTTCGGCACTCACTGTCTTCACCGTCTGCTCCAGCTCCGCCGTCTTAAGTTTCCGGCTGGATATGTCCAGGTCTTCCAGCCACAGGCGCAGGCAGGTCTCCCTGGCCTCACCGGAATAGTCATCACTGAAAACTCTATCCCCTTTGTAGCCATGGTCTTGAAGCCAGGTCTTGGTCAGCTCCAGCGCGGCGTTAGCATCCCCATTGCCCGAATTAACGGCGCCGGCTCTCTGGACCAGCCACGCCCGGGCTAACTCATCCTCAATATTAGCCGCCGTAGCCCCATCAAAGACCGGGGTAAGCACCTTGAAACCCAAGACCTGAGCTGCCCAGCCCAGATGAGCTTCCAGTACCTGACCGATATTCATACGCGAGGGGACACCGATGGGATTGAGAACGATATCTACCGGTGTGCCATCGGGCAGGAAAGGCATATCCTCAGGCGGAGAAATGAGGGCGATAACCCCTTTATTACCGTGCCGACCAGCCAGTTTATCCCCAACGGATACCCTTCGCTTCTGAGCCACCCAGACCTGGACTCGCTGATTGATTCCGGCCGGCAAATCATCGCCGTTATCCCGGGAGAATATCCTGACATCAATCACCTTGCCCCACTCACCGTGAGGCACCCGCAGCGAAGTATCTTTCACCTCGCGGGCTTTCTCACCAAAAATAGCCCGCAGCAGTTTCTCCTCGGCGGAGAGTTCCGTCTCACCTTTAGGGGTAATTTTGCCCACCAAGATATCGCCGGCGTTAACTTCAGCACCAATGCGGACGATACCAGTTTCGTCAAGCTCACGCAGGCTTTCTTCACCCACATTAGGGATATCCCGGGTGATCTCCTCGGGACCCAGCTTGGTGTCGCGGGCTTCTATCTCATGCTTTTCAATATGGACGGAGGCAAATTTATCCTCGGCGACTAGGCGGTTACTGATAATAATCGCGTCTTCATAGTTATAGCCTTCCCAGCTCATAAAGGCACAGGTCACATTCTGCCCCAGAGCCAGTTCTCCCTCTTCGGTGGCCGAGCTATCCGCCAGGACCCGCCCAGCTTCCACGCGGTCACCAGTGCTCACCACCGGCCGCTGGTTAATACAGGTCCCCTGATTGGTGCGCACAAATTTCATTAGCTGGTAGGCGTCAGTATTCCCGTCGTCCCGGGTAACCACAATCTGGGCGCCGGTAACCGAGGTTACCTGACCGGCATTCTTGGCATAGATTACCTCCCCGCTATGCCGGGCCGCTTCCACCTCCATGCCGGTAGCCACCAGGGGTGCCTCAGAACGGAGCAGCGGCACCGCCTGACGCTGCATATTAGCCCCCATCAGGGCACGATTGGCATCATTATGCTCCAGAAAGGGTATCAGGGAAGTGGCCACACTGAAGAGCTGCTTCGGTGATACGTCCATAAACTCGATTTTATCCGGCTCTTCCATCAGGTAACGCTCCGCCAGCCTGGTCTCAACCTTCTCCTCGACAAACCGGCTATCCGGGTCAAGCCGGGCATTGGCCTGAGCAATAGAATATATATCCTCCCTGTCGGCGGATAGATACTCCACCTGGCTGGAGACGAAGGGCACCACCTTTATCTTTTGAGGAGAGAGCTGGCGCAGCCGGTCAATATCTTCCGGGGTAATGACAGCCCCGGCGGCTATGATAGTCTTGCCCTCTTTATCCAAGAGTGCCTCCGGCATCGTCTTGCCCAGCAGACTATCATCGGTACTGTCTAGCTCAGCAATAACCCGGCGGTAGGGGGTCTCAATAAAGCCGTAGCGGTTGATCTGACCATAAGTAGCCAGAGAGCCGATAAGACCGATGTTGGGGCCCTCCGGTGTCTCGATGGGGCAGATTCGGCCGTAGTGGGAGAAGTGAACATCACGGACATCAAAACCGGCACGCTCACGAGATAGCCCTCCCGGACCCATAGCCGACAGGCGTCGTTTATGGGTTAGCTCCGCCAAGGGGTTGGTCTGGTCCATAAACTGTGATAACTGGGAGCTATTGAAGAACTCGGTAATTGCGGCCACTACGGGACGAACGTTGACCAGGGCACTGGGGCTAACTGCCTCAGTGCTGATAATACTCATACGCTCCGTGGCTACCCGCTCCAGGCGGAGTAAGCCGATACGAAACTGGTTTTGCATCAGCTCACCAACAGTGCGCACGCGCCGATTGCCCAAATGGTCAATATCATCAGCACTGTCACTGTCATTGTTAATCATTATGATGTGTCTGATTATTTCCACAATATCTTCTTTGGTTAAGGCTCGTTCATCCTCGGAGACATTGAGCCCCAACCGCTTGTTAAGCTTATAGCGCCCTACCCTCCCCAGGTCATAGTGGAGCGGGTTAAAGAAGAGGCTACTTACCAGCTTCCGGGCGTTTTCCATATTGGGCGGGTCATTGGGACGCAGCTTGCGGTAAATGTCAATCAAAGCCTCAGACTCACTCCTGACCAAGGGCTCGCGTTCCATAGTTGTTTTGATAAACTGGTGCTCTCCAGAGTTGTCCTCGGGGAAAAGGCCGAGTAACTGCTCGTCATCACTGTAGCCAATGGCTCGCAGCAAGGTAGTAATGGGAATTTTGCGCCGGCCATCTATCTTGGCTGAGATTACATTGCGGTTGCTGCTCTCAAACTCCAGCCAGGCACCCCGGCTGGGCACGAGCTTGGCCCGGCATAGTTCCCGACCGCTGGTGGCATCTTCTTCGGCAGTGAAATAGACACCGGGAGAGCGCAACAGCTGACTGACCACCACCCGCTCTGCCCCGCTGATAATGAAAGTACCGCCAGCGGTCATCACGGGGATATCACCAAAGAAGATATCCGTCTCCGAGATTTCACCGGTCGCCTTAATCAGGAGCTTCGCCCTGACATAAAGCGGCGCTGAATAGGTCAAGCCGCGTTCGCGGCACTCTGCCTCGGAGTGGCGAGGCTCACGAAACTCGTAGTCCACGAAGCTGAGCTCAAGCCGGCTGCCGGTGAGGTCCCGAATGCCGTGGGTGTTGCCCCCTTCATCTTTCTTATTGGATACACCCTCCAGTAGTTCCCTTAACCCATCCTCCTGAAACCACTGGTAGGAGCCCGATTGAACGTCAAGTAAATTGGGCACGTCTAGTATATGGGGCAACTTGGCATAAGATTTCCGACCAACAGTCGGCCTGCTCTGCTGAGCATGCGCTGATGAAACAAAAGTCATATTTAGTTCGACACCCTAACCAAAAGCAAAGTTTTGAATATTACGTGGCGCTAAAAACAAAAAGTGGTTATTGGAAGAAACCAAATAGGTGAAAAAATAACAAGAGGCACACCTTAACCTAATATACTACCACTCTTCTATACATTTGTCAACACATATTTAAAGGTTTTTTGAGGTTAAATTAGATATGCTCAACTCTGACAGCACAGACCTTGAGCTCGGGCATTTTGGATATCGGGTCCAGGGCCGGGTTGGTCAGCACATTGGTCGGGTTTTCGGCAAAGTGAAAATTCATGGTAACCACGCCTACCGGTGAAACCTCGGTCAATTCGGCTTTAGCCGTTACCTCTCCCCTTCGGGAAATTACCCTGACCATCTCGCCATCAGCAATGCCCAGAGCCGCCGCATCCTGATGGTTTATCTGCACCAGGCTTTCCCCGAGGAAGCTATTCAGCCCCTTTACCCGGCGGGTCATCGTCCCGGTATGGAAGTGGAACAGGCTGCGCTCAGTGGTCAGAATTAGGGGGTATTGCTTATCGGGGAGCTCCTGAGGCGGTTTATAAACCAGGGGCATAAACCTGCCCTTACCCCGGGTGAACTGCTTGGTGTGGAGAATGGGTGTTCCCGGGTGCTCCGCATCAGGGCAGGGCCACTGCAAGCCACCCTTTTCCAGACGCGGGTATGAGATACCCCCATAGGTGGGGGTGAGGCGGGCAATTTCGTCCATAATCTGGGCGGGGTGAGCAAAATCAAAGCCCTGGCTTCCCATCCGCTGGGCAAGCTGGGCGGTAATCAACCAGTCCGGCTTAGCCTGACCGACAGGGGCTATCGCCTGCCTTACCCGCTGTACTCTACGCTCGGTATTGGTAAAGGTGCCGTCTTTCTCGGCAAAGCTTACCGCCGGTAGGACAACGTGTGCCAGCCGGGCTGTCTCCGTCATAAAAATGTCCTGCACGACCAAAAACTCCAGCTTCCCCAGGGCGGCAACTGCTTTTTTCGCCGCTGGCTCACTCAAAACAATATTCTCACCAACCAGATAGAGCGCCTTGAGCTGTCCCCGGCCGGCCGCTTCAATAATCTCGGTGATAGTTAGTCCCGCTTCGGCAGGCAGGTAACAGTCCCAGGCAGCTTCAAATTTAGCCCTAATAGTAGCATCGGCTACCGCCTGATATCCGGGGTAAACATCGGGCAGGGCGCCCACATCACAGGCACCCTGAACATTATTGTGACCCCTTAGTGGATTGACCCCGCTTGACGGCTTACCGATATTTCCGGTAAGCATGGCCAGGTTAGCCGTCGCCATCACATTATCGGTGCCGTGTGAGTGCTGGGTAATCCCCATGGCATAAAAGATTGATGCCGGCTTGCTCAAGGCATACATCCGGGCGGCTTCAACCAGCCGCTCCCGGGGTATGCCGGTAATACCCTCGACAAAGTCAAGGTCAAAACTCTTCAGTGATTTCTGGAAGGCGGCAAAATTCTCGGTGCGCTCCTTGATGAAGCTGGTGTCAAGCCACCCTTCATCGACGATGACCCGCATCATACCCATCAGCAAGGCAACATCGCTACCCGGCTTGTTTCGCAGCCACAGGTCAGCGTAACGGCAGAGCTCAACCTCACGGGGGTTAGCCATAATGAGCTTGGTCCCCTTGGCCACCGCCTGCTTTATCATAAAACTGATTATGGGGTGGCCGGCGGTAGTATTGGTGCCGATAGCCAGGATGCAGGCCGCACCCAGAATTTCATCTATGGAGTTGGTCATGGCGCCACTGCCGAAGCTCTGCCCCAGCCCGGCTACGGTAGGGGCATGGCACAGGCGAGCACAGTGGTCAATATTATTGGTGCCGAGCACCGCCCGGGCAAATTTCTGAATAACATAGTTGTCCTCATTGGTCCCCTTGGCGGAAGAAATCACGGCTAATTGGTCACCCCGGTAATGGGCCAGTTTGCCGGCAACGAGGCTTAGGGCTTCTGCCCAGGTTGCCTCGACAAACTCCCCATTTCGCCGCACCAGGGGGGTGGTCAAGCGCTCGGGGTGGTTGACCACCTCGGCAATGCCGTAGCGCCCCCGGACACAGAGCCAGCCCTGATTAGCAGTGCCCTCCCTCTCACCCCTGACATTAGTTACCCGGTTATCGTCAACACCAAGATACATCTGGCAGCCAACACCACAATAGGGGCAGGTAGTCAGCACCTCCCGCTTTGACTCTCCGGTCTCTTTCGGCGACAGGGCACCGGTGGGGCAGCGGACCACGCACTCGCCACAGGACTTGCAGATTGAGTCCATCAGCGCTTCATCGGCAAAGGTAGCCACCTTGCTTTCATAGCCACGGTAAGCCAGGTCAATCGCCCCGGCACAGGTTACTTCATTACAGGTACGGACACACTTGGCACAGAGGATGCACCGGTTCGGGTCAAAGTCAAAGAAAGGGTTAGAGTCATCAACGGCAAATGTCCGGGCTGTCCGGCGCAGGGACGGCCGGTCAATACCGAGATAGGCAGCCACCTTGGGCAGGTCGTGGTGCTGGTTCCGGGGGGAGGTGAGGTAGTCCTCGGGAAGGTCAGCCAGGATTAGCTCCACCGCAGTGCGACGCACCTTATTGATGGCAGCCGTCTTGGTATACACCACCATCCCCTCGGTAACCGGGGTGGTGCAGGCGGTAACCAGATTATGGGAGCCCTCGATTTCGACCACACAGAGGCGGCAACTCCCGTATGGCTCCAGGTCAGCGTCATGGCACAGATTGGGGAGGTAGATATCAGCCGCCTGGGCGGCCTCCAGTATCGTCATCCCCTCTTTGGCCCTGATTTGCCGACCATCAATAACCAGCGAAACTGCTTCCATTTATACCTCTTATTATTTAGCCAAAGCCGGGCATACCCCGGCCGGGCAACGGTGCTCAATAATATGTGCCTCAAGTTCCTTACGGAAGTAACTCAACAGGCCTACAATGGGACCAGCGACACCACCACATAGGGGGCATAATGAGCCCAGCGCCACTGACTCGCTGAGCTCGGCAAGCTCTTTAATATCCTCGGGCTTGCCCTGGCCACTGGTGGCATCCTGAAAAATGCTCAGTATCTGCTTGGTGCCCAACCGCCCGATGACACACTTCCCACAACTTTCGCTGTAAGCAAAGGACATCATCATGCTAACCAGGTCAACCACACAGGCAGTCTCGTCGAGAACCACCAGACCGCCACTGCCCACCCGACTGCCAATGCTGACCAGTCCCTCAAAGTCAATCGGCTGGTCAATGAGACTGGCTGGTATCAGACCGAGCATGGCCCCACCCGGCTGAAGTGCCTTGAGCTGGTAGCCGTTGCTGATACCACCACCAATCTCTTCCACCAGCCTTCTCAGCGGCATACCAAAGGGGACCTCAACGACACCGGTATAGGCAATATTCCCGCTAAGGCTAAAGAGCTTGGTGCCCTTGCTACCTTCGGTGCCAATGCCGGCATACCAATCGCCGCCTTTCTCAATAATGGCTGAGATATTGGCCAGGGTTTCGACATTATTGACATTGGTTGGCCTTCCCCATAAGCCATAATAGACGGGATAGGGCGGTCGGACCCGGGGCACCCCCCGACCCCGCTCTATTGATTCGATAAGGGCAGTCTCCTCCCCGCTGACAAAAGCACCGGCGCCACGTCTGATTTCCACCTTAAAACTGAAGCCCGAGCCAAGTATATTGTCGCCTAATAAGCCATACTCCCTGGCCTGCTCCAGGGCAACTTTGAGCCGCTGCATAGCCAGCGGGTATTCATCACCAATATAGATATAGCCCTGACGGGCACCAATAGCGTAGGCAGCGATGAGCATTCCCTCAATTACAATATGCGGGTCGCTCTCCAGAAGGGCGCGGTCAACAAAAGTCCCCGGGTCGCCTTCATGGGCATTACATATCAGGTACTTTACCGGGTCGGCTGATTTATGGCAGATTTCCCACTTCAACCCGGTGGAGAAGCCGATACCGCCACCCCGGCCGCGCAGCCCTGACTTCTTGACTTCCGAAATTACCTCTTCTGGCGTCATTCCCAGCGCCTTGACCAGACTGGCGTAACCGCCCCCGGCGATATAGTGATTGATTTTCTCCGGGTCAATAAAGCCACAGTTACGCATCACAATGCGTAGCTGGGACTTAAGCATGGGCAGCTCAAAAAGCCGGGGGATACCCTTGATGGCACCCTCACCGACGGTGCCCAGAGCCAGCTCGGGGTGGGGGTTATCGCCGAGAATATAGTCCTCAATAAGCCGGGGGACTATCTCCGGGGTAACATTACCATAGAAGATACCGGGACAATTCGGCTTGGTGATACCTATTATCGGCTCGGCATAGCAGAGCCCGATACAGCCAATCTGAGTAACCGTAGCCTCAAGCTGGCGCTCGGCCAGCTCGTTATTAATCGCCTCCAGCACCGCCAGGACACCAGCTGCCTGACCACAGGTAGCAGTACTGACCAGGATGTGTGGTTTATCGCTTTGTTTCAGGGCTTGCCACTCTGCTATTGCCCGCTGCTGTATCTCGGTAAAGGTCATGCCAAGCCTCACCAACAGACTACTTTTCTTCGCTCAGAATCTGCTTTACTTTAGCTATTTTCATCCGCCCGTATATGCTACGGTCGACCATCATAACCGGCGCCAGGGAACAAGCGCCCAGGCAGGCAATTGTCTCCAGAGAACTGCTCCGGTCAGCCGTTGTCTCCCCGGACTTAATACCCAGCTGTTTTTCCGTTTCACCCAGAATATGCACCCCGCCACAGGCATGGCAGGCGGTTCCCTGGCAAACCGTGATTCTCCGCCGGCCGCCCGGCTCAAGCTTGAACTGGGTATAGAAGGTTGCCGTCCCGTAGACAGTGCTATCGGCCAAACGCAAAAAGCGGGCTACCATCTGCATTGCCTCCCGGGGCAGATAACCGAATGCCTCCTGGACTTCCTGAAGAATGGGGATAAGGTCACTCTTATCCTTACTGTAGCGGGCTAAAATCCCGTCCAGCCTATCTTTAACACTTTGCCCCGGGTTGTTACCCAATAATTTAATCAGACCCCAGACTATAGTCTCACAGAGCACATTGACATCCTCGGTGGCGAGGTAATCAGTGATACTACGGTCAAATACGATGCTACCCCGGGGCAGAAACTCCTCATCACCACCCCACAGGACAAGGGTTACCGGCACCCTGGGCAGAGCCTTAATGGTCACGGCGACATCGCCATATTGAGCGCTGACGCCACCCAGTTTTTTAGCCACCTCAATCAGCCGGTAAGGCTCCCGGCCAAAATGGTCTAAGAGAGGCTTTATTGCCCTACCGGCAAAGGAAGGAAAGTAGTTGGCCCCTCCCGGTAGCTCCTTATAAGTAATCATCTGATTGGAGAAGGGGGTACCTTTTGCCGAGATGAGATAATGAAGCAGCAGTATCTTTTCCCTTATCGGGAGTGGTTCTTCACTATCCGCAAGCGAAATATCAATACCAGGCAGCGAGATTAAACAGGACTGGTTTAGATACTCCAGAGTGATTAACTTCTTAGCCTCGCTATAGCCAGCGCCCGCTTTCAGGCACTGGGCCTTGACGTCTTTAATCCGGACAAGTTGCTCACCGGCCAGCCGGTAAGCCAGCTTGTAAGCCTTATCATAGCCATACTCTCGACTTTTCGGGTCGGACAATATACGACTCTTTTTCGGCATGCTTAAATCTCAAGCCAGGAGTGGGAATAGACTGTTTCACCGGTTAGCACCCTAACCGTTTTTACATAGGCGGCTTCTTCTTCACTCAGCGCCGAGAGCTCGGGCCTTTCACCATCCATCACCCGGTAGACTAGGTCAACAATCTCTGGTTTCTCACCACGGGCTATCTTGATAAGCTCGGGGTCAAAGGCATCAACTATCGCCGAGGCAAGACCATACCTCATCAGCATTATCAAATAGGCCCGATTAAGATGGGGCCTGAGGTGGGTGGGGGTGCCGTTGGAGACATTGGACAGACCTACCGTTGACTTACACCCCGGCGCCAGCTCCCCCAGCATACTCATAAATTCCAGGCAGGCATTTAACTGGCTCACATCTACCGATACCGGGCCAGCAATCGGGTCAATCCAGATATCCTCATTGGCAACACCGGCTTCATTGGCTTTATAGATAAGCTCGGCGGCAATCATGCCCCTTTCATTGGCATCCCGGGGCATCCCCTCCTCCCCCCACAGCAGACCAATCATAGCCGCATTATAATTCCTGACCAAGGGCAGTCCCACGTCTAATCTGGCCGGGGAGATAGAATTTATCAGCGCCTGGCCCTTATGCACTTTCAATCCCGCTTCCATCGCCACCAGGTTGGTCGTATCCAGTGACAGGGGCTTATCGGTAACCGCCTGTACCGTTTTGACTGCCCAGTCCATCAGCTCGTCCCCGCCCTTGCGGGCCGGGCCGATATTAATATCAATGAGGTCAACGCCGGCGGCGACCTCAGTCTTAACCAGGTCCTGTATCGGCTTGGGCTCCCTGCCCTTCAGGGCCGAGCCGATATTTTGCGACATAATATTTAAATTTTCACCAATGAGAATCATGCTAACTCCCTATGGTTGCCACTGCTTGAGATAGGCGGGAATGTTGACCGCCTCGCGGGGGCCAACCAGAACCTCCCAGCCGGGCAGCTCTTCCTCCAGGCTACCGCTTTCGGCAGCTACCAGACCGGGGATGATTAGCTTGCGGTGCTTGATCTGCTCTTCAATGCCGCTCTTCTTGATAAAGGGGGCAATCGTATCAGCGACAAACTTACCGGCCGCCCACGCCGTTACCACGGAAAGCCCACCCGTGCTCTTGACCAGAAGATAACTGGGCACCCGGCTATTCTCTATCTCTGCGGAGACAATAAAGTAGGTAAGCGAGAAGTTGGTGGTAAC
>Ga0209427_10009879_pt1 | contig 10615 bp, 11 predicted proteins | sample DeeMarSWOR136_30_FD_187465 | JGI IMG/M metagenome (GOLD analysis project Ga0209427, IMG submission 187465) | Marine sediment microbial communities from White Oak River estuary, North Carolina - WOR-1-36_30 (SPAdes) (version 2) | ecosystem: Environmental > Aquatic > Marine > Intertidal zone >...
AGCCCACCGCTCGAACACGCTGCCCTAGCCAACTGCCTCATCTCCAACCACCGAGGACAACTGCTGTCAAGCTCGGCCGTTGGCCTACCGTCAGTGCGTCCCCAGGCTCCGTACCCTGCCGAAGCCGCTCACGTTCTGCGTGACCCTCGGCTCGCCGTAGTACTCGACAGTGCCAGCACCAGTCAGCTTGACGTCCAGGGACTCTGTCGCCCAGACGGTGGCTTTGCCCACACCAGTGAGCGTGACCGCCGCCACGCCGCTCTCGAGATCACTGCCGTCATACTCGCCCCCGCCGGTGACCAGAATCGACTGCCGGCCCACTGCTCCGCCCACTTCTACCTGGCCCAGACCGGTGAGGGTCAGATCCAGATCAGCAGCACGCAGCGAACGGATGACAACCCGCCCTCCGCCACCCATCGTAACGTCCAGCCGGTCAGTGCTGATCTCGCCAGCGGCCAGGCTGCCCAGGCCGGTGAGTTCAAGGGCACGGACATCCTTCATCGTCAGATCGTACCGCAGCGGCTTGGTAGGCACAACACTGAGACCAAAAACGCCGGCCCGCCAGCCGATGTACAGCGTGTCGCCCCGCACTTCGGTTGTGATGCGGCTCATGACGTTCGACTCGGCTTCGATGGTCAATGACTCACGATCATCCTGCGTAATCGTCAGTTCGCCCAGGCCCTCGAAGACGACTCGGTCAAACCCGCTCACGCTCCTTTCGCTAGTGACAACGCGGCGTGAACCGACAGCGCAAGAGCTGAGTAGCAGCACGACGCAGGCGACGGCCAGAAGAAAGCGCTTGTCCACTGTTTGCCTCCTTTTCCGGTACATCCAGTCGGCCTTCGAAGTTCAGTATAGCACGCGGCGCTCCTCGATACATCAGGCAGCTGGGCAATATTGAGACTGGACAGGTGGCCAATTCTGTGCTTGGACAACTGGCCTATGTGGTGGGCAGTTGTACGCGTCGCCGCCTTGATCCCGGCTGAATGGGCCCTCAGCTGGCAAACAGTTTCTCTGTCTCGTCCTGCAGCAGAACCCAGAAACTGTAGATCCCCAGCAGGGTCCCGATCGGGATCATAAACAGGTCAAAAAGGGCCAGGATCAGCACCAGATACCTCGCCCAGGACCACCTCTTGAGCAGGCCAATCCCGCCGATGATCCCCGGTAGTGACAGCACGGCGAGGAAGCCTGCGATCACCGTGCCGACAAGTCCGGTGATGCGTATGGCCTCCGGATCTCCTGAGATTAGGCCACCTCCGACGACGAGCAGAAACACCAGCCCACCGATTAGCAATCCTATCGCGGCGTAGGCAATTCGCACCCAGCCCAGTATGTTGACTTGTTGCTCCATGTTCTGCATCCTAACATCCTCCTCTCATGATAGAATACTGACTTGCTGCTTCAGCACCTGGCCGATAGCCAGACAAGACATCGAGTTGCCAGCATGCTCGAATGCCAATCTCCTACGCCCCAACTATACTACGGAGTTCGGAGCGCCCAGGTTGCGCATCGTGCCTCTGCCTCCGCTCGGAGCGAGCCGCCGGACAGCTTCTGGCAACCGGGTTCCGATGCGACCACCGCGCAGCGTTGAGAAGTGTTCCCGCAGAATGGCTGCCACTCCACCCATTCAGCTCCGGGCTGACTCAGCTGCGTGGGAGTTCTCCTCGATGTTCATGATCGCCGGCGTGAAGTAGAATGCTACTGTGGTCAGTCCCAAGAGCGCCCCTGCTACCAGGTACCAGGTTTGCAGACCAAGCCAATCGGCCACCGGACCAGCCAGCGCCAGACCCAGCGGCGATGACAGTGAGATCAGGCTCCCGATAAGGGTGAACACGCGTGCCTGAATCCCCGGCGCGATGTTGGCCTGCAGGATAGCCATGATCGGACCGTCCGCCAGAGGAATCGCCATTCCCACCACGTAGCCCACCACTACCGCGGCCCAAAGCTTGTTCGCGGGCAGCAGCCCCAGCGCCGTGAGTCCGGCGGCCAGCATCGTTGTGCTCAGCAACACGGTGTGGATTCTGTGCTGGAAACCACCCCATACACCCAGCAGTACACCTCCCAGCAGAATGCCGATTCCCATCACCGACTCCAGCAGGCTCAACTCAGCAGCGCCTCCGCCATAGTGCTCGCTGAGCAGCAGAGGAATCAGCGAAAAGGCCGGGGTTAGGGCAATCTTAAACACCAGCGCCCCGCCGATGAGCGCCACCAGACCGGGCCAGCCACGGACATAGCGCAGACCTTCCACCAAATCCTCCCAGATCGACGGCTGCCCAGTAGTCAGCGGGTCGCGACTGGGCTGAGGCACGTTCACGAAGAGCAGGGGCAGGATGGCCAGCAGTGCACTACCCACATCGACGAGCATCAGCCCGTGAAAGGGCAACCATCGCAGCAGCAACGCGCCCAGCGGAGGACCAACGATGTTGAGCGCGCCATTCATGGATTGGTTCAGACCTGCCACCCTTGTCAGATGCTTTTCTGGCACCATCAGCGACGTTGAGGCCTGCATCGCGGGCCCGTGAAAGCCCTCGCCCAGTGAACGCAGGAGCAGAAGTACGTAGATGTGCCAGATTTGCACAGAGCCTGACCAGAACAGCGCGGCTAGCCATAGGGCGGAGAGCCCGATCAGCGCATCGGCGGCGATAATCACCAGGCGGCGGTTCCAGCGGTCCACGAGCACACCGACGACGGGCCCCAGAACAATGCACGGGAGCAGAGCCACCATCGATGCGGTCGCCAGCACCGTCGCCGAGCCTGTAGACTCGGTCAGCCACCAGACGAGGCCAAACTGAGCCACACGACTGCCGACCAAGGAGAAGGCTTGCCCTGTCCAGATGGCCAAGAAAGGCAGCTTCCAGTTCACGATAGGCAAACCAGTTCGGTGTCAGGGCGGTAGCGCGCGTGACCCGGTCTGACGGCAATGTCCGTTATCATGCCCAGTGCCTCCAGGAGCGCACTATCGGCCGGCCTGGTCGGACGGCTAGTACGGATGAAGCACGCGCCGTACGGCTTGCCTGCCGACCGGGGTGCCGAAGACTACAGGCGGGTGCAGCCGATGTCAAATGCCTCTCTCGCTAGGTGCTTGCGATGCAGGCCCGGAATGTGGCCAGGATCTTGATCCTGGTGCTCCCTCCTCGCAAGCAAACTAGCGGCGCAGCACCGCGAACAGCGTCCCCAGAAGCCACAGTATGCCGGCGAGGATCAGCAGCACAGGCCAGTACACGCCAATGAGCCTCAGTCCACCGAAAAGGCCGCCAAAGATGGCAAACAGCACCAGACTGATGACCATTAGCATTCCACCCCCGGCGATGGCCTCGCCAACCTTGCCGGAGAACAGACTCGATAGGAGCACTCCCATGCCCACGAAACCGGGGATCAACGTCCATACATAGGCCCAGCTTGCCCAGTTACCGGTAGCGTTCTGCCAGAAGAGAATCGTGCCGATGCCCGCGATGATGCATCCTGGAATCGCCAAACCATGCGCACCACTCAGCAGCCCGGCCAGCACAAAGAAGCCGCCAAAGCCGATGATAATCGCAGGCCACCAGAATGCAGGCCGGACCCACGCTGCCAGACCAGGAATGAACTGTATCACCAGATACGACGCGCCAAGCAGGATCAGGGCCAGGCCGAGAAGAGCACTCAGAATGCGTCCTTCCTTCATAAGGAATCCCCTTTCAGTGATGATACGAACACAGACTTGGGCAGCTTCGTCCCTCCGCAGCAAACACCATGACCCCTGTGCTATTGTTAACTCATCCTTGTGCGAACTCGGACCGCGGGCCGAGCTACGACTCGCGAACCATCACAATGCCAACTCCGACGTCTATCGTCAGGTCTACTCGGCTTTCGCTGTTCTCCCAGTCGTCCGTCAAGTAGAGATCATCCGCCCGTTCGAATCTGGCGGGGATTTCCAGTGCCACGAGTCCCCGCTGAACTCGGATCCTGGCCGCCATCGACTCTGGGATCTCCAGAACCAATCCGCCAACCCCGAGCGTGACGGTGGCAGAGACATCACCCCGGTCCGGCAGCCTGATGGTGAGCCAACTCGGGCCGCTGTCCACGCTCAGGTCGCGGATGTCGAGGTCCCTCAGGTCAAGGTTTGCGCGCCCCACACCCATATTCATCACCATGGAGATCCCGACGGTCGGTGCCAGAGTCAGCCTCCACTCGTCACCTCCGAACCAGCGCTTTGTCCAGTCGCCGCCCTTGTATCCCAGGGTCGCGTGCACGCGGTCGTCTTCTCGAGATACCTCCCAGGTGGCCTCCCGCCCCGTAGCCAGCTGCAACTGGGCCTCCACCAAGTCCGGCGAATCGACCAGCGGGCCAACGGAAAGCTGGCCGCCTGCAAAGTCAAGATCCAGATCAACCCGCTCCGCACCGTCCGTTGGCTCTGCAAAGCGTTCCACGACGCCACGCTCAGATACTCCTAGCAACTCTGGATAGGCAACCAGCCCGATGGTCACTCCTCCAACGAGAAGGACGGTAATGACGAGTGAGATGATGTATCCCACCCGGGAACGAGAGAAAATGGTCTCTACGCCCCAAAGGATGAGCAGCAGAGGCCAGAGTCTCCACAGACTCCAGAGGCTAAACTCCAGGACCCCTGCCGTGCTCAGCAGTGCCAATACGCCGATTGCGATGAGTATGATGGGCCCTACGAGGCTGGGCCCGGGACGCCCTTCGTCGTCTCCTCTATGTTCCATCCTCGACCTCCTCTGCGTATGCCCTGTCACAAACTCCCCCCTTCAGGAAACCCGTGCGGCACAACACGAGTCTCACGCGCCAGAGAGGCCGCCAGCGCCGCCAATCAGCAGCTCATAAGAGATGCGACAGTTCAGCCCGTCGTTGGTACGGTAACACGGGCTTGTCTGCCACAATGGAAATCGCTGAATCCCAAGACTCAAGCCCTCCCTCTGCCAAAGAACAACGGTGAGATCCGCCCTGCGCGGGGCGAGCGCACCGATGGCGCCCATACCGGCAGCAGTGAGGCGCCTATTCCACCCAGCGGCAGGCGTATTCCCACTCAGCGTGGTGCCTTGGCTATTCTCGACCACGATGCAGCGGAGGCACCTCTGATGCATTGTTGGCGGACCTTGCACTCCAACAAGTCGCCGTCAGCCGGACTTCCCGCTCGCCGGGCTCTCTTCCTACCCACCTCCTTCCTCAATATAACTCGCTCAGCCTCAAAGTCAACTGTTTGGTGAAATGCTGGTAGGCCTCATGCTTGACTGCGCTCTCAACCTGGCCTATACCCGAAAACAACTCCGGGTATTCCTTGTCTGACATGCCGTAAAATGGCCTCCCTACGCGCATGCGCACCTTGGCCAGCATCCCTCGGTCGAGCCTCTGTATCGCCAGGGGAACAACGGCGAGTGGTTCGGCGGTGGCGTCGAAATAGCGGTAGGCGATCGATGCCACACCGTACGTCAGCGGCCTCATTCCTTGCGAATCCCTGTAGCTGTCATCGCCCGTCCCCGGAGCAATGGTGAGCAATTGGCCGCTGAGCAGGCATTCCAGGCTTTGCGTTCTGGCCTCCGAGTCGTCGCCCTTTCGGTGTACAGGAATTGGGTTGCACTCCCTGAGCAACGGCGGAATCACATGAGACAGGAAATCAGCCACAAATCCAAGGTGCCCTCCTACACCCGGCAAGCCGGCTCGGAGCGCTGCTTTGACATAAGGACGGAACTCTTCTTCGTCAACGATTTCAGCTGCCGCCACGAAACGGTGATCTGAGCGGCCAACCCGCCGCATGAGTGCCAAGTAATAAAGGAAATCCAGCGGGCTGGAATGGGTCGCAGCAATCAATGCGGCGCCCCGTCGCGGGATGTTCTGGACCGCCTCAATCTCCAAGCGTCTGATGGTTCGGACAAGGCTAGAGATGAGCGGAAGTGGATTCATAGACAGACACATCCTGGATCATGCCAATGCGCGAGAGACTCTCTGCAACCTTTCGCGCGGCTCAAGACGCTTCGCAGCCTTTGCCCTTGCCGGGGGAACCTAAACGTCGAACATGCCCGAAAGCAGAAAGACAAAGATGGCGCCAAGTATGATGCCAATGGCCGTGAAATGCTGATGGCCATGCTCCCTTGCCGTGGGCACCAGCTCATCAAGGGTCAGAAAGACCATCACGCCTCCAGCAAAAGCCAGGGCAGCCGGGATCAAGTGGCTAAAGGAACTTAGAATCACACCAGCCGCCAGTGCACCGAGGGGCTCAACCAAGCCCGACAGGAGCGCGGTGCAGAAAGAGTCCCGCCTGCAGAGACCACCGCTGCAAAGGGGAAGAGCGGTGGCAATCCCTTCGGGCACGTTGTGCAAAGCCACAGCCAAAGCGATGAACAGGCCGAACTCCGCCTGGTGCATATAGCCAGCGCCAACGGCTACCCCTTCCGGAATGTTGTGTATCGAGATGCCTATGGCGATCAGCAGGCCCGTTTTCAACAACGCAGGCTCACGAGCGCCGTCCTCGGTCTCCGCAAAGCGAATGTGCGGCGTGAGAAGGTCGATTACGAACATGAAAAAGGCGCCGACGGCAAAACCTGCAGTGGCTACCTGGTAGCCGCTCAACTCCCAGGCTTCGCTGACCAGTTCCAAGAAAGACAGTGTGATCATCACGCCAGAAGCGAACCCCATTAAGAAACCGAATGCCCGTTTACCTGGCCTCCTGATCACAGCGAGCAGGCCACCAAGGCCGGTACCGAGGCCGGCGAACAGGCTGAGCAGCGTGACATCGACGAGCCTATCCATCTCATGTCTTTCTGCGGTGGTTTCCCTCAGGCCAGCCGGAGCTCGCCTCAGGACGACGGTACACCGCGCACTGCCACCGCGGGCTGAATCGAAGCGCTCGAGGTGCTGCGATGCGGTTGATTTTACCCCGTCCGACACTTACCGTCAAGCTACGGAATGGTACCAGCGCGTAAGGCTAGGTCCAGCGGCATACATCTCGCATTGACCACAGTTTGTGCAACTGGACAAAAGTGAGATTCTGTGCTATAATGGCATCGAACATTTGTTCTGCAACTGATATCAGACTGGCGGACGGCGGGTGAGTTCGGCATGAAATCGCGAATCCACCCCACCAGGACCGCGTCTCGTCGGGACGTTCCTGTCGCAGCGCAACATGAGCCATTGACTAATGCCATCGGCTATGGCATACTTCTTGTGGCAGTCGTTGCCACGCAAGAGGGGGTTCTTGCCGCCCACAGCATACCGCAAGCCGTAGAAGGACATCCGCTTGCCGCCTTGTGCAGGAGGAGAGATGTCAGAGTTTGAACTCGTGTCGGACTTGGAGCCCACGGGTGATCAGCCACAGGCCATTGCCAAGCTCGTCGAAGGGCTGAACCATGGCTACAAACATCAAACACTGCTAGGTGTTACTGGTTCCGGCAAGACCTACGTCATGGCCAATGTGATCGCCCAGGTGCAGCGGCCCACCCTGGTGCTGTCGCACAACAAAACATTGGCGGCACAGCTCTACAGCGAGTTCCGCGAGTTCTTCCCACATAACGCCGTGGAGTACTTTGTCAGCTACTATGACTATTACCAGCCCGAGGCGTACATCCCACGCACAGACACCTACATCGAGAAGGATGCCGATATTAACGAGGAAATCGACAAGCTTCGCCTGGCGGCGACTTCTTCTTTGCTGACGCGGCGCGACGTTGTCATCGTGGCCAGCGTATCCTGCATATACAACATCGGTTCGCCGCAGGAGTATGGTCAAGACGTGGTGAGACTTCGGCGAGGGGAGAGGCGTCGGCGTGAGCGCGTGCTCCGCCATCTAACCGAGATCTTCTACGAACGCAACGACATCGATTTCCACAGAGGACGCTTTCGCGTGCGCGGGGATACGGTGGATATCTTCCCCGCCTACCGAGAAACCGCCCTGCGCGTAGAATTCTGGGGAGACACAATCGAGCGCATCACAGAGATCGATCCGCTGACTGGTGAGATCCTGCACGAGCACGACCAGGTACAGGTGTTCCCTGCCAAGCACTTTGTCACCAACAAAGAAAGGCTCGTCGACGCCCTGCAGATGATCGAAGCCGAACTGGAGGAACGTCTGGCCTTCCTGCGTAGACAGGACAAACTGCTGGAAGCGCAGCGCCTGGAGCAGCGCACGCGCTATGACATGGAAATGATGCGTGAAGTGGGCTACTGCTCCGGGATAGAGAACTACTCGCGCCACCTGTCAGGCCGCGCCGCAGGCCAGCAACCCTGGACGCTGTTGGATTATTTCTCTGAGGACTTTATGATGTTTGTTGATGAATCGCACATGACCCTGCCGCAGGTGCGGGGCATGTACAACGGAGATCGCTCGCGGAAAGACGTGCTGGTGGAGTATGGTTTCCGATTGCCCTCCGCCTTGGATAATCGTCCCCTCCGATTCGACGAATTCCAGAAGCACATCAATCAGGTGATCTACACCTCTGCCACACCCGGCCCCTACGAACTGCGATATTCGGAGCAGGTGGTGGAGCAGATTGTACGCCCCACCGGCCTGGTTGATCCCGAGATTGTCGTCAGGCCCACCAAAGGCCAGATTGACGACCTGCTGGGCGAGATCAATGGACGTGTGCAAGAGGGCGAGCGGGTACTTGTGACCACGCTCACCAAGCGCATGGCAGAGGACCTGGCCGACTATTTGGGCGAGACGGGCATCAAGGTGCATTACCTGCACTCGGAGATACAGACCATCGAGCGCGTGGAGATCCTGCGAGACCTGCGCATGGGCGTGTACGACGTGGTGGTGGGGATCAACCTGCTACGCGAAGGGCTCGACCTGCCTGAGGTTTCACTAGTCGCCATCCTCGACGCTGACAAAGAAGGCTTTCTGCGCAGCAAGAATTCGCTAATTCAGACCGTGGGCCGGGCAGCACGTCATGTGCACGGTCAGGTCATCATGTACGCCGATGAAATCACCGACTCTATGCAGCAAGCCATAGATGAGACGAACCGTCGGCGCCAAATACAGCTCCAGTACAACGAGGAGCGTGGTATTGTACCTACAAGCATTATCAAGGAGATCCGCGACCTGACCGACCGCGTGCGAGCGGTGGCCGAGCAGCCAGCCGGATACACTATTGCCAAGGACATCCCCAAGAATGAACTCCTGCGACTGGTTGCTGAGCTGGAGAAGCAGATGAAAGATGCCGCGGGGCGTCTGGAGTTTGAGAGGGCGGCACTCCTGCGCGATCAGATCTTCGAGTTGCGCCGCGCTTTGGAGGACGAGAGCTTACCGGAATGGGAACGTGTACGCAAAGCAGCTATGCCTGCACAGCAAAGATAGGCGCCGAGCCAAGGGCACCCAGCTACCTTCAGCTTTCTGCCAGCGGTGAGCTCATGCGCCGGGTCGACTCCGCGTACGAGGCGCTTAAGCGCTGCACGCTTTGTCCTCGGCACTGTGGCGTCAACCGCTTGGCGGGCGACAAGGGGTACTGCCAGGCTGGCGCCGAGCCCGTTGTCGCTAGCTGGGCTGCACACCCTTGGGAGGAGCCTCCTATCAGCGGCACACAAGGGTCGGGGACGATCTTCTTCACCTATTGCACAGCTCGCTGCTTGTTTTGCCAGAACTATCCCATCAGCCAGCTGGGCGTGGGCAGACAGGTGACGGTGCAGCGACTGGCCGAAATGATGCTAGAACTCCAGGGGCGTGGTTGCCACAACATCAACTTGGTCACTGCTACACACTATGTGCCGCAAGTTCTCTCGGCTCTGACCATCGCTATAGATCATGGCCTGCATCTGCCACTGGTCTACAACTCCAGCGGTTATGAGACCATCGAGACCCTCCAACTGCTCGAGGACGTGGTGGACATCTACCTGCCAGACGCGAAATATGCGGACGACACGGTTGCACATCGCCTGTCTGGGTTTCGCGGCTATGTAGAGGCCAACCGTGCCGCACTCCGCGAAATGTACCGTCAGGTCGGCAAAGACCTGTTGCTGGATGAGTTTGGTCTGGCCGTCAGCGGTCTCATCATCCGGCACATGGTCTTGCCGCATGGGCTAGCTGGAACGTGGCAAGTGCTGGCCTGGATCGTGGATGAGCTCTCTCCTGCCATTCACATCAGCTTGATGTCGCAATACTTCCCCGCCCATAGGGCTGTCGGCGATCCGCACTTGGGACGCAAGATCACCGGCGAGGAGTATTTCGAGGCGCTGGAAGCGTTCGACGCCCTGGAATTCGAACGGGGGTGGAGGCAGCAGCTCTGCGACGCGTCTTGAGCAAGGCGAAAGGCCGCGAAACGTCTTGAGCGGCGCGAGAGGCTGAAAAGTGGAGGACTAGTTGGCTCAGTTTGCAGAATTCACGGCGTGCGGTTCTGAAGGTGCCCACAGTCGCACTGAAGGCATCGCAGATTCTTGGATGCGATCGCCCACCGCCGCCTCAGGGTCGGCGGCCTGCCCCTGCCTTGCACAAAGGTATCGGTGACCACGACGCCTCAAGATCGAAGACCGGGACACAAACGGAGCTCGCACCAGTCAAGGCAGACCTGCATATCGACCTATACGAACTAGGTGGAAGAGGAGGCGCACCGTGCTCGAGCCATCTCAGGACCGGGCTGCACAGCGAATCACTGAGCTGGAGCAGAGGCTGGCCGATCTACAAGCCCGG
>Ga0209427_10009880_pt1 | contig 10615 bp, 8 predicted proteins | sample DeeMarSWOR136_30_FD_187465 | JGI IMG/M metagenome (GOLD analysis project Ga0209427, IMG submission 187465) | Marine sediment microbial communities from White Oak River estuary, North Carolina - WOR-1-36_30 (SPAdes) (version 2) | ecosystem: Environmental > Aquatic > Marine > Intertidal zone >...
CATTTCTACTGCAAGGACGGCAGGATTTTTTCCCCGCACGGCGATTGCCCAGGGATATGGTTTTGGTGCGTCATCAACATTTTGTTGTGGATAGTACAACACAACACCCTTTAGGGTACTGTTTGTGTTAAGTGTGATAAAAGCCGGCCCATCCTCTCGGCCCGCACCCTCTGTCACTAAAAAAGTGGTACCATCGTCAGTGGGTTTGGGAAGCCCCCGGTCACGTATGCCATTATGGGCCGGGACCGATTGCCAGATACCCGCCAAAGTGACGGCCTTTGGTACGTTCAGATGGCCGGCGAAGAAATAGTTCCCACGGGGAGCATAAACTATCCCCCCATCGGCATCCCCTGCCGCATCCAGGGCCCTTTGAAACGCTGCCGTATCATCCGTTTTTCCGTCCCCGACAGCACCGAAACTACGAACATTAAAATGATCTGGAATAGCGGCCTGTTTTGCCTCACCCGCAAAAGAATCGGCTGCGAAAACAAATAACAATCCGAGAAAAACGCCATACTGAGTTAAAATTCGTGCTTTAGAAAGACTGTGCATCATTTTTTTTACTCCTACTGACATTACCCATTTATGTTATTGAGAACACTCCTGTATCTTTCAATCCAATATAATAGACTATGACCCCAACATTCTCAAGACACTTCTCTATAGTTACGCTTCCCTGGCCCGCCCCCAACGTCAGCCTTTTCAATAAGCCATGAGCACCGACTAATTATCTTCATAAGATTACTTAAAAATTATTGCCTCTCCGAAAGCAATAGAGTACCATACCACAGGAATAAAACGGCTCACAGTAATACAAAGGAGTATGTCATATGCATAAAAAACAAATCACCCGGCGTCAATTTATCAAAAACACAGCGGCTTTGACCGGCGGTCTATTCCTGTCTTCCTGTGCAATGGAGACGACCTCTAAGAAATCCACACCTACGGCCGTCGATCAGGTAACTCTGGGCAAGACCGGCATAAAGCTCAGCCGACTTGGTATCGGAACCGGCAGCATAGGCGGCAGCGTGCAGCGGGCACTGGGCACTGAAGGCTTCAACAGCCTGATACGATATGCCTACGAGCAGGGTATCACATATATCGACACGGCTGAAAGCTACAGGACGCACACCATGGTCCGCGATGCAATCAAGGGCCTGCCCCGGGAAAAGCTCTTTATCCAGTCAAAAATGCCCGGACGCCCCGATAAGCCTCTTGAGGTGCTCGACCGGTATCGCAAGGAATTGGGCGTTGACTACATTGACAGCGTGCTCATTCATTGCGCCGTCAAGAATGACTGGGAAGAAGGCCGCAAAATGCTGGTGGATGCCTTTGAAGAGGCCAAGGAAAAACAAATCATACGCGCCCACGGCGTCTCATGTCACACCCTGCCCGCCCTGACGAAAGCCGCCGAGCTGGACTGGGTGGACGTCAATCTGGTTCGTATCAATCCACAGGGCTCTCATATCGACACGCCCGTAGAACGCTGGGACGCGGAAAGCAATGTATCACACGTGCCTGCAGCTATGGAGCAAATCAGGATAATGCGTAAGAATGGACATGGCATCATTGGCATGAAAATGATAGGCAACGGTGATTTCACAAATCCCGAAGACCGAGAAAAAGCCATACGTTTCGCCATGCAGCGTGTCCCGCTCGATGCCGTTGTTATCGGATTCAAGAATAACGCCGAAATCGATGAGGCCATCCAGCGTATGAACAGTGCTCTTGCAGAAACCGCTTAAAACCACATTTTAGAAAAATGCAGGGATTCACCGGCAGTCACTGGAATACTGAGTTGTTTACGACTTGTAAACTCGGCTTCCGGTTTCAAAACCCTTACCTCTATGCAACCTCCGGCAGCTCGTCCCATCGGGTTGTATAGCGATAAGAACGCCGGTTGAACTTGACCATCCAGGGCCTGTCCAATCCCTCTGCCGCCCATCGAAGCGGGCAGTTTAGTCTGGTATTGACGGCATCTATCACCTGCATAAGCCGCCGGGATTTTTCTCTGTCAACAGTATCAAATAAATTTCTCTGAATCCGATTTTCAGAGACAAGACCGCTCAATACAATCCCGGCCTTCTTAAACAAGAAGCCCCTGTGATATAACTTCCCTATGCACCACAGCGCACCCCTGATGAGTTCCATGGTATCGCTCGTAGCAACGTCAAACTCTATCGTGTGGGAATTGAAGTATTTGTTCTTTATAAACCGGCTGGTCGTAACGTAGACCGTCATCAAGCCCGCCGCCAGGCCGTGCTGCCTCAGCTTCTCACCGCCTCTTGAGCAATAGCAGGCAATCGCCTCTTTTAGCTCCTCAACAGACTCGACAGGCTTGCCAAAGGACCGTGATACGGCAATTGTTTTTTTGACAGGCGGATTCTGCTCCAAGGGATAACAGCTCATCCCCCTCAGCTCATACACCGTCCTTACCCCCACAACGCCAAACTTTTGCCTTATCCAGTTTATATCTGCTTTTTGCAGATCCAGTGCCGTTTTAATCCCCGCCCTTTTCAGCTTAATAGTCGTCCTGATTCCCACCGTCCAGATTTTCTCCACCGGTATTGCGGCAAGTATCTCGTCCAGAGAAGCCTCATCGGCCAAATCCTCTACCCCATCCCCCCTGCCCGAATGCTTGGCAATCCGGTTGGCTATCTTGGCCAGCGTTTTTGTTCGTCCGATACCAACCGTCACGGGAATACCCGTCCACTTTTTGACGGTCCGACAAATCTTCCTGCCGTAATCGTGCAAAGAGCACTTAAAACCAGCCAAGTTCAGGAAGGCTTCATCAATCGAGTAGATTTCTATGTCGGGAGTAAACATCGACAGCGTTTTCATCACCCGGCCGGACATGTCCGCATAAAGGGCATAGTTCGACGAAAACACCTCGACGTTATTTTTCTCTAAAATCTTTTCCACCTCAAAAGCCGGCACCCCCATACCGATACCCAGCGCCTTTGCCTCATTGGAGCGGGCCACGATACAGCCGTCATTGTTGGACAACACGACGACCGGCCTGCCTTGCAGTTTCGGATTGAATATCCGCTCGCAGGAAACGTAAAAATTATTACAATCAACAAGTGCAAATATCTCTTTCATAATTCGTGTATCACGCTGGTCACCACCCCCCACACCTCAAATTCCGCATCTTCACCGACTTGCTGCGCACTGTAGCTGTCGTTTTCAGGTACTAATGTTATCTTCTTATTGCTGATTCTGATTCTCTTGACCGTCAGCTCCCCGTTAACGGCCGCTATCACCACGCTCCTGTCTCTGGCTTCAAGGCTGCGGTCAACAACCAAAAGGTCCCCGCAATGGATGCCCGCCCCAATCATCGAATCGCCGATGGCCCTGACAAAAAACGTCGCCGCCGGATGCCTGATCAGGTGCTTATTCAAGTCGAGCATGTCCTCTTCGTAATCGGCGGCAGGAGATGGGAACCCCGCAGGCACCCTCCCGTCAAATAACGACTGGCGACACTGTGTGGACAAATCCGAAATATAAACCGTCTGAACCTTCGTACTCATTTTACACTTATCATCGGTTCAAAAACAATCAGTTCCCATTCAACCACGGCCTGTTATTCCCGGCCGGGTCGAATAATCTCTTATTTATATAGCTCTAAGACAGCCTGTCACCCTGCCTATTATACGAATGCTTCTGTCACCGGCCTTGATATATCTGGTCCTGTAACCGGCGGCACGGTTGGCCGATTTAAGGGCTATGCGGTTACGCCGGATATATATCCTCTTAACGGCCGCCTCATCATCGAGCAGCACCACTCCAATCTGGCCGTTCTTAATCGTCGAAGCCGGCTCAACCACAACAAAATCACCATCCATAATACCCTCGTCAACCATACTATCCCCGGCGACCTTCAGAAGGAAACTATCTTTCGACTGGCCGACCAACTCCCCCGGGTCTACATATCCCTCGATATTTTCTTCGGCCAGTATCGGCTCCCCCGCCGCCACCCTGCCCACAATGGGGACACCCTCCATTTCTTTTTTCCTGTAGAGGTATTCTTTCGACAGCCTCAATCCCCGATGGCCGCCCAAGTCTACCAGATAGCCTTTCTTCTTAAGATAGCTTACGAACTGACGAATGGCGTTCCGCGCCAGACCGAAGTGCCGGGCGATTTCCCGCTGGCTCGGCGGACTATTCTCTCCCAATCTTTTCTCAATAAACTCAAGCACTTTTTGCTGTTTTTGCGTTAAAGCTTCCATAATATTCCCCCAAAAAATAACCTTTTATATTATATGTCTATTTGGGCATATAAGCAAGAAAAAAATGTTTTTTTACACTTTCCTAAAACCCATTATTTGCCTAAAAACAGGCTTTTTGACTAAACCTGCAAAAAAGATATGCTGTTGATCGCGAGGTTTAACCCTGCAATTCGCAGATTTTGCTCCCTTACTCTTTTTTGCCGCCGATGGAAATAAGATGCGAATAGGTCCTCAAGTACATCCTCTCATCGGCAACAGCCGGAGTAGCATAGCTTTCTTCGCCCAACGGATTAACTGAAAGCAGCTCGTATGTTGGAGCCGCCTTTATTATGACGACCTCTCCCTTTCTCGTGATACAGTATAGTTTGCCGCTCACCCATACGGGCGAACCATAAAATGGGCCGGCCGGCTTTTCACGCCAGAGTTGCTCGCCCGTGGCGCTGCGCAGGCATGAAACTTCTCCCCTGTCATGAAACGTAAACAGCAGGCCATCCTTGGCCACAGACGTGGGAACATACGTTACTTTACTATTCTCAATCTTGTACACCTCTGCAGGCTCGGTGGATTTGCTTCCATCGCCCGGCCGGATAGCAATCAAACGCTTGCCGCTGCCGCCGTCGCCACAAGTGCCGACTAAAAGTTCTCCAGCAATGACGGGCGAACTGACCACGCGGCTGATGAATGCCGACTTTACCTCCCATACGACTGCTCCGTTGTCCGGGTCAACAGCAGTCATTCCGTGTGCAAAGCTGGTGAAAACCAACAGCGGCTTATCAGTACCGGACGAGTAAACACAGGGCGTTGAGTAGGATGTTTTGGGACTGGTCTGTCGCTCAAGCTCCCATCGTGTTTTGCCGCTCTTGCGGTCGACAGCAATCCAGGCACTACGGTCTTGCTTGTCGCTTTTCTCGTGCTCATGAGTAAAGACCACAATATCGTTGACGACAACCGGAGAAATTCCCGGCCCGTGCTGACAATTAAAGCCTCCAAAGGTAGTCCGCCAGATTTCCTCGCCATCGTGATCCAATGCCACAAGGACTGTTTCGTTTGTAGTAGCCCAGAGTACATAGACATGGTCGGCATCCACGGCGGGCGTGGCCGTCGCGTAACTATTGCTGCTGTTCATTCGATATTTGGTCAGTGCATATTCTTTTTGCCATAAGACCCTGCCGTCTGAAACGCGCAGAGCCAAAAGCATACCGCGGCCGTCTTTTCGGTCCCCGCTGGTCACGAAGACTTTATCTTCCCAGATAACAGGCGAGGAATGCCCGATTCCCGGCAGCTCAACCTTCCAGTTATAATTCTGTTCCGTCCATTTAACCGGTATTGTTTCGGCATAACTAATGCCCTGCCCATTCGGACCGCGAAACCTGGTCCACTCCTGCCCCTGCGCGACTGAGGCCAATAATATGGTGCATACAACTACAAGGCATTCCAATATTCGACCGCCCTCTTTCGACAACTGTCCTGACCTTTTCATCCGGTATCCCCTTTATGATATACTTAACTTTGCTGTCGATTCTTTGATAACGAATAGGATACCAAATTTTCCCTGCGGATGCTATACAGTAATTGAATTCCCTCCATGTATATTTCGAGTTGATCAAACCATCATCAAATGTCCACAGGATATCACCAGACACAATTTTTTTAGCTTGATTTGCAGCTTCTTTAGTGTAGAATATGACTTGAAGCAGGGCAAAGTAAATTTAGGCGGGCCAAAAATGAAAAAGTTAGTGCTTCCAATCTTTTGCTTGGCAATAATAGGATGCACCTCCGTCGAGCAGCGTGAGCAACAGTTAACAAAACGATGGATCGGCAAAGATCCCAACAGTTTGGTCGCTTCAATAGGAGCGCCGGACCGGGTAACAGACGATGACTTCGGCGGCCGGATTTATATATATAACATTATCACGCATTCCAAACTTCCGGACGTAGATAGATGGCAGCCAACCAAAGGAAATTATATATCCAAAAAAGGATTGTACTATAACGGAATTCAAAACACAAGGGCTTATCCCCCACACGCTTTTGTAAAAGGGAAAAAAATTTCGTTCGGAATAAATCCATCAGGGCAAATTTACGGCGTATCCATTGACCGATAATGTGTGGACACCTGTTTCTAACACGCTAAACTTCCTATCTTCCTTTTTAATCCGACCCGCCCCGCTGTCAGTAAGCCGGATTCGGAAAACCTCGATGCCCCCATCCTCACTTTTTATCGGGTCTTCGGTGTTGCTCAGGCAAGGAGAAAACGGTCAAACTTGACAACATGCATGCAATTTGTTATTATATAGTCATGTTGCGGGTGCAAATTAGACGAATTTTTCGCCATTGGAGCATTAACTTCGGTAATGCACATAAAGGCACATTGCAACAGAGAGACAGGGTGACGAGCAATACTCCATAAATCGCCCATGTCTCTTTTTTTATACCCTCCAAAAATCAATTGGATGTACCCAATTCATTTCTTATGTTTTATTTAGAAGCATTTGCTCTCAGTAATGTATAGATAACTCTTGTACTGATGATGGTCCGGTAAAAAATGTTTACAGCTTTCAATTGAATAGGGCAGCGAAAATGGTAACAAATAACTTTTCAAAGGACACTCTTCTTGTTGATTTGGCTCCGGAGCCTCACATGTGCGACGAGCTGGAATCCATCAACGAAAGTATGCACTATAACGGCCACTATAATGTGGTGGTTGATTTTTCCAACGCCGATATTGTAACTGCTTCAAGCCTCTCAAAGTTAATGAAGTTACGGCAGAAGTTGACAAATTCCGGTCGCCGTCTTGTTCTCTGCGGCCTTAGTCATAATACCAGAGGGATTTTTTCGAAGACAGCCCTTGACAGAGTCTTTGAGTTCGCGGCCAACAAGTCTGCTGTGTTAACCTAAATCAGGCTTGACTTTTCGGTCGGCACTATGGCCAGTTATATCCTGACTCTGCTTTATAACTGGCTGCGAGGTTCCACACCAAGCAGGTGCCTCACGAAGAAATCCATCCGCCGCCTGCTGGCATAGGGCTTTTCACCCACTCCGTGACCACTGCCCGGCACCACCAGCATATCGAAATCCTTATCCGCTTTTATAAGGGCATCAACAACCTGCATCGTCGAGGCCGGGTCAACATTCCTATCGAGTTCACCGACAGTCAGTAGAAGTTTACCCTGTAATTTATGTGCTTGTGTCACATTCGACTGTTCTTCGTAGTGTGGCCCGATAGGCCAACCCATCCAAAGTTCGTTCCACCATATCTTGTCCATTCGGTTATCATGGCAGCCACAATCGGCAACAGCGACTTTATAGAAATGACCATGCGCCAACAAGGCACACAGCGCGCTTTGCCCACCCGCGGAACCGCCATAAATACCGACGCGTGTAAGGTCCATGTAGGGATACTTCTCTGCGGCTGCCTTCATCCACAGAATGCGGTCCGGAAAACCAGAGTCACCCAGGTTTTTCCAGCATACATCGTGAAATGCCTTGGAGCGGTGCGAGGTACCCATGCCATCAATCTGCACAACAATAAATCCAAGTTCAGCAATAGCGTGCTGGCGGATTTGCAATCCGAAGGATTTCGGTACAAACGCTCCCTGCGGCCCGGCATAAATCTGCTCAATCACAGGGTATGTACGATCCGGATCGAAATTACTCGGACGGATGATGATTCCATAAATGTCCGTCTTGCCATCCCGACCCTTCGCAACAAATCGCTCCGGTGGACGCCAGCCGGTTTTAAGCAACTCGCCCCAGTCAGCTCGTTCCAATTCACAAATAAGCCTGACATCATTGGCACCGCGTAACTCAGTTACTGGGGGCTCATCAACTCGTGACCATCGGTCGAGAAAAAATCTGCGATCAGGTGAGAATTCTATATTATGCGTACCGTTCCCCTTGGTCAGCACTATTAGACCCGAGCCATCGAAGTTAACACGACAAAAATGCACGTAGTAGGGATCCTGCTCCTTCCGAATACCGCCGGCACGAAACCAAATTTGCCGCTTGTCATCGTCCACTCTTTCGACACCTCTTACGACCCACTCGCCCTCAGTGATTTGGTTCTTTACACGGCCTGTTTCAGAATCATAAAGGTAAAGATGGTTCCAGCCATCGCGTTCCGACATCCAGATAATTTCATTTGTATCGTCGATGTAATGGCTGAACTTCTTAAAGGCATAGTCGACAAACGTCTTGCTCTGTTCATCGACAATAACACGAGTTTCGCCACTATTGGCATCCACGCTTATGAGCCGAAGTACTTGGTGACCTCGCTGGTTGTAAAGAAAAGTAAAACTGCTGGAATCCGGCACCCAGCGAGTCTCCGAGATTCTCCAGGGATTCGAGAACAGTTCATCTGAAATGGGAATTTCGCGCTTACATGAAATATCGAATAACTTGGGCTTACGAATCGAAATGCGGTCACCCGGCTTGGCATAAGAAAACGTATGCAGTTTCGGCTGCAATTGGTCTTTAGGTGACGACTCGATTAGATGGATTTCTCGCTCATCACCTTTCTCGACCCGTAAGGTAACTAATTTTGTAGAGTCCGGCGACCAGTATATACGTTCCGAATATGCATCCTCCTCTGTTCCGTCACTGCTCAAAGCAATCTCTTCATCATTTCCGATTTTGCGTAAATAGAGATTATAGTCTTTAATAAACGCAGACCATTTACCATCGGGCGACCGGCCACGTCGTCTCCGTGGTTTAGGCTTATCTTCGACGTCAGTTTTGTATATATCGCCCCCGTCTATAACAGCATCCCCGGCATCTTCGGTGGCGACAAATACAGCCAAGGTTTTTCCGGTATTGTCCGTTACCAGCCAAACATGTCCCGTATAAGTGTGTTGCTGGTGCTGCCCATTGACCTCGATTTTCGCGTATTGACGTCTCTCTCCCTCATAGTCGATCCAATATAAATCCACAGCATCCTTCGTACGGTTGATAAACGTTATCGAGGTCTCATTAGAAGACTGAATGCTTGGACGTAGTTCGGCTTCAGGCGAAAGTGATGAAGTTGTCTGCTCCTCTTTCGATATCTCCTGAACTTCATAGCTGCATAAATCACATTTCCACTCTTTGTCTTGACTCATGAACATAAGCTTCGTACAGGAGTCATTGAACTTCAGCTTGTCGATTGGAAGTTTGTTGGCCTGTATTTCTTCACCGGCGGCCTTGGCAAACGCAGCAGCAAAACGCTCATGGTCAAAAGCCCGTCGACGCCTGCCGGTTTCTGCATTCATCAGAATAAATTCTCTTGTCTCATCAGCCAAGTCGTTGCGATACCAAAACCGATTATTCTCCGCAAACCAGTGTGGAACGACACGCTGCTTAAATACTTTATTGGCCGTGTTTTTTCGTAGATTGTTGGCTCGCTCATAATCGGAACGCCTGCCCTGAGCAATAGCGATCCGACCGGTAAAAAACAACGCCGAAAGTACGGCAGCTTGGATGACAGCCCTAAGCTCAATAGAAACTCTCATAGTTTGTATCCTCCTCTTACTGTTTGTAATTATGGAGAGACAACAATTATTCAGGGAATATCAGTATAGCTGCTGTGGAACACTTTTGCAAGGGTACAATATCTACAGTCGGTCCTGACCCGGCTCGAATTTGCTGTTCACAAACTTATCGGCTACCGCAGGCAATCCGTTTCCAAAAGGCAATTTCTCATTCGATAAACGGCTGCCAAAGATACAAAAACTGCGCGCCATCCGAAGTCAACCAGTCGGGCAGTTCCACATTTACCAAAGCACCGACTCCTTCAGCACTCATTGACGAACCATACACATTTGCCTTATAGCCTAACGGCCGGTGGTATATAACTACGCGTGCCTTCTTCACACCTGCAATCTCTTTGGCCCATTCAATCCCATCTTCCGGATAACCAATCCTGTCTATCAGGTTTTCCTGCATGGCCTCTTTGGCCGTAAACACCCGTCCATCCGCCAGAGGCCGCAGTTTTTGTTCTCCGATTTCTTTTCGACCTTCCAGTACCACCGTCAGGAATTGTTCATAAAAATGATTAATAATTCCTTCCAGTACCCTCTGCTCTTCTTCACGCAAATCGTGCAGCGGTGATCCTAAATCTTTCAAGTCCCCACTCTTGATGGCCACTGCTTTAACTCCGATCTTCTCCATCGTTCCCGCAAAGCTAAACGTCTTAATTATGGTCCCGATACTTCCTGTCACACCGCCCGGCTGAGCTATAATCCCATCGCTGCCGCAAGCAAGGTAATATGCTCCGCTACAGCCCACACCAAGTATGCAGGCTATCACCGGCTTCCCGGTCTTTCGCTTAAACTCCCGCAGACTATGATACATAACATCGCTCGCCGCAACCGTCCCGCCGGGTGAATTTAGACGAAGCACAACCGCCTTGA
>Ga0209427_10009881_pt1 | contig 10615 bp, 9 predicted proteins | sample DeeMarSWOR136_30_FD_187465 | JGI IMG/M metagenome (GOLD analysis project Ga0209427, IMG submission 187465) | Marine sediment microbial communities from White Oak River estuary, North Carolina - WOR-1-36_30 (SPAdes) (version 2) | ecosystem: Environmental > Aquatic > Marine > Intertidal zone >...
TGGAGCAGGCGAACTGGTATAAGTATCGCATCGTCAATGATGATTTTAAAAGTGCAGTAGAACAATTAAAAAGGATTATTACTGCCGAGCGCTTAAAGATAAAGGGAACTCTAGATTCACAATAACATCAATAAAAGGAGAGGATTGTAGCTATGGCGAGGATAACAGTTGAAGATTGCTTAGGAAAGGTAGAGAATAGATTTGCCCTTGTGTTGCTAGCTGTCGAGCGGACTAGGCAACTGCTTAAAGGCTCTTCACCTTTGATCACAACAGATAATAAAGATGGAGTCATCGCTCTGCGAGAGATTGCTGCAGGTAAAGTCTCTCCCCATAGCCCTATAGAAAAGTAATCTCCGTCTGGAATAGATATAGTGTAACACCTCTAATTTTTACAGCTCATTGAAATCATATGGTTTTTAGGCAGTTGCTCTATATCATCCACATGGAATGATAGAATAGTGCAATAGTGGAATTATCCTACTATTCCAATCGTGGGCGGAGTGAACGGGGTGCAGCAGTCTCTGCTATAATTCTTTTTCTTCCTCCGCTTTTTATTGAGGAGAGTCATGGGAATTATTTCACCAGGGAAAATCATCTTAGCCCTTGATGTTGGGAGTTTTAAAGAGGCTGAGAAGTTTGTTGTTTTGCTCAGAGATTACATTGGCATATTTAAAGTAGGGAAGCAACTTTTTACCTGCTGTGGTCCTAAAATTATTGAGATGATTCATCACCACAAGGGGGAGGTGCTTTTAGATCTTAAATATCACGATATCCCCCACACTGTGGCAGGTGCAGTCGAGGAGGCTTGCAAGCTTAAGGTTTTTATGCTCACGCTGCATGCCATGGGTGGCAAGAAAATGATGAAAGAGGCGGTTGATGCGAGTGTCAAAATGGCTCAAAGACTCTCCACTACCCCACCTCTTATCCTTGCTGTAACCATTCTTACCAGCTTACAACAGGAAGACCTTAAGGATGTGGGAATAGTTCCCTCTCTGGAAGAGGCGGTTTTACGCTTGGCGAAGCTTTCCCAGCACGCAGGTGTACAGGGAGTGGTAGCATCAGCCAAAGAGGCTTCACTGATTAGAGCTACCTGTGGTCACGATTTTGTCATCGTTACACCAGGTATTAGGCCAAAGGGAATGACTCATGATGATCAAAGACGTACTGTAACTCCAAGAGAGGCTCTTTTAGCAGGTTCTCACTACATCGTGATAGGTCGTCCTCTACTCGAAGCGCAAGATCCTCTCCACGCAGCAAAGGAGGTTGTACAAGAGCTGGAAGGAGAAGGACGTCTGCTCAAAATTCAGTAAGATTTTGAACAGACGGTGAAAAATGAAAATTGCAAAGTAAAAATTCAAACTTTTGTATTTTTCGATTCTTGCCCCGTTAGATTGTTAATTATTATACCTGCTCTCGGGGTCAAACAAGCGATGGGATGATATATGCTTCATTGATTGTAACATCTCTAATGGGGTGAACCCTTTGCAATTAATTGCTCTAAATTCAAAAGATTTTGAGCGATTACGAAAGAAGACCATCTTGGGGATAAGAGGTGGCTGATATTATTTATGGGATTAACCCAGTAATAGAAATTCTTAGGGTGAGAGCCCCTCAAATTAAAAAAATCATCTTTGCTAGAGAGAAGAAGCCAAGGGGAATTAAGGTGCTTATTGATCTCGCTAAAAGAGAAAAAGTTCCTATTGAATATGCGCAAAGAGGCGTGCTTGATCACCTATCAGGCATCAAGCACCATCAAGGCGTTCTGGCAGTAGCTTCACCCTATAGGGGGGTTGGTTTAGATGAGATAATTAAGAGGTGGCGGTATTCTGGGGAGAAGTTGCTGGCACTGATCTTGGATGGCATTCAAGACCCTCAAAACTTGGGTGCATTAATTCGCACTGCCTGCGCCTGTGGCGCTCACGGGGTTATTACCTCGAAAGAGAGGGCAGCTCCCCTAACCGCTGCAGTCTTTAAGGCATCAGCGGGGGCCGTAGAGCATACACACATCGCACGGGTTATTAATATAGCAGCTGCCATAGAGTATCTCAAAGAGAGAGGTGCCTGGATTGTAGGAACTTGTGCAGACAGCAAAACCAGCCTCTATGCGTTAGATGGTACACTTGATCTTGCTCTGGTTATAGGAAGTGAAGGTAAGGGGATAAGGCCTCTAGTGAGGAAAAAATGTGATTTTCTTGTCCATATTCCATTGAAAGGAGCAATATCTTCCCTTAATGCATCAGCAGCCGGGGCAATCTCACTTTATGAAATAGTGAGGCAACGGTACTATCAAGGGAAAAGGGGTAGTGGCTAAGTTTTAAAAGTGTACAATCTTAAGATTACTATTTTTAACTTTTTAAATCATTAACAATTATACCAGCATATTACTTCAGCTATTCCATTTATTAATTCTCAAACAGAAAATGCCTTTAATAGATTGAGAGGGTGGTTTTATTTTAAATTCTCTAAAGAGAGACCTTTTCTCTTGCACTGCTCATGGAACATCGCATGAGGAATCTCTTCGGGTTGTTGAGTGAACGTTGCAGTAGTTATAGAAGCAAACCCCTTAGTTAAAAACTCTCTAGTGGAATTTAATTGACAAAATATTAAATTTATGGATAGAATAAAACTTTATAGTTTATAAGGATAGTACCTTGAAAAGGACTTACCAACCCAGTAATATAAAGAGAAAAAGAACCTATGGTTTCCTATCCAGGATGAGCACAAAGGCTGGAAGAAATGTTTTAAGCAGAAGGAGGAGAAAAGGAAGAAAAAGGCTAGCTGTTTAATGGCAATGCTCGTTTTGCTGAATCTCGCTTTACTCAGATTATAAGAGGGGCATAAAGTAGTTATTTATGAAGAGATTTTCCCTTGGTAAAGAAGAAAAGCTGCTCAATCCTCAAGAATTTAAGAGGGTGATACACAAAGGGGAAAGTCAACGCACGGAGCATTTCGAGATTTTTATTTTTCCTAATCACATTAAGAAGCAGCGCCTGGGAATAACGACAAGCAAGAAGATAGGTACCGCAGTGAAGAGAAATCGGCTTAAACGTCTTTTAAGGGAATTCTTTAGATTGCATAAGGCGTATTTGCCCACCTCATCCGATACCTTGTTTATTGCCAAGCCAGGAGCGGATCGGTTGAGCTATTCAGGACTCTATGAGGAATTAAGATTTCTTCTCAGGCCTGATAGTCCCTTGTGAGTAGAATGTGTGGAAGTCGATCTCAATGGTAAAAACATTGGCTATCCTTGCCATAAGATTTTATCAAATAATCTTCTCACCCCTCACTATCTCCTCTTGTCGATTTACCCCCTCATGCTCCTCCTATGCCATACAGGCCTTTGAGATCCATGGGTTTTTGAAAGGATTGATTCTAACCCTGGTCAGGATCCTTAAATGCCACCCCTTTCATCCAGGGGGTCATGATCCTGTTCCTAAAAACACTCTTCAATGGAAAAGAGGCTCTTAATCGCAATCGTACTATCGGTGGCTGTTATCTTGCTCTGGCAAGCCCTTTTCCTTCCGCCAAAACCACGGCATGTAAAAAGGGTACCACCTCAACAGATAGAGAAGGAAATCCCTTCACAGGACGTGTTCTCCCCAGGGGGAGGCAAAAAAGAAGTAGATACCGAACCCCCTCCTCCATCACTCGCAACACCGGTACACACTCCGCTTCCACCTGAAAAAGAAATCGTGGTTGAGACAGATCTTTACGCGGCCACTTTCTCTTCAAGAGGTGCACGCTTGAAGAGCTTAAAGCTTCTACGCCATAGAAATAAAATTGCGCTGCCAAAGGTCTGTTTTATTTTTCCCTTCAGCCTCCTCTACGGCAAAAAGCAATCTCTCCATGACATTGAATTTAAAGAAATGGTGAATACCCAAAGGTCTGATAACTATCCTCTCCAAACCACATTTGAAGGACCAGATCTGGGATACTCTGCCCAAGCACCGTTTGTCACCCACACCAGCTCTCTAGTAGTGAACAATGGCCATCCTCAAAAGGAACTATCCTTCTCCTGGCTATCTAAAAAGGAGGTTGCCTTCATTAAAAAATTTACTCTTCATAATAAGGGCTACTATATTGATTATGATTTCACCATAGTAAACAACTCCCCTAAGCACCTTGAAGGAAACCCCTCTGTTGAGTGGGCCTCAGCTATAACACAGGAGGACAAAAAAAAGAAAGGGGGGTTTTTTGGCGGAATGGGAGGTGATGTCCAACAGTTCCTTTATCTCACATCAGACGAAGTAAACAGGATAGAGGTAAAAAATATTAAAGAAAACAAGGTTTTCCTTGGAGATATCAAATGGGCTGCCTTCGAGGATAAATACTTCATTTCTTCTCTAATCCCAAGTAACACACAAGATCTAAAATTAAAGATATACCGAGGTAAAAATAGTGTAGTTAGCTTCCAGCTGGTTTCTCCTTTGAAAAACATCGCCCCCAACGCTCAACAGACCTTTTCCTATTCTCTTTACTTGGGCCCAAAAGACATGGGCCACCTTGAGAAGGGAAGAGGAGAGCTAGGAAAGGTCTTGAGCTTTGGCAAATACTTGGATCCTGTTGCAAAGCCCATGCTGTTCATTTTAAAACTATTTTATAAGCTCATTCCTAACTATGGGCTTGCCATCATTATTCTATCTGCCCTTATAAAAATCCTCTTTTGGCCGCTCACACACAAAAGCCAAAAATCCATGAAAGAAATGCAAAAGATCCAACCCAAAATAGCAGAGTTAAGAGAAAAATATAAAAATAAAAAAGAGGAATTGCAGCGTAGGACCATGGAGCTCTACCGGACTCACAAGGTCAATCCTCTTGGGGGTTGTCTGCCTATACTCATACAGCTCCCTGTTTTCTTTGCTTTGTATCGGGTCCTGCTCAATTCCATTGAACTGCGACATGCCCCTTTCATTTCCTCTTGGATAAACGATCTCTCCGCTAAAGACCCCACCTATATATCACCTCTCCTAATGGGGGCCTCTATGTTCATCCAGCAAAAGATGACCCCCACTGTCGGTGACCCTACCCAGGCAAAGATGATGTTGGCTATGCCCATTGTGTTCACTTTCCTATTCTTAAACTTCCCCTCGGGCTTGGTCATTTACTGGTTAGTCACTAATATCCTATCTATTGGTCAACAATACTATATCAATAAACATTCTTTTTAGCTCAGGGAGGTCTGTTATGTCAACAATTGAAGTCGAGGCCAAAACAATGGAGGAGGCAATCAACCAAGCATGCGAACAGCTAGGAAGATCTCAAGATCAGTTAGAGGTTGAGATTCTATCTGATAGTTCAAGCAAAATGTTTGGCATCATGGGTAGCAAAAAAGTGAGAATTAAAGCAACTGTCAAAGAGGCAGGGATCGAAGGCAATGCCCAGCATGCAAAAGAAGTTCTGGAAAACATCTTGCAGAGGTTTGGGGCTGAAGCCCGTATAGAGGCGAGCGAAGATGATGAGTGCATCACGCTCAACATCAAAGGCGATGGTAGTGGCATTCTGATAGGGAGGAAAGGGCAGACCTTAGATGCATTTCAATACTTGGTCAGCAAAATCATCCACCGCTCTCACAAGTGCAAGAAACAGATTATTATTGATACCGAAGGGTATCGTCAGAAGAGAAGGGAAACATTGATGGATCTCGCTCAACGGCTGGGCGAAAAGGCAAAAACCAAAGATGCCCCCGTAAGCACCAATCCCCTTAACCCTTTTGAGCGCAGAATCATCCACCTCGCGCTCCAAGATGACGCTGGACTCACCACTAAAAGCAAAGGCGAGGGAATATATCGAAGGGTTGTCATATCCCCCAAAAAAAGGTTAACACCTCCTTGAGCACTATAAGGAGTATGACTGTAACAGATGACACCATAGCTGCAATTGCAACTCCCATAGGCATCGGGGGTATTGGAATCATTAAGATTAGTGGTCCAAAAGCCACTGAAATAGCCACTCAGATTTTCCGTCCTCGTAATGTCTCTCTCCCCTTTAAGAGCCACCACCTTTATTACGGAGAGGTTGTTGACCCCCAAGGGAGTTATGCCATCGACGAGGCTCTTCTCTCATTCATGGCTAAACCACGCAGCTACACCAGAGAGGATGTAGTAGAAATAAACTGCCATGGTGGCTATCTGGTACTGCGAGAAATTTTAGAGTTGATATTAAAGGCAGGGGCACGATTAGCAGAACCCGGTGAATTTACTAAAAGAGCCTTTATCAATGGTCGTATTGATTTAACCCAGGCAGAAGCTGTTGTCGATCTTATAGAGTCAAAAACCTCCTTAAGCCTCAAGTACGCCTCAAGCCAGTTAAAAGGAATAATCTCTCAAGAAATTAACGCCTTAAAAAGAGAGTTGGTTGAGATGCTCTCGATCCTCGAGGCATCTATAGATTTCCCTGAGGAAGACCTAGAGGTTGCAACCCCATCTCATCTTATCAGCCAAACAGATCACCTCATCTCACGGGTTGAGAAACTCTTGAGCACCTATAATGAGGGAAGGCTTTATCGAGAAGGGGTTTCTACCATTATTGCAGGCAAGCCTAATGTGGGAAAGTCTAGTCTCTTTAACGCTCTTCTCGGAGAAGAGAGAACCATTGTTACACCGGTGCCTGGTACAACTCGAGATTTTATCGAGGAGATCATTAATATCAAGGGTATCCCCTTAAAGATTATTGACACCGCAGGCTTAAGAGATCCTGCAGATAGAATCGAAGAAGAGGGGGTAAGGATAACAAAAGACAAATTAGATCAGGCCGATCTGATTATCTTGGTAATTGATAGTAGCGTTAAGCTTGATGAGCAGGATGAAGCATTGCTCTCAACCTTAAGGGGGAAAAGGACAGTAGTGGCATATAATAAGATTGATCTGCCTAGGAAGGCCTCGCTTGAAAAAACACCAAGAGGGTTGTCGGGAGTACAGGTAGTCTTAATCTCAGCCCTTTATAAAACAGGAATTGAGGAGCTAAAAGAGGCTATCGTCTCTTTGCTTATTACTCACGCGAGATCTCTGCCTTCCTGCCCCATCATCTCTAATCTAAGGCATAAGCTTATACTAGAGAAGGTTCTGGCACTCACACAGAGCGTCAGGGAAGGTTTGCAGAAAAACATCCCTCACGAGTTCACGGCCTCTGATATTCAGGCTGCCTTGAACTCTTTGGGTGAAATTACCGGTCACACCACTCCTGAAGATATACTTGACCAAATCTTTAGTAGGTTTTGCATTGGCAAATAACTATTTATTTTCTTTTCATCAGTGCTGATTTATCACAGCCTGGAATTTTGATACACCTTAAACAATCCGAAAAGATTCACCCCTTCTCATCATTTCGCCTCTTGTGCCTTCTCCGAACAACCTTGAGCATCTCCCTCGCGTGCTCCCTTGTCCTGGCTGTAATGGTTGTTCCTCCCAGCATCCTGGCAATTTCCTCTTCTCGCTCTTTTGGCGAATCAAGTTTTTTAACAAAAGTTACAGTTCTTCCCTCTCGTGCTTCCTTATAAATACTCTGGTGCAGATCAGCAAAGGAAGCTATCTGCGGAAGATGGGTGATACAGAGCGTTTGTTGCTGGTGAGCGATTTCCTTCAGCTTCATACCAACCACTTCCGCCGTTGCTCCCCCTATCCCGCTATCGACCTCATCGAAGATGAGCGTGCTAGATCCCCTTTTTCGCGCTACTATCCTTTTTAGGGCAAGGATGGTACGCGAAAGCTCTCCCCCAGACGCAATTCTGGCCAAGGGCCTCAATTCCTCCCCCGGATTGGGGCCAATCAAGAACTCAACAGCATCCAGACCCTTTTCGGTCACCCTAAATTCATCCAGGTTTATGCCACGGTGTACTGAATTTTTATCCCTCCCTCTCTCCTTCTCCAGTTTTACCTTGAAGATAGCTCTTTTCATCCCTAGGCTATGGAGCTCATTCTCTACCTTCGAACTCAGAAGTGATGCTGCGTGCTCTCTCCTCCTTGAGAGCTCTAAGGCTCGCTGCAGCAACTTTTCCTCACTATCCTGCTCTTCTTTTTCGAGTCTAGTCAGTTCTTCCTCATTCGATTTTATTTGCTCAAGCTCCTTCTCTGCCCTCTCTTGAGAGCGAATTACCTCCTCTAGTGATCCACCATATTTCCTCTTCAATTTGTTGATCTCATCCAATCTCATTTCAATCTCTTCCAAGCGACTTTGATCAAAGTTGACCTTCTGGATGTACTCTCTAAGTGAGTGGGCCACATCTTCCAGCTGGAATAAAACGGTTTCAAGAGAGCTAAAAATCGGGGTCGTGGAGTCATCAATAGCAACAACTCCCTTAAGCCTTGACACAGACTCTCTTAAACGCTCTATTGCAGAATCCGGGCTTTGATAAACGTTGTCATAGACAGAGCTGGTGAGTTCGATAAGCCTCTGAGCATTGCTTAGAATCCTTTCCTCTTCTCTGTGCCGTTCTTCCTCTCCCATTTTCAGGTGTGCTCCTTCAATCTCCTCGATCTGAAAACACAAGAGTTCCTTTCGCTGTACCTTGTCTTTTTCTGCTCCCCTCAGATCATCAAGTCTTCGGGAAACTTCTAAGTACCTCCTGTACTCTTGTTCTACTTGTCCTCTTAAAGGAACAAGGTTGCCAAAGTCGTCCAAAATATCAACATGTTTATCCGTCCGAATAAGTACCTGATACTCATGTTGTCCGGAGATGCTAATCAGTTCCATCCCCAGTTGATTAAGCATCTGTAGGGTGACAAAACTCCCATTTATAAAGGCTCTGCTCTTTCCCGTGCGTGATATCACCCTTTTCACCAACAGGTTTTCATCTCCCGCAACCCCCCACTCTTCCAATTGATGGGTGGTCACGCTGTGTGGTGCAACACTAAAAAGGGCCTCTACTACAGCCTCTTCCTCGGGGGGGCGGATCATCTCTGGCGAAGATCTTCCCCCGAGCAACATGGTGAGTGCCCCTATAATTATAGACTTTCCGGCCCCTGTCTCCCCTGACAGTATGTTCAGACCTTCTGAGAAGGAAAGGTTTAAATCCTCAATAATGGCGAAGTTCCTAATGTGAAGTTCTCGTAACACTAGATTCTTCCAGAAAATTACAAGTTCGGGTTTGCTCTCTCTTCACACAAGTGGAGTGTTGGAATGATGGGCCTCCCATAAGAAAGGCCTGGGCAAGTTTACATGTTAACGCTCATCAAGGGTTTTTATCACGGGTTGTGAGAAATTGAAGGATTTTAAAACTCATACTTTTCTTTTTATACTAACACGATGCCACTATTTTATATCCCGTGGGGTGACGCACACCGAATGTTCATAGAGCTTCCGATAGCAAAAGATCCTATAGTTTACGAGGCGTCTAATCAACGCTCCCCCCATCTCAGCTTAGTTCTTAAAACTTCAAAGTAGGTCTTGTAGGGAGATTTAATTAAATGGATATAGCTTCCTGCCTTCTTTGCTTCCACAACATCCTCTGCCTTAAGGGGCATCCCCACCTGTCCGTCCAATGTGATATGAACATCCTGGTTGGCAGATTTAAGAATAACCTTAATCTCAATATTGTCAGGCAACACAAGGGGTCTGTTGGTCAAGGTGTGAGGGCAAATAGGATTCATAATAATGGAATCAAGAGAGGGGTACACAATGGGACCTCCAGCTGCGAGAGAATAAGCGGTGGAGCCCGTAGGGGTAGAGAGAATGAGCCCATCTGCTTTAAAGGTAGTAAGATATCCTCCATCGATGTAAGTCTCTAAATCGATAATTCGTGCTAGTGCCCCCTTGTTGATCACGATATCATTGAGAACTGAGCTTTGTACAATAACCTTCTCTCCCCGGCAAATAGTTGCCTTAAGCATTAATCTCTTGTCAGTCTCAAAATCTCCTCCAACTACCCTCTCCAGAACCTGGAACATCTCCTCTTTAAAGGTCTCTGTAAGAAAGCCTAATCCACCTACGTTAATTCCTAAAATAGGAATGGACTCAATCCCCTTTAGCCTCGCTACGCTCAAAAGGGTTCCGTCCCCGCCTAAGACAATAAGTATGTCTGTCTGAGATGGTATAGCATTCCTCTCGAGATGGTAGGCGTGCCCTATCTTTTCTGCAACTTCATGGTCAACTAGAGTCTTTACCCCCTTGTTGTTAAGCCACTCAATCACAGTTTTAGTTAAGGCCAGCGCTTCGGGCTTGTTTCGTTTTGCGATGATACCGTACGCTCTCAAGGCTTTCCTCTAGTACTCCCTGGTTTTTTGCTTTTTCTCGCTCACCTCGTCTTCATAGGGTTTTCTATCACGAATCTGTCTTGAAGTCTATGTAAAAAATTTCATTGAAAGCACACCATGGGTGTGCTAACCTACAATAAAAGAACCCTTCTTATCTACCCCCTCTATATAGATGGGAGCTATGAGTCTGTTTGAACAACACCCCTCACATCAGATTGATAAGGCCTCACCCCTGGCTGATCGGTTGAGACCGCGCAGTTTGGATGAATTCATGGGCCAAAAGCACATTTTGGGTCAAGGGAGTTTGCTTCGCACAGCCATCGAAAGCGGTGACGTGTGTTCTCTCATCCTCTGGGGACCTCCAGGATCGGGCAAAACAACTTTGGCTCATATCATAGCCCATAGTACCAGCTACAATTTCGTCTCTT
>Ga0209427_10009882_pt1 | contig 10615 bp, 8 predicted proteins | sample DeeMarSWOR136_30_FD_187465 | JGI IMG/M metagenome (GOLD analysis project Ga0209427, IMG submission 187465) | Marine sediment microbial communities from White Oak River estuary, North Carolina - WOR-1-36_30 (SPAdes) (version 2) | ecosystem: Environmental > Aquatic > Marine > Intertidal zone >...
CTCAAAATTCTACTCTTAGAAGAAAGTTTGTGCAGCCTTCGCAGCTCCACAACTGAAAATCAGCAACACATTGATTTTTGTTTAAGAGTTAAATTTTAATCCCCAAACCCAAACCCAAAAAAAGACGAAGAAGATAAAAATAGAGCCCAGATGGTCGATCACATTTAATTGCAGGGATATATGGGTTGTCCAGTTATCGTAAATCGAGAAGAAAAGACTGGTTGAAATCACTCTTTTACATTGCAATATATTTGACAGTTATCGGGTTTACAGGTATCTACCTGCTTCTCTCATACTGGTATGTCTGGATGGCATTGGTGGCGTGTGGTTTGATTATCCTCGTCTCTTGGCACGCCAAAACTACTGCTTACCTCTGCCTAAGATGCGGCTACGAATTCGAAATATCCATATTAACCGATTTCTTTAGCCCCCACGGAGTAGACAGGAATGGTGGTTGGAAGTACTTGAAATGTCCAAATTGTTCCAACCGATCAAGAATGGAGATACTCGTCAAGAAAACGGGCAAAAAAGTAATCCAATCTAAATGATCCCACAAGAAAAATGAGTCCCATAACTACCAATTGCCAATCATCGACTGTATGTGGATTAATGCGCGCGCTCAATATGATGCGCGGGCAAATCAAATTTCTTCTATCTTTTCTTTGATCTCGAGATCCTTTTCCTTCAAGGTATGATTAATTTCTTCGAACAATTTTTTGTCCATTCCCAGAATTTCTGGAGGAGTTACGCCTTTCCTGTTTATTCTGTTTTCAATCATAAGTTTAATTACTGCAAACGCTGTGTATGCTGTTGACCGCCCCATAGCAGTTTGGTTTCTCTGCTCATCGAAATAATCGATGACTTCATAGGTATGCAAGAATTTTGTAGAACCCTTTCTCCCACTCACTTTTATTCTCATTAAAACAAAATCTTTCTCTTCGAAAAAACTTAGATTTTCTTCCCAGAAATTACACATAAACTCCCAGGGGCTCATATTTACAGATGTTAAAGGTTCTTTCTTTAGCAAACCCAATTTTTTGATAAACTTTATCTTTTCAGCATGTCCTAAATATCTTAACGTTTTTTCCCACATATTATTAGCCTTAATTGTATCATGTAGAGTTCTTACACCATCTGTAAAAAACGCTTCAAACTTGCCAAGTCCTTCAAATTCTATTTCTTCCAAACCTTCAAGAGCATCAACCTCAACAGTTTTTCCGTTTCTAATTATCTCGGCTTTTCTTGTATACTCCTCGAAAAGATCTTCAACGCACCAAGTTACTTTGTAGTTTAGAGGTGGTATAGGATTTTGCGGTAATCCACCAACATATATTAAGACGTCCTCAATTTCGTCTAATTGACTTGACGATTTTCCAATCAAAATATTACTTAACCCAGGAGCAACACCACAATCTGGTATTATGGTCACTCCTCCTTCAAGAGCCGCCTTTTGAAATAAAAAAGGATCTTCTGCCATGAAGGAAAGATCTATCAAATTTTTCTTTTTTTCTACACAAGCTTTCATAACATTGAATCCAAATCTTCCCGGAGATAGCCCTATAACTAAGTCCACCTTATCGATGATTTCCAAAAGATTTGAATAGTTTGAAATATCCAGTTGAAGAGGAAAAATTCTATCTCCCAATTTTTTGGCAGTTTCCACTATCTTCTCCTTTGTACTATCACATATGATCAGTTTGTCGAAATCTAAGCTATGGACTATCTCTTCCGCTAAAACAGAACCTATGTAGCCACATCCTACACTCAATAGTTTCATAAATATCGTTTACGTTGCAATGAATTTAAAAACTTGCGCGCGCACGAAGAGTCTATGGGGGATTGAGTTGGTTATTATTTTTGTGTGTTTAGTTGATGTTGCTTCAGGCATTAGAAGTTGATAAACAAGACCTTGCAGGCTATTTGGTTAACAACTTCTTTATGCATTCCCTGTTTATGGAGTTTAGTCCTTAGACATGTAGTATGTTAGACTAAAAAATGGTAAGCTCCCATTAGAAGAAGGGCACATGAAAAAATTGAGGTGTCCTACTTCTTTTAGGTTTTGATGTAACAGTGACTTTGTCTTTTGGCTTGTAGGCTGTTAACCAGCGAGTATGGGTTTAATCTAGAAGTAGTAGTACTCAAACAAAATAATGTCAGTCACTACTACTTCTTTTGGTTATTTAGAGTCTTAAGGATTCTTTTTGCTCTTTGCTTGGCTAGGGCAGAAGTGTGTCTCACCTTTCTACAATGAAAGCGATTTTGACATTTGCATTGTATTCTACAATCTTGTTATTTTTTACTTTGGCAGTGCATGCTTTAACGTGGACTCCTTTAATGTTCTTGACCGTCTTAGCTGCTTCTGTCATAGCATTTTGAGCAGCTTCAATCCAGCCATTTGGTGAACTACCTATTAGTTCAAGGATTTTTACAACAGTCATAGAATTCACCTCCAAGAGACAAAGTGGTTTCAATAACACTTCAGCTTTTCGACCAAAATAATTCTCCATGCGCTCGCATTACGAAGAGTCTAATGGACCAAGAGCATGCATGCATTTGATGGGCTGATTTTCAACATTATCCGACTGCAAGGTGGATTTTGGGTTCATAACCCATAAAATAGAATCTGATTCAAAGACAATATTAGTTATCAGATGAAGTTGGAGTGGTATGTGGGTTGCATAAATCTAAGCTTCAGGTATGCGTTAAGATTCTCTGTTCTTTGTCGTCTAATGCTTCTTTGAAGTTGTCACAGATTAGTAATGAGGTTGAACTGGACAAACCCCGTCTAATACCGTATTTGAGCTTTCTTTATGATCGTGGTCTTGTTGGAGAACAAAACTTGGATGAGGATGAAAAGGCTTATTTTGTGACTGAAAGGGGTGTATCTGTGCTTAAGGTAGTTAATCCTTTAATTAGGGAGGCGCAGAGGATTGAGGTGCGCAATTTTGAGGCAATTTCAAGTGCACTTTCAGGAGCAACATTCACCTCTGGAGTAATAAAAGAAAAAAGACCAAGATGGAAGCGACTCTCTGATTTCATAAAAATCGAGATAGTGAAAGAAGAATCTTAGCGTTTATGGGTTTTTTGGTTGGTTAAATTTGTACACGCATCAATTAAAGTCGAGGTTTACGGTCTTCTCTAATGCGTGCGCCGGTAAATCAGATAGAATATGGCTATTGCAGTTGCTGCGATTGAGATACTTGAAATTGCTAGAATGAAGCCCATTGTTGTCCATATAGCTGGAGGAAAGCCCGCTAATATGACATCTTTGGTGGTTGATTCTGTAACTGAAACTGGAGTGCTTCCCTTGGTTTTGACCGTTGTCAGCCAGTAATTAGTTGTGTAATGAGCCTCGATCTCATAGTCTCCAGAAGAAAGTCTGAAAGATGCTGTGCCAGTTGCATCGGAAATATCTAAACCGTATCCTACTCCTGAAACCGTTTCGGCAATGACATACGCTCCGTGCACCGGGTTGCCATTCTTGTCTAAGACTTTCATAGTTAATTTGTAGACTTGAGTTTTTATTGTGTAGATACTATTCGAATCTACATGTATTGTTTCTTGCTGAACTATCTTATCTTTCCAAAGAATTGTGAAGGCATAGTCTCCAACTGGGACATGGGTCAGATTAATGAAACCCAGGTGTGAAGTGTAGCGTGGATACGTTTCCTTTGTGCCATTTGCCCAAGTAAGGTACACCTGCGCATCGGGCAATGGATCGCCTGTGTCGTCGGTTACCATGAAGGCTGGGTCATAGTACGCGACGATGCCGATGTTAAACACGTGTGTTTCTTCTTCGATAAATGGGTTAAAAGATCCAGTGAGGCTTTGTTGATGATTACCATTGTTGTCGATCACTGAGACCGTTACTGTGTAATTGCCCACCACAGCAGATGGTTGGTAAGACCATCTTGCTTCAAAGATGTGGGAGTAATCAAATTGCCAGAGTCCACCTGATAGACGGGACATTTCTATGTTGTCTTGTACTGCTTTGCCTGTTGGATCAAGGATTGTCATGTTAACACGGTATATGTCATATCCACCAAAGGGATCGGTCACGTTGGCACGAACAATCACTTTACGTTGGCTCTCACTCCAGTTATAATAAAATAGAGTTGCTTGATGATTTTCAATTGTATACGTTTTGATTGAGGCTGGTCGAGCGTAATCTTGGGCTGGTAGAATTGCTTTGCTTGGATATAATGGCGAGTCGTACCAGATTCTGGTTTCAGCTGAGGACCCGGCGTTAACTTCCACTTCCACCAAAAGGGTAGTGTCTACGCTGAAGACGTGAGTAAGCGGTGCTGAAAGGTTGTAATTGGAAACTGGTACATCCACGTATTCGCCGATGTTGCTGGTTACTTCTGGAGTAATGGTGCCAGAATCCCAGAGGATGTTTCCTCCTAATGTGATTTCCTTAAAGTTAAGCCCGAAACTTGCAGGTTTGTAGGCTGAACTGTTTGCCCATATGAACACCTGCCAGGTGCCATCAAGTCTTACTGGACCAGCAAAGTTTGGGTACAGATAAAAATCTATCACGATTTTTGGGAGACCAATAGGTTTGTGGAGAGAATTTTCGTAGGCTTCTTGTTGGGTCAAGAATTCAAATTGTCTGGTTGTATTCATCACATATTTTGTCTCTGTTCCAGCTGCTGCCACAGGAGTGTCAACATAATGAAAATAGAACTCCATCGGTTTTGCAACGCCAGTATAAGCTGAGTTGGCTTGTGGAACCGTATAAACCAAGAAAAGTAATGTTAGTATTGAAATCGATACCATCGTATAGAATGCTTTTATTCCCATTTTGGTATAAAATCTCAAGATTATAGTTTCCTTCTTTGAGCCTCAATCAAGCAAGGCAATCTTTCTGAGTGCAACTTAACATTTATGAACTATGAATATAGATCCAATTTTCACTGATTTCTCATATTGTTGTTCTGTGTATATACTACTATAAAATAGCATTAAATGCGCGCGCATTCACACAAATTGTTCATTAATTTAAACGATTTAGTTGCTGCTTCAACCGGCAAATTGAGGAAATGCGTGCGCAAAATTGTTTATTTTTTTCTTTAAAAGGCGCGCCGCGAATTCGCTAGCACAACAGATTTTGATGGTTATTTATACCATTTCCGAATTTCTTTAACCGCATCTTTTGAGGCCAGAGTCGATAGCAGACATTCTACACTCCTTTTACATACTACACATTCGCTAGGTATAGCCTCACCACTGTCTCGTTCCCTAAGATACCCAAAATAATGTAAACATCCCGGGTCAGTCTCTTCCTTTTCTATTTTTGTAGAACAGAAAGGACATGCATAATACTGAACTAACTTTGGTTTATCGAAAGTCCTTTTACACTTAGGATTTCCACAGGTGTATTTTTTTTCTTGACTCTGCAATCTAATTCATTTACTTTTTTTTAACAATCCTTTTTAGATATTATTAATTCTGGATTCAGAATTTTCTTATTAGGAGTAATTTCAAACTAATAGACCCAAGAACAACTTTAATGTATATTGATCAAGGATTTCGTCTGCCCATTTCCTGTGACCTTTTCAAGTGAAAAATAAAATTTAGTTCAGGAGGGCACTCAAGGATATGTGTCGTTGTTATTTAGTTTTGAGCATACAATCTATCAACTGCGGGCAGAATAAACATTCTTGGGGAACAGGAACATTCTTAGGGCGAACCGCCAAATATCCATAAGAGTGGGAGCATCCAGAAGTAACATTTTCTTTTTTTATTGTGTGTTTGGTTTGTTGCAGGCGTCTCTCTTTAAATTTCTCAAAAGATGTTTTATTCTTTTCCATATGCATAACCTCGCACAGCCCTCTTGACAATCCTAATTGTCTTAAGTCTTGATATATCAATTATTTCGAACGTCGATACATATCTGAAACTTGTATTGAACCCATGCACGTGTAATTTTAGAAGTGATATTTTAGATTTTTATTCAGATATTATGTAGATAATTTTCCAAGGTTTTTTTCACAGATTTTTCTTCTAGATTGTATCAGATTTTTCCAAAAGAATTGCGCGCGTGTATCGGATTCTTAGTTCTGGAAAGATTCCATTTTTGGAGTTTCATTTCCTCGAGTTGCTAAACTCACGATAAGAAGAATCATTAAAAAGAAAAGCACTATTGCGGCCATCATCAACCATTGAAAAGGTATGATTACAATTTGAGATATGCTGCTATCTGCGCCAATGTAATCGGTATCTCCGGACCAGTTGGCCCTTATAGAATATATTCCTCCAGGTGGAGAATTCCACGTATGAGAGAAGCGCCCATTAGAGTTGGTTTTAACTGTTGCGAGCTTGGTTAATGCAGAACCATATGAACTGACATATATCGTGATGTTTTCTCCTTCCAACGAGGGAGACAGGGATCCTATGATCTGAATATCGTTTTGGGCAATTGCGAATTCTGTTGAGACGGACAAGTGTAATGAGGAATGTTGAGGTGAACTATAGCTTGATGAAACTTGATCTGGAGATGTAATTTCATTAATTTCATCTAAGGGGATTATTTGTGCTGTTGCTCCTTGAATGAGGTCAGGGCATTCTCCTACGCGCCATCCATTTTCAAAATTTCCAGTGCACTCAGCTATGAAGTAGCGTTTTTCGTTATGTGTAAAAAAGGAAGCAGCAGTTCTGGCGTCCTTTGGTGTTTCGGGTAGATGAACTCCTACGGTCATGTGTTCTTGCTCTTCGAATAACAGTAGAGTAACATCTAGTCCACCTGCTTTCATTATTGAAGCTGCTATGAAAGAGAAAAGATCGCAATCTCCCTCATTTTCTGTGATAGTTTCAATGGGATATTTTTGTGATATACTTTCTTGGTATGGGATTTGGTGTGTGACCATGAGTACTCCATTAGCAAAATCTTCAGGGTTGTCGTAGATTGTCCATAAGTCGTTGGCTACTGGTTCTAGAGTTGATGGGGTTACGAATTTTGCTAAATCATTATTGTTGTATATTTGGTGATTTCTGGTTTGGAAGTATTCGTAAAGGGTTTCGGTTATTGATATTGTTAGTTGATATGTTTTGGAACCGTCGGGTTGGTTTAGCAGTTTAAATGTATGTTCGTTTGTTTGGGCTAGACATGTGTTTGATAGAAATAGGATTAGAATGAGAGGAATTGATATGGTGAGTAGCTTTTGATTTACTGATTGTGAGTAGAATTGCTTAATTGGTCTTTTTGTTGGAAAATGCGGCATTAATTCTCAGGTGAAGTAAAGCAAATCGATATATTAAATATTATGTCACATGAAACTGGATTTATGGTGAGGTTATGACTGGATAGAGTTAATAAACCATTTTATACCCAACTCCGTAGCTTCAATCAAATGCGCGCGCAATTTTGTTTCTCGTCAGAAGACTGTAACATTAGATTATCTCTAGTACACTCAAAGTTTGCTAGTTGGTCATATTCATGCGCGCGTGCATGAATCTACAGTCAATGTTAGAGGCTGGGCAACGAATTTGTTGAGTTTGAAAGGTGTGGATGATGAATTGATTGTCGAACTTGTGGAATTTGGGAAGGATAGGTTAAAATATTGAGTTTTAGTGAATATGTTTTGGTTGGTTCACGCCTGAAAGGGTTCTTTTGACGGATGAAGATAGGGCTCTGCTGGTGAGTGTGAGCAGCTTGCTTGAGGAAGTGGTTGAGAGTTTTGGCATACTGGAAGATGAAGAAGCTATGTCATGCATAAAGCAAGCTGAAGAAGATGTTGAAGCGGGAAGAGTTAGAGACTACGGCGAATTTCTTAAGGAGCTGAAAAAGTCTGGAGAGATATAAGCTCCGATGCATGCATGCTATCCACAAGATATTGTCTTTCTGATGAATATAGAGTCTTGATGAATTTGACTAGGTATACGAAAACTATTATAATCTTTCAGTGATTTATTTTAATTGAGCGGCTTTTATTTGTTGACTATTGGTTTAATCGGGAAAACAAATACAGGTAAAACGACTTTATTCAATGCCGCAACCCTTCTGAACGCAAAAATATCTAATTTTCCATTCACAACAAAAAAACCAAATGTAGGTACCGCATATGCTTGCGATATCTGTGTCTGCAGAGAGTTGGGGGTAAAGGATAACCCTCAGAATTCTACGTGTATAGATGGTTGGCGATATGTTCCAATAAAACTCGTTGATGTTCCTGGATTAATTAAAGATGCATGGATGGGACGAGGACTAGGAAATCGATTTCTTAGTGTTATCGGGCAGGCCGATGCACTCATCCATGTAGTGGATGCTTCGGGTTCAATTGATGCTGAGGGTAGAATAACTGAGCCTGGAAGTGGGAACCCCCTTCAAGATGCCCTTGACGTTGAAACGGAAATTGAGAGATGGATTGCTGAGATAATTGAAAATAACAGACAAGCAATAATCCGAGAAGAATCGTCCTCATCTCTGGTAGAAGCGATTACGAAAATCGTCTCAGGAATAAAAGCTAATTCTCCTCAAGTTTCTCAGGCTTTGGAGAAGTCGGGACTCATAGATGTACCTTTCATTGAGTGGAACCTTGATCAAGTAATCAAATTTGCTACCTTTTTCCTTCCCCTTATTAAGCCTACGCTGATTATGGCAAACAAGATGGATATCCTCACATCTGAGACAAACCTTGGAATGTTAACTGAGTACTATGGTCGAAGTCTAGTTGCAGCATGCTCTGCCGAAGCAGAACTGGCCCTCAGAAAAGCTGAGAAGATGGGTTTGCTTGAATATACGCCAGGTCAAGAGATGTTCAAAGTAAAAGAGAATGCTATGCTTACGGCAAAGCAACAGGGTGCTTTGAAATATATTGAAAGGAGAGTAATGGAAAAATGGATGAGGACCGGTATCCAGCAGGCTCTTAATACTGTCGTTTTCAAACTTTTGAAAAGTAATATGATTTATCCTGTTAGTGACGAAGCAAAATATATGGACCATCATGAGAATGTACTCCCCGATGTATACTTGATGCCAGATGGTTCAACCCCTATCGACCTCGCCCGATCTATACACACAAGGCTCGAAAAAAATTATGTTCTGGCTATTGACGCCAAAACAGGAATACGTCTCCCTAAAAATTACCATATGAGACACAAAGATGTGATAAAAATTATGACTCGATCCAAAACAAAACAACGGAAATGGCTGGAGCGCACAAAGACTAAGTAATTAATTACGCGCGCGCTGAATTACAGTAATTTCTTCAGCTCTTTCAGAACTTCCTCTTTTATCTCTTCAGTAAATTCTGTTGTGATAAAGGTTCCCTTCCATGAATCTAAGAATCTTTTGTCTGAAATATCCTCCATTATCAATTTCAAATTTTTTTCCACTATTTCAGGGTAAGCTAGTGTTTTCTCTGCTCTTTCCTCCACATCTTCTGGAATACCTTTTTTCCAAACTAATGTTGCTATGTCTCTAATGTCGCTAGGTCTGGCAGACATTATCTTCAGAATCAGATAGTCTGTATAGTTGGGAACGAAAATTTCGGCATCTTTGCCAGCTATAGGGATTTTTGTTTTATTAGATTTCTGCAAGAATTTGTCAGTGACAAAGAATATCTGCTCATCGGTTCTTCCTCTCACTTCTCCTTCCATGAAATCAATTGCAATTTTTGCCCGTCTACCATTAACTCTTAAATGCTTGATGCATCTCAGAAAACCATAGTTACCCCGTTTCTCAAAAGCTTCTATGCTCAAATCTTTGGGCAGTAACTTCTTGATCTTGTCTAAATTCCAGCCATTAAATTTCTTCAAAACAAAATCGCAATCTCTTGTGTATCTTGAGAATGCTGTAAATGCTCTGAGAGCATAACCGCCAATCATAACGATTTTCGGATTTTCAAATCCGCCAGTTTGCTTAGAAAAATATTCTATTAGTTTAGCTATCTCTCCTTCTCTGAAGTTCATGATTTCAGAGTACTTAACCAAGTTCAACAACCTTTTCTACTGCTTCATTGATTTCTCTTTTCACAAAATTATCCTTAAATCGGGGTTCCTTATGCGGAATTTCAACATCATTTAATTCGCCCATTTGATGGAAGCCATATTCTAAGGCTTGTTTGACCCTGACGTCTGTTTTGGAAATTCTCTTCCAGTAGGACTCTTTGTACAATCTGTCTAAATTGATTCTGTCCTTGTTCTCATACAATGTTGCGAATGCATCTGTGAAAGCCCAGTTCTGCAAGCACTCAATCACATTGTATTCTATGTCCTCGACAAACAAGTTTCCGATTTTTATGTATTCAATTTTAGACGGGTCCTTTAAATATTGTACCTCAATGTTCCAGCCTCTCTTCTTGGCAAATTCTTTCAACGCCTTTCCATAGGACTTGTCTTTAACCTTTAAGACGTAAACATCCCTGTGAACGAAGTCGTTATTCCAGAATGAGGCAGCAGTCTGAGCAGAAATTACTTTGAAGTTCTTGTCTTTCCCCAAAAAGTCCCAGATGTCTTTGATTTCAGTGGGGACCCAATACCATCCCCATTTGACACGTTCTACTGAGCCTTCTTTGGATAACTTGTTCAAATATTCCTTGGCGTTTGGCTCAATGCCTTTTATAGACTTTACCCTAACCAAACTTCCTTCCAAATCTCTCAATTTCTCATGGAA
>Ga0209427_10009884_pt1 | contig 10614 bp, 10 predicted proteins | sample DeeMarSWOR136_30_FD_187465 | JGI IMG/M metagenome (GOLD analysis project Ga0209427, IMG submission 187465) | Marine sediment microbial communities from White Oak River estuary, North Carolina - WOR-1-36_30 (SPAdes) (version 2) | ecosystem: Environmental > Aquatic > Marine > Intertidal zone >...
CCTCAAGTGCCTTGTTTTTCGCCTGAAGCCGGTTGAACCCTTTGCCATTTTTGAATTATTTAGTTAATTAAATTTTAGAATAAAAAAATGAAATTTATAAATATTAACCGGAAACTAATGTCATTCATAATACAATGAAAAATAAAAATAAAAACTCATACATAATTTCCGTCCTCGGAAAAAACCACCCCTGAATTGTTGCAGGAATCACAACAAATCCATAAATTCATCCCTCGTTAATCCTGCCTGTCTTATAATCTCACCCAATGTACCTCTGTCAATTTCTTTATGGTTTCACCTCACTGTCGTTCGGAGATTTCCTCGTATGACTCGGAAACGAAACGATTGTCATCCTTGTTCTATCAACGCCTTCAATCGCCTTTCTTTTTACACGAATGTGGCTTCCTTTCTGTCCGACCACCGTAAAGCCCGCTTTTCTCAATGCTTTAATAACTTCACGCCCCGACAGCACAGGCAGTTTTGACATAGTTAAATGGAATTTCAAGTGTTTTGATTACTGCTGTTGCCGCAGGAATCTCAGCGTCTTCATCCTCAAGATAGAGTTCACACGCCTCTTTTAAGTTAGCAACCGCCTCTTTGACAGTATAACCCTGGCTTACCACATCCAATTCCGGGCATAATGCAACATATTGCTTCTCCCCTTTTTTTACAACAGCCGTTATTTTCATTTTTTTGATTTCGTTGATTTGTTCCTTGATATTTTCAAATTAGATTTTAAAATTAAAATTAAATGTAATTCCAATAGTTAAATAGACAATGAAATCCAAAACCCACAAAAACAAAAACCTGTACATAATTTCCGTACTCGGGAAAGACCATCCCGGAATCGTTGCAAAAATCACAAAGGAACTTGCAAACGCTGGTGCAAACATAATAGACATTGACCAGACGGTACTTAGAGGACTTTTCATGATGTTTATGATTGTTGATGTTTCCGGTTCAAAAATCTGGTTCGGCGAGTTACAGGCACGGCTCATGGAAAAGGCATCCGAACTTAAAGTCAGAATCAGCATTGAACCCTACGAGGAATACGGGGTCGTATTTCACAAGAAAAAGGGCAAAAAACTTGTGCTTGTGACGCTTCTCGGTAAAGACATGCCGGGAATTGTTAATAAATTTTCCGAATTATTTTTCAATCTTGAGTCAAACATTGAACGCATCAGGATGATTGCCCGCGGCGAGATAATTGTTCTTGAATTCATGGTTGACATTAAAAAAATCAAATGGGAAATTCTTCGCGAGAAACTTCAAAAAGAAGCGGAAGCAATTGACATGAACCTGATTTTCCAGCCGAAGGATGTGTTTCACAGGGCAAAGAAACTGGTTGTCTTTGACATGGATTCAACGATTGTTGATGCCGAAGTTATTGATGAAATAGGAAAAGCCGCAGGCGTTGAAGAGGAAGTGAAAACTGTCACAAAAAGGGCAATGTCCGGCGAGATTGAATTTGAAGACGCACTGCGGGAGCGGGTAAAATTATTGAAAAATTTACCTGTTGAAGTGCTTGAAGAGATTGCGGAAAATCTTGAACTGACGCCGGGGGCGCAGGAACTTTTGATAACATTAAAGGAATTAGGTTATAAGATTGCGCTGATTTCAGGCGGCTTTACCTTTTTTACCGATAAATTAAAAGAGAAATTGAATTTTGATTACGCTTACGCAAACGAACTGGAAATTGAAGACGGGAAATTGACAGGCGAGGTTAGGGGACGGCTTATTGATGCAAAAGTTAAAAGAAACATTATCAAGGAAATTGCAAAAAAGGAAGGCATTACAATGGATGAAGTGATTGCAATTGGCGATGGGGCAAATGACCGTTTCATGCTTCGTGATGTCGGTCTTGGTGTCGGCTTTAATCCTAAAGGAGTCCTGAAAGAATTTGCAGACGGTGTTTTAACTGATAAAAATTTAAAGGGAATTTTGTACTGCCTTGGCGATTACCGGGAGAAAGTGTTAAATGACAGGGAAGAATGAACCCCAGACTTAACGGAACAATTTTTTATTTATTTTATTTAATATTATATATAACTAACATAAAGTTTTATATAACTAACCTAAAATTAGAAATATAAAACAAAATTTAATTAAAATAAAAAAGTATGAAAACAAGAATCAAGGAATTCCGGGCAAAATACGATTTGACGCAGGCAGAACTTGCAAAAAAAGTCGGTGTAAGAAGGGAGACCATTCTTTTTGTTGAAAGAGGAGAATACAACCCGTCACTCTTATTGGCAAACAAGATAGCAAAAGTTCTGAACACGAAAATTGATGAATTATTTATTTTTGATGAAAATTGGAACGATTTGTTAAAGGAATAATCCATGGATTTATTTTAAATCTCATCTAAATTATTAAAAAATTAAATAATTATTCAAAATAATCTAAAATGATCGGGAAAAAAATACGGCTTGAAAGAATATTCAACAGGAAATCAAAAAAGACAGTGATAGTGCCAATGGATCACGGCGTGTCAATGGGACCTATAGACGGCTTGCAAAACATGGAAAAAACAATCAATGATATTGCTCTCGGCGGCGCTAACGCTGTTCTTTTGCATAAAGGCATAGTTACCGCGGGGCACAGGGGCTACGGGAAAGACATCGGGTTGATTATTCACCTGTCCGGCGGAACTCCTCTCGGACCCGAACCGAATAACAGGATTCTTGTGACAACAGTTAAAGAAGCGGTTCGCATTGGTGCGGATGCCGTTTCCGTGCATATAAATATCGGTGCCGGAAATGAAAGCGAGATGCTCCAGGACCTGGGAATGATTGCCGAAGAATGCAACGAATACGGGATGCCTCTTCTTGCAATGATGTATGCCCGCGGCGAAAAAATCCCGAAAGATAAGGAATTTGATGTAAAATACATTAAGCATGTTGCAAGAATCGGGGCGGAATTAGGCGCAGACATCATAAAGACCGTTTATACCGGCGATAAGGAATCTTTTAAAGAGGTGATAGAAGGATGTCCTGTTCCTGTTGTTATTGCAGGAGGACCGAAAATGAACAGTGAAGAAGAACTTCTTAAAATGATTGAAGATGCGATTGACTGCGGCGCAGGGGGGCTTTCTATAGGCAGGAATGTCTTTCAATCGGAAAACAGGGTTGATTTGACAAGAAAAATCTGTAATATCGTTCACGGCAGTAAAAAATTATGTTAAAGGTCTGAATAGTTCTGAAATAATGAAATGGAAGACAATAGAACTAATAAATACAAAATAAAAAGAAAAAATTTAATTAAACATTTAATTTCATCCGGCTATTTATCAAAACCGGAAGTTATAGATGCGATGCTTAGTGTTGAGAGGCATAAATTTTTGCCGGAAAATTACATTTCAGAAGCGTACAGCGACCGACCGCTTCCCGTGATGAAGGGACAGACAATATCTGCTCCACATATAGTTGCAATTATGTCGGAACTTCTTGATGTAAAATTAAACAGTAAAATTCTTGAGATTGGTGCAGGCAGCGGTTACCAGGCAGCGGTTCTTGCAGAAATCGCAAAAACCGGGGAAATTTACACGATAGAAAGAATAAAAAATCTTGCCGAATTTGCAGAAAGAAATTTAAAAAAATGCAGGTATGAAAATGTTTTTGTAATTGCCGGAGACGGAACGCTGGGCTATGAAGAAAAGGCACCTTACGACCGGATAATCGTAACCGCGGGAGCGCCGGGAATCCCGCGCGCATTGGTTGAACAATTAAGTGATAAAGGAAAGATGGTTATTCCTGCCGGAAGAAGATTTTACCAGGATTTGATAATGATTGAAAAGAACGAGGGCAGGATAACAAAAAAGAATTGCGGGGGCTGTGTCTTTGTCCCGCTTATTGGAAAGAACGGTTATCCCGATTAACTAAAAAAGTTTCTCTGCCTCTTTAAATACCTTTAAAACGCTTTCGTAATCATTTGCACACATCATCATAATTTTAAATTCATTTGAATTTTTTAGTAATTTATTTTCAATTTCATCTAAATTTTTCCGATCATCAATTAAATCAATTTTATTTATCGCGACAATCATCGGGATGCCTGAAAATTTTTCCCTGATTTCAAAAAGAAGCGAAAACTGTTCTTCAAGATTTCCCGTGGGGTCAATTATAAAAAGCAGAACATCAGCCAGGTGTTTCATTGCAAGAATTGCCTGGAGTTCGCTTTTGTTCCTGTAAACTATATGCCTGTCCAGGAGTCCGGGCGTGTCAATTATTTGATATTTCAAATATTTCGGTTTTACATGCCCGATGTAAATTTCCTGCGTGGTAAAAGGATATACCGCAACCCGTACTTTTGAGCCGGTAAGCGTTCGCAGGAAGGTGGATTTTCCTACATTCGTAAAACCTGCAATGACAAGAGTCGGCTGTTTTTCTATATCAGGAAAATTCCTCATCGTTTCCTTGATTTCAATCAACCGGTCAAGGTCGCCTGAAATTTGTTTTATAAAGGATGCACAGCGTCCCATGAATTCCTTTGAAAGCCCGGTGATTTTATCTGTTTCCGTTCTTTTTGAATATTTAATTTTTTTAAGAATTTTATTTTTTAAATTTTCAGTATTATTTACGCACCACTGCACAGCACCTAATGATTTTTTATATTTATCTTTATCAATTCTCACATCAAGAAGTTCCCGGTAAAACGGCGGCAGCTGGTCGTAACTCGGGAATTGCTTGATAACCGCTTTTAAGTCGCCTAAAATGATACCCGATATTGCTTTTACCCTCTCTTCTTCTGCTCTTTTCTTTCGCGTTTCCCTTGGAATATACGGAGATGCCGCTCTTTTCTTTTTCGCTTCTTTTCTTCCCCTGGAAAATGTCTTTTCAATTAAGCCGTCTGCTGACGGGATGTATGGAAGTTTGAACATGGTATTAGTATCTTATGGTATTAGATATATTAAATTTGCACTTAAAGAAACTAAAAAAATCCGAGGGCATCATCAATCCTCCCGAGTTCAATCCCTGTTGTTCGCCTCCCTGTAATATAGCCGTTTGAATTTGCAATAAGCCCTGATTTTACAAAGGGAAAACCGAAGTTAACGGAACCTGCCATTCCCTCAACCTTGAAAATGCCGGAAAAAAATCCGGTATCGTCTTCTGCTTCGGGGTGAACCAAAAAACCCTTGTTTGTTGCAATGCAGCACGCTCCGACTTCTTCATGACCTGAAATATCTGCTTTTACAATTTCAACACCCAGTGCATCAAATACGGAAGTATCAGTAAACTTCGGGCTTATTACCGCACCAAAATCATTGCACGCAACAAGATTACCGATTGCAGTAACCCTGTCTTTAACTTTTACAATTTCAACATCAATATCTTTGAAAAATTTTTTAATTAGTTTAATTTCATTGTCTTCAACAAAATACGGGACAAAAAATGCGCTTGAATTTCCCGCGCAAAACATTCCGACAAGTTGCGTACCGTAAATATGAGTATTTAATGTCGGAACCCCTAAAACTTTTGTCTCTGGAAAATTTTCCGAAATAACTGCGTATTTATCTGTCGCAATTCCGAAAAGACCTATAAAATCTTCTCCGTGTATGTGTTTTTGTTCAAGGTGCATTTTAAATTATTTTTACTTTCGATTTAGAATTTTTTCAATCTTTATGTCAACTTCATCTCCCAGTTCGGGAGGAACGAAATATCTCAGCCGTTTCAATGCCCTTGCCGCCGAATTCTCAACGCTCCAATCGTGGTCATCTGTAACAAACAATAATCTTTCTATTACTTCCTTTCGTTTATAGATTGGGATTTCAGAGCCGAATTTTCCGAGACCGAGTGCTGAATTGCGCCGCACTTCCCATGTGCCGTCATTGGCTAACTTTATAAGTATATCAATTGCTTCTTCTCGCATCTCCTTTGGTATTTTTTTATTTAACTCACCGATTGACCACGCGGCAGAGCACCTTATTTCCCAGTTATTCTCGGCGCTTAAGAGGAATAATATTTCTGTAATTATTTCTCTTCTATCGGTTTTTATTATATCCCTTAACCTTCCCATTGCCTTTGCAACATGTCCCCTTACCATCCAGTTAATATCTTTACTCATTTCAATAAGTTGTTCAAAAACCCGGTTCCTGAGTTTAGCCGGGATTATACTGCTTAATTTTCCGATCGCCCAGACCGCTGAACTCTTTACGACGGCATCCTCCTCTTCACATAATCGCAACAATAAGTTAACAACTTCCTCTCTCATATCTTCAGGGATAATGTCCCTGAATTCCCCGAGCGTTCTTGCGGCAGGACCCCTGATACCCCAGTCCTTGTATTCCCCGACATCCATTACGATGTCTATAACCTCCTTTTTCATATCCGAGGGGATAACAAAACTCAATTTTCCAAGCGCCCATGCAGCAGGTCTCCTGACAGTTGCTTCCTCGTCCCGGGAAAGCTGCATCATCCTCCTTACAACATCCCTTTGCATTTCATTCGGGATCAAATCTTTTAACTCGCCTAAAGACCACCCGGCAGGACCTCTTACTCCGGGATCATCATCCGAAGTTAATTCATACAATCTTTTGATCACACCTTTACTTTTGTTCTTGACAGCAATTTCTTTTAAATTTCCCAGTGCCTGTGCTGATGCACCCCTGACGCCCCAGTCCCGGTCTTCTGTTAATTTCAATAAAATTTTTATAAGCTTTCTTCCCTTATCTCTCGGAATAATATCTTTTAAATGCCCGAGTGCAAGTGCTGAAAATCCGCGGGCAACGGCGTCCTTATCCTTGCATAACTTTAACAATTTTGTTACAACTTCTCTTTTCATTGACTGCGGAATTGCCTCCACCAGGCGCCCTATTGTTATTGCGGCAGAACCCCTTACCTCTGCAACCGGATCATCTGTCAATGCCATTGCTTGATTGATAACATCCTCACGCATATTCCTCGGAATTTTATCTCTCAGGTATCCTAAAAGCATGATTGAAGAAGCCCTGACTTCTTTATACTCGTCGCAGGATAATTCCAGCACCCGTTCAACAATCTCTTTTCTATCGCTTGTACGAATTCCTTCCTCAAAATCCTTAAGTCCCCTTGCAGCAGACTCCCTTGCCTCCGGCTCTTCGCTTTCAAATAATGTTAATAATTCCTGGATTTTATCGCGCTGTTCTTTTATTCCCTTTATTTTTTTCATCGTAATATAATTGTGATTTTTGATTTTTCATGCCGCCTGACAGAATACTAAATAATTAATAAATTACATAAAAGTTAAAAATAAACTCACTTTTTCCGGGGATTTTTTCAATCTAACCTCTCCGCAGGTTACATAAATTATTTAAATTATTTTTAAAACCTGCTGCTTATCAATCTTTAGCAAAGAACCGAATTTAAAAAATTTATTATTCTTATATGCACGGATTGATGATTGCTGCTTCACCCCGTTTATTAAAGTATCACACTGCCAGGGGCTGTTATGCCAGACATCAATGCAATGCATATACCGACAAGTATTACTATGCCTGCTTTTTTTATCATGCCTCCATTATTCTAATTTTTGGTAGCACCTAATGATTTTTGTGCGGTTTTCAGTACCAATTTATATTATGATTTGGGATTGAGAGTTAATAAAGATGAAAAATTTATTTGGTAATTTTTAAGATAAAGCCCTTATCTTCAATGATTTCAACTCGCTCTCCGCTGTCGCTTGAAGTTACTTCTCTTTCAATTTTGAAAATGTATTCCTTTTTCAATTCAAAGCCCTCAACCTCTAAAATACCTTTCTCTTCAACTTCGTGCGCAATTTCGGGATTTTTTAGAAAACCCGCGACCCTGTTGGTATCTTTCCCGAATCTGGGACCGAGTTTTGCAAAATCGGGAATTACATTTACAATTTTCTCCCGGATTTCCGGCTTTCCCTTTTTTGCCCCCAGTTTTTTGATGTTCATCACTCCCGAAATATCATCGGCAACAGGACTTATGTCGTTTTCCGTGTAAATACATACCTTATTAATTTCCGCGTTCATTGACATCCCGTTATCGGATTTATATTTTCGGAGCGCGGCAATAATATTTATTGTAAATTCCCCTGTATCTTGCGCTTCCAAATCTTCAATTTTCGCTTCCGGGAAACGAGTTATATGAATGCTTTTAACACCCGAAACATCATCTTTTTTGAATGCCGCCTGGTAAATTTCTTCGGTGATAAACGGCATGAAAGGGGATAATAATTTTAAAATTCCAAGTAATACATGATAGGAAGTCCACTGTGCAGCATACCTACTTTGTTCATTATCGCCGTAAAATCTGTATTTAATTAATTCAAGATAATTGTCGCAAAATTCATTTTTGAAAAACCGGACGACAATTTTTTTCGCCTTTGTAATCTGGTATTCCCTGAAGTGTTCATGGTAACCGGAAATTACGCTTGAGAGCCCGGTTAAAATCCATTTATCAATTAATCGTAAATTTTCAACATTGATGTCCGAATTAAAATCAATATCACAAGGAAGGTTCATTTCAACGAACCTTGCCGAATTCCATAATTTAGTTAAAATTATGTTCCCGGTTTTTATGTCCTTTTCCATGAAAGGCAGATCATCCCCTAATTTCACGCTTGCCGCCCAGTAGCGAATAGAATCAATATTATATTTTTCTATCATCGCTTCAGGCAGCACAACATTTCCCTTGCTCTTGGACATCTTTTTCCCTTGCTCGTCCAGACCGTGACCCGACATCATAACATCCTTCCAGGGAATTGTGTTTTCATGCAAATATGCCTTCAGAATCGTGTAAAACGCCCAGGTTCTTATAATATCGTGCGCCTGCGGTCTCATTGACATCGGGAAAATTTTATTGAATATTTTGTCATCTGACTTCCACTGCGATGCGATTTCAGGTGTCATTGAAGAGGTCATCCATGTATCAAAGACATCTTTTTCAGGAATGAAATCAGCGGAACCGCATTCGCATTTTTCAGCAGGACATTTCTCGGTTTCCGGGTCAAGAGGCATATCCTCTTCTCTTGCAACAAAAATTTTATTACAATTCTTGCAGTACCACACAGGAATCGGGATGCCGTAGTGTCTCTGCCTTGAGATGCACCAATCCCATGCAAGATTCTCAACCCAGTTTTCGTACCTGATGCGATAAAAACCGGGATACCAGTTGATTTTCCTTCCCTGTGCGATTAGTTTATCTTTAAGTTCAAGTGTCTTTATGAACCACTGCTCGGTAACAACAAATTCAACAGGTGTATCGCATCTCCAGCACGCGCCTACGACCTGTTTTTGTTTTTCCTGCTTGAATAACACTCCAGATTCCTTTAAATCCAGAATAACCTGCTTTCTTGCATCCGCTGCATTCATTCCCCCGTATTTGCCTGCAAGTTCGTTTAAAGTCCCGTCCTCCTTTATTGAAACCCTGAGAGGAAGCTTATGTTTCTTCCACCATTCAATGTCTGTTGTATCGCCGAATGTGCATATCATCACAATCCCTGAGCCGAATTCCCTGTCAACAAGTTCATCCTCCATGATAGGAACCTTCTGCTCAAAAACCGGGACAATTGCATTCTTCCCAACCAGGTGCCTGTATCTTTCATCTTCCGGGTGAACAAAAATCCCGACGCACGAGCAGAGCAATTCGGGACGGGTGGTTGCAATTTCAATTTTTCCGCCGTCTTCAAGTTCAAAATAAATATAATTTAAATTCGTTTCCCGCTCAAGGTCTTCAACCTCCGCCTGTGCAAGAGCGGTCTGGTGATGAGTACACCACAATGTCGGTTCATTGCCGCGGTAGCAGTGACCCTTCTCATATAAATCAAGAAACGATTTCTGCGCTACTGTCTGGCACCTTTCATTAATCGTCCTGTAGAAAAGATTCCAGTCACAGGAAAAACCAAGATTTGTGAACAGCGGCTTTATATTTTCCTCTTCAATTCTTTCTGTCTCCTTTAAGCACAGTTCCCGGAATTCCTGCCTGCTCATGTTTAATTTACCTTTCTCTATATTATATTTTTTCTCAACATATTTTTCAGTAGGAAGCCCGTTATCATCAAACCCGATTGGAAAATAAACATTAAAGCCCTTCATCCTGTAATAACGAGCCATGAATTCAAACTGCGAGTAGTGCATTGCATGACCCACATGAAGATGATCAGCGGAAGCATACGGAGGAGGAGTGTCAATGCTGTAAATCGGTTTATCCGAATCCGGGTCAAATCTGTAAATCTCGTGTTTCTGCCAGTAATCGCGCCACCTGGCTTCAATTTGTTTTGAGTTGTAGTGTTTTGGGAGGGGCATTTTAAAGTGTAACTTTTAATAATTAGAAGTAGAGTTAATTTTAAAAATTTATTTTGAGAATATTGGAAATTCTTGAAAGATTGGATAATTAATTGTAATTAAAATTTGGGGCGATATTTTCCAATTACCATTCTTAAAATCTCTTTACCTTGCTTTTTTTGACTCTCTTTTAATTTGATTTTTTTATTATAAATTAACCACATTAACCACAAAACTAAAAGAACCATGGGAATTACAAAAAAGATGATGAACAGTTCTTTTTGTATAAATTGCTCTATATGAAAAGTTTTTTTGGCATTTGTGATTAATCTTCCATAAATTTATCGAAATTCACTCCAGATAACCACATATTAACTCGTTCGTTA
>Ga0209427_10009886_pt1 | contig 10613 bp, 8 predicted proteins | sample DeeMarSWOR136_30_FD_187465 | JGI IMG/M metagenome (GOLD analysis project Ga0209427, IMG submission 187465) | Marine sediment microbial communities from White Oak River estuary, North Carolina - WOR-1-36_30 (SPAdes) (version 2) | ecosystem: Environmental > Aquatic > Marine > Intertidal zone >...
GAGCCGTTACTGGGACCAACCGTAATGTTAACAGTGGTCTTGTCGATGGTGCCGTCTACATCCGTGTCGTTGGCGGTTACATCGATAACAACGGCGGTCTCCTCATTAGTGGTGGCACTATCATCATTGGCCACTGGTGGGTCGTTGGTATTGAGGCCACTGTCAACAGACACGTTGAATCTTTGTAATACTGGAATTATTGGATTAGCAACTGTAAAAGTTGTGCTACCAGCAAACAGCAATCCAACTGGATTCTTGTTATCGTCATCAGTCACGATTAAAGAACCAGAGTCACCTCCATCGCTGAATGAACCGGGAGTTATCATTAACTGGTTTACAAACCTCGCTTGCTTAAGACAAAATGTGCCGATAGCTTCATAACAAACATCCACGGTGACATTGATTGCTGAGACAGTTCCGTGAGTCAGCCCAGTGGTTCGCCCATATTTCTGTACAGGCAGATCGATGGTGGCTTCGACAGGCATTACACCTGGTATCCCATAGCCATCTGGCAGTGTCACGTTGCCCAGTAAATCCGTCGAAGAGAGCGCGATGGCGGCGTCCATAGTATTTTCGGGAATATTTTTGGGTGGACTAAAGGGGCTAAAAAATTCTATCGGTTCAAAGTCCCACAGTGTTCCTATTTCATCGTCCGGGTAGGTACCACCATCAATTGGCCCCGGCTGAAGGGCACTATCACCAATAGCAGCATCATTCTGCAACGCATAAACGTGGTTGTTGCTCAAGGCGTAAACATGGGGTCCATCTGTATCTTTAACACGTGCCCCAATGGTCCCGGCGGTAATACTCGGGTGACCAGTTGAAATGCCAATGGGTACGGGCCTTTCTAGCCTAGCCTGTCGAGCTAGTCCGACAGTGATTCTGTTATATGCCATATTGTTGCTCTCGTCGGATTCAGCAATGGCGTTATCCCGGTCAACATAGACGAAGATATCGTGATTTCCCGAGACCGCAGTCCAATCAACCGAGGCAATATCGGTTCCTCCGCCAGCCACCACGCTAGGTATCATCTGGTCGGTAGCTATCTGCGTTCCTCCTAAATCAAGACGGCCATCATAGAAGCTAACTACCACGTTGGTTGCCTCTGCACCTCCAACATTGTGAATGGTTGCCGTTATGGTGACGGTATCCCCCGCTACGGGCGAAGCAGGGTCAAAGGTGATATCGGCGGATGAGGATGAGAGGGTCAGATCAGGCAGTGGAGCTTGTCCGACAGTGACGGTGTTAGTATGATAATTCTTTGTGTAGGCGTAGAACTTGCCTGTAACTATGACCTCCACCGGAACACCATCTAGTGTTTTAGGAAGTTCGGTAACCCCTTTTCTTTCAGTGAAGATTTTAACCGTGGCTATCCCTTCGGAAGTAATGCCTACACCTGTACCGACAATACTTGGAATGTCAAGCAGCTTACGGCTATGTTCTTCCTGAACAGTAACGGCACGTTTCAGGCCTGATGGTCCCTCCGGAGGTGGGGCAGCTCGAACCGCCGTTCCCATCGAAATAAGAAGGGCGATAATGGTCACTAACAGAACAAATTTACGCATTCTATTTGCCCCTTTCTCGACTCTAATTGGATCAACCCTACTCTTCTGAGACCAAACTCGGAAAATCTGTTATAGGAATCCACTCTTTCACGATAGCCAGCGCCGTGTGAAATGTCAAGAAAATTATCTGATACTTTTATCTGATACTTTCGTAATGGGCGTCTTCCCGCCGATGGGTGAGGGTGGGGGGTAATCCTTCTCCCCCGCCCTTGCTTCAGCTAGACCAACCAACAGGTTAAAACTGGTTACTGCCCCATGGCGTAACATGCTAGAAGCATTGCAAGCGGGTGTTTTCTACTTGCCTATCGGTAGGCTGATGATGAGAGAAATGGGGAAAAGTGCGGGTTTTTGGCCCACGTGGGGATCTACTATGACTCGAGATCACGAGCCAACGACTAACCGACAACACTGCTTATGACGATGACCCTTGTTCGTCACCGGACGGCTCCACGTCACTCTCAAGTCCAGCCGGGATGAGTGCAGCCGGATATACATGATGAATTCCGACGGCTCCAACCAGCGACGCCAGACCAACAATTCCGCCGTTGATGGCGATATTTCTTCGTTGCCTTAGGACGGGCAAGCAGAGCCGCCTGTAGACAAAGCGGGACACGAGAGACAACTATTTCACTATTTGATGGGCTTTGATTTTAGTTTTATACTATGGTCAGAAAAAAACAATGGCCTATGTGGAATATTTACTAAAGAGACTTGAGGAGACTTCATATTTCTTAACTGCTTGTTTCCTCAATGGACTCTTCTCAGCCTTCAAGAACAAGCATGTAAGAGAAGTCAAGTGTATCGTTGCCGGTGATCCCTACTGCGAGTGGGAGATTATATAGAGACTAAAGCTAAGCAAGTAACAACAGCATGTCCAATGTAGTGTAACAAATGTCCGTTTTGTCTCATGGGCAAGTTAGTGGCTGATGTAAGCCATCTACCCGCCCGGGAAATACGCTTGACCTTTTTACTTCTTTACTCCTCCTTTTTAGGTTCTGTGGTTCTTAAATACCAAGCTAACGCCCCTGCAATAGCCTGGGTTATGCAAGCTGTAAAGAAAGCCTTAACTCGTCGAGTCAACTGGTTGCCACTGCCATTCTTTGCCCTTCTGGATAACGTGACCTAAACCTGGGAATGGGAAATGAAAGGCGATTACTAGAGCCTTCTCAGTTGCCGCTTTCGCTAATATCCTACGCCTAGTTGCCTCGACCTGTCCCGGATTCATATCAACTGTAGCATACCAGTCTGGCTGCTCAAGATGTATTGGATGTAGCACTGTATCGGATACGCATAGTAATTGTTTACGTTTGGAGGAAATGGCAAGTGCCATATGCCCCGGCGTGTGCCCTGATGCTGCAATTGTCTTTATACCAGGTATAACCTCCATTTCGTAGTCAACGATACTAAGCTGGCTTTGAATCGGTGGGAGGTTCTTTCGTGCGTATCCCATGAGAACTTCTCTGGAGTGTTCTTCAAGCTTCAGTTCTGCCTGATCAGACATCCAGAAGTTCCACTCATCTCTTGTGATAACGTAACGGGCATTTACAAAAACTGGCTTGCCCTCGGCATCAGTGTTCCCACCAAGGTGATCTGGATGTCCGTGAGTAAGGATGACCGTGTCAATATCTTCGGGCGAAATCCCCTGAACCTGTAGGTGATGGAGGAGTTTCCCTGTATCTGGACCGAGACCATCGGCACCTGTATCCACAAGTACCAAGTGCTTACCAGTGTTGATCACCAGACAGATGTATGGACTTATCCATTCTACCCACCGGTCTGGCTGCAGGTTATGTTCGTGGAGAACCGTCTCAAGGGGTTGTCTCGGTGCGTTACTGAAAAGAAATATAGCAGGTGGTGGGAAGGTCGGAGGTGAATAGGCGTGGGTGCCATCGCTGATGGCTGTGCATTGGAAATCCCCTATCTTGAAGGGATAAATCTCAGCGTTCATTTTTATCCTCCTGTCTTATACCTTTGAAACCCAGTTCAAGCATACCAAAATAAGATCTACAAATAACATGTCTTATAACATTCTGAGTAATTGGGATTCCAAAAGAATTGTTTTAGACGGTTTCACTATAATACGGGATTTATTTAGAGTGTTAGACGCTCTTCAGGTAAGTGCAACAGCATCTTTAACTTAGGGGCATACCTGCACATCACCGAAGTATTTTCTATCCCCAACGCTTTGATTTCTGCAGCGATGGGATGGTCACCTAGAGTATAAGAAGCTCCTCCGCTAACGTAATTCGTGCTATTTTCCCCTTGGACCCTAAGGAGAGTCCTTATAAGCTGGCCATCCTTTACTGTATAAGTATCATAGGATTCCAGTTTAGTGGGCGACTTCCTGACTTCCAAGGTTAAGATCTCTTTTCCTGCAGAGCAGACCTGGCAGCGCCGTATGTAACCTACCTCCTCAAAACTGATATCGGCTAGAAATTTAGGGTAACCGTAGATCTCGACTCCACCAATGAGTGCTTCTTCTGTTGTCACTGGTAAATAAATGCAATATATGCCTGGGAGCCCCGGGACATTATCTTCCATTTCGTAAGTAACCGGTACCATCACATCAAACTCGTTGTACGGACTCATACCATCAATAGCCCGGTTCTCCGTGGCAATAAAAGCGATTGTAGTGATGTCAGGTGCATCCTCGACTAGTTTCAATTTATCTGAAGGTAGCACCTTTTTCACAGTGTTAACAGGTGCATGAAAAGCAGCTCCCATTAAAGAATAATCAGAGTATCGAAACGGAGTCTTGAAACGAAACCTTCCAATCTCAATCTCTTGAAATTCTATATCGCTAAAAATATCTTCCATAACGCCTCCGTTTTAAGCAATCAATACATCATTTCAAAGAATCTATGTCCAAGATTCACTAAAGGCACCTAGCTTTCAGATTATACCTCTTATCTGAAGAAGACCAAACCAACAGAACGAAAATGAGTAAATCATTTTGGCCGTGGAAGAATCATTATAGCTATTCCAAATGTTTCAACATAGTTTTCGCAGTTTTCGGCATTCTGGGTTTGGCTCACGGTTTTGAATTTATCGAAAAGCAAGCATCCCTAGTTGAAGAAATGCTCTTAAAGCACGCAGGCTTCAAGATTTTCACATATGGGCGCAGTGATATCTTTCAGTTAGAGCAAGGGAGCGACTTTTTTTCAGACTCTTTCGAGAAACGCAGATACGAAAGAAGAAACCGAAAAAGAGCGCAACGCCTTGTGGATATCTCAGAAGATTTGTCTGTACCCGAAAAGGCGCTTAACGAAATAGAGCAGGAAGTGTTGGGAAAGTGGTTGGTTGGTTGGACTAGGAAAGAGAACAAGGTCAATGTTAATCCTAGATTCATGACAAAATATGGTCATCCAAAATGGAAAGCTAACTACATGGAAGCTATCAACTCATGTGTATTAGATACTGTCTCCTCTTTTTTATACTTGATTTGCAAAAAATACCGAGTTGGGGATACACCTATTGAATATCTCTAGCAGATAGGGTTCCTTAAACGCTTAATATTACACAATTTGACGAAAAGTCTAGTGTCCCCAGAAGGGAAGTGTCACCTCTTGGTTCCTCCTTTGATGGATCCGAGACATATAGTAGCAGTTCAAGCAAGCGCTATAGGGCATTATATAATTAGGCAAGCCGTAGCGGTTTTGATAGACTCAGGGTTTTTCTGCTAAAGTACAGTCGTGGTTAGCTAGCTCGCTAAAACTAATTAAAAGGAAAAATCAATAATTAGTTAGAATTAGAATTTTTGATTATGAGAATTTTACTAACTTGAACACTTAAATAACGCTATGGAAGTATTAGATAATATTCCGGTTAAGTTGGATCCTGGAGAAGTGCTGAAACGGTTGCGTCTGGGGGATAAAAGTCAGCATATTGAAAACAGTGTTCAACAAATAATTGAGATTGTTCGCCCTATAGTTAGACCCAAAGCTATCTATGAAGTTTCCTATGTTGACAACAAGAATGAAGACTCCCTAGATGTTGGTGGCACAAGATTTACCAGCCGTGTTCTACGAGTTAATTTGGATAAAATAGAAAGAGTTTTCCCTTATATTGCTACGTGTGGAAGTGAAGTAGATGAGATAACCATCCCATCCGAGCATTTAATGGAGAATTTTTACCTCGATACGATTAAGGGCATGGTTCTAGGTTCTGCAATCAGCTATCTTAAAGATTACTTAACCAGAAATTATGCACTTGGACAGGTGACACACATGAACCCAGGCTCTTTAGATGACTGGCCAGTAACACAACAAAAAGAGCTGTTTTCAATTTTTGGTAATGTTGAAGACTGTATTGGAGTCAAGCTAACTGAGAGTTACTTAATGATACCACTTAAATCTGTATCTGGAATATATTTCCCAACTCAGATTAAGTTTGAAAGTTGCCAGTTATGCCCAAGAGAGGAGTGCAGCGGGAGAAGAGCACCATATGATCCGAGTTTAGCTGGCAGATACAGAGAGAGGATGTTAGATTAGAATTTATAATACGAAGGAGGCAGAAGTTAGATGTCAGAACTTGTTGATGCTATTGTTAGCCTCAAAGAGGAGGAAGCACTAGAGATAGTTCGTTACCGGTTGGAGGCTGGCGAAGAACCAATGTCTTTGGTTGAGGAGGCTCGTGGTGGCATAACTATTGTTGGTGAACGCTTCCAAAGCAAGGAGTATTTCCTCAGCGAGTTGATCATGTCTGGCGAAATATTCAAACAGGTAATGTCTCTCATTGAACCCAAGCTAACTGGTGATATACGGACTGAGACAATAGGCAACATAGTCTTGGGTACGGTGAAAGGTGATATCCATAACATAGGTAAGGACATCGTAGCTAGTCTCTTAAGAATAGCCGGCTTTGAGGTATTTGACCTTGGTACGGACGTAGCGCCACAGACATTTGTAGAAAAGCTATTAGAGACTGGAGCACCCATCTTGGGTATGTCAGCATTGGTAACGCCTTCTTTCGAGTCGATGAAAGATACAGTTAAGGCTATCGAAGAAGAGGGGATACGAGATAAGATTAAGGTAATTATTGGTGGTGGCATGGTTATCAAGCAGATCAAAGACTATGTTGGTGCCGATGCTTTCACCAGAGATGCAGCGGAGGGAGTGGCTATCTGTAAGGAATTTATAGAGGTGACACAGAAGTGATAAGAGAAACTATGACACCACAGCAGAGAGTTCAGGCAGCTATTGATCTCAGGGTACCAGACCGAGTTCCGGTTTTACCTCTGCAGACCCATTTTTTTGCCTGTCGCTATAAAGGACTGGATGGATATGAAATGGTGAGGGATGTAGAAAGGGCACGACAAGCACACATAGAAGTTTTTTATGAGCTTGGTGGTTTCGATGGACAAGTGATACCCGGAATTAGCTATATATTTCCACGTACGTTACCTGGTATAGTAAGAGAACCACTTTTTAAAATTCCCGGTATTGACCTTCCCAGGGATTCTATTATTCAGCATGATGAACGTGAAATTCTGCAGCCAGAAGACTATGACCTGATTGCCGATCTGGGATGGAAGGCGTTTGCTGAGAAGTACTACAACAAATTTAACCCTAGAACCGCTCCAGAAATATTAGCTTGGGGTGAGAGGCAGACAGCCAAGTATATAGAAGATGGTGAGGTATGGACTGAGCGTGGCGTACCGGTTTACCAAGGAGGGGAGATTTACTCGCCTCTGATGTTTTTCTCCATGTTCAGGACTCTTCAGCAGTTCACCCTTGACCTCTATCGTCGACCAGATAGAGTCGAAGCTGCCATGGATGCCATAGTTGATGACTTTATCCAGTATGGCATTGAGCAAGTGAGTCTCACCAGCTATCCATGGGTAATGCTAGTACTTGAGCGAGGTGGCTCTTTTTACTATCCACTCAAGATATTCGAGCGCTTTGAGTGGCCGTATATGAAGAAGATGACTGAAGCATGGGTTAAGGTAGGAATAACGCCACTACTACACTTTGATCAGGACTGGACGCTGAATCTTCCTTACTTCAAGGAGCTACCAAAAGGCTGCATATGTGAGTTTGACAGTGCCACAGATATCTTCAAGGCGAAGGAAATACTCGGAGGTAAGCAATGCATAATGGGGGATGTGCGAGCATCATTGCTAACGCATGGGACGCCAGATGAGGTGGTAGAATATTGCAACAGGCTTATTGATGTTGTTGGAAAAGGTGGCGGATTCATTCTGAGTTCGGGGTGCTATGTTCCAGTTGATGCCAAGTTTGAGAATGTTAAAGCAATGATCGATTGCGCTAAGACTCATGCCCCTGTGGGGTAAGTGTTGTAAGAGAAGCCATGCTGACAGAAGGACAGGAGGTTGAGCTAGAGATGAGTCAAGGACGTGATGGTCATCCGAAGGCAGTTAAGGTTAGGCTTGCTTAGCCTGAATAGGGTGTTCAATTAATGATCGTTAATAATACAATTGCTTAAATTGTGACCTGATTACACAATCTAACGGTTTGTGTAATCTTGAGCGCATGCATTGACATACGCTCGAAATACGACTAGACTCAAGTCTCTAAAATTACCCAAGTATTTCTTAATGCCCTACATGCCGAATACATTCCATAATAGACAAGGAAAGTAGTAGCGGTAAGCATGAATGTGAAGGACACAATCAAGTATAGAATAGCGAGCAGTACTACTCCACTACAAAGACACCTTATCCTTGAGGAAATGCCTGGTCTGACAGCTGAGCAACTTGAGAAGGAAGGCTTTACTTTAGGTGAGTGGCTTTATGGCGAGGCATCGACTCCATTTCTTCGTGGGCTCATCGCCTTTATTGATGAGGCTGAGCTGAGAAAAGAGACCGGTTTCGGCTATTGATAGTCCAAACAGTCGAATACCTACTCAAGAGTTCCTGACACCAATGTGGCTAACATCAGGTAAGGTCTTCTCTAGCTCAAATAGTGCCTGGTCTTGCTGGACTGTATGGGATCCGAACAAGGAAATATTAGGTCATACTACTTTAGATATGGTCAATTACTAGCTCCACTTCACTAGTTCGCAGATAACAGCAAAGCACCATAAGTATTCGCTAATGGATAAATTTCAGTCTGAAATCGAAGTGGCCACCACTTAAATAACGTCTTGAACCTAAGTTAGGGTGTTTTAATCGTGCCCGTTAAGAGGAGATAAATTATGTTCTCTGCTGCCTTAATATAGAGCTCGTTAAACTATTCTGCATGAACAAGTTGTGCTAAAATTTGGCCACTGTTTTTAGTAATTAAGCTTTTATAATAGGATTAATATAATGGACGAGTTTAATAGACCAAATCTTAGTTTTCACTACATATAATGTGCATGACTACCTTAGCAGTATAATTAGTGAAGAGGAGCATCATAGTGAAACTGCCGAGAATAGGTGTAAATTTTTACAAGGTGCTTGTGGGAGTTGGCTTCTCATTAGGTTGGGCAAAAGTTATGTATATGCTTTGGCCTCAGCCCTCCTACATAACCTTCATATGGTTTTATCTCGTCATAGGGAGCACTATTGTGAAGTGGGTGTTCTTTGTGGTTATCGACCGCATATATCTGAAGCTGAAACTGAGGGCTGTGAGGAGAGTTTTCCAGGAATCCAACGCGCGAGTGCATGAATCTACTGGAATCCAGCCCGAAGAAAGTCGCAAGCGGTTCAGCATCGAAACGATGAACCATATTAGCCTTGAACATGGGGTAAGACAGCTTGAGCATAAGGTAACATTATTGGGTAATATGGTAGAGACAGCTGTTAGAGGCTCCATCGAAAGTGTGCAGAAGCAAGATATTAATCTCGCAAGACAGATAGTCGAGCACGATCGTGAGCTCGACTATGAGCGCTTTGCGATCGAAAGCAATTGCTTGCAACTCATGTCTACTGGTCAGGCGAAGGGTAGCGACCTCCGCACGATAGTCGCCGTGCTCGGCATTATCACTGAGTTGGAGCGAATGGGAGACTACGCGGAGGGCATAGCTAATATTGCGCTGATGATAGGTGAGAAGCCATATATGAAGTTGCCACAGGAGATTCCACGAATGGCACAGAAGGGGATAGGTATGCTCCGAGGCAGTGTAGAGTCGTTCACAGAAAGGAACGTGGGGAAGGCCAGACGTATCTGCGGGGACGATGATGAGGTGGACACTCTATACGACGAGGTCTTTCGAAAACTTATTCTGTTTATTGTCGAACATCCACAAGCCATTACGCAGGCAACATGGCTCGTTTGGATAGCGCATAACTTAGAGCGTTTTGCTGACAGGGCAACCAACATCTGTGAGCGTGTTGTCTTTAGCGTAACTGGAGAAATCGTAGATATAGGTATATCCAAGTATTGACACAGCCCGGGTCAGCGTTAGGTGAACCGGAATACCCTTTCTCAAGTAGTAATCAGAGATTCCATCTCCAATTAACCTGAAGCCCCACCTCGCATCAGGCTAACTAGCCTTTTTCTTCTTCCGCTGCCTTCTCCAGCCAAGGACTCCCAGAATGTCATCTACAGCTTTGTCCTAAGGGTAGTTCTTGTGCGTAGTTATCACATTAAGCTCAAGGGTAGTAATGGGTATAGTATGGCAGGGGTAGTATGACACCAAGTCAGCAGCCTCTCACTCTTCGAGCAACAGCTACCCACAGGCTATGTCAGAGGTCACAAAAAGATGTTTTGTGTGATGTTTCGTTAAGGCGCTCAGTCTAGGGTAGAAGTTCCTCTCGCGGTAGTAACAGACGTATGAACAGAACATCTCTAGGCGTTCTTTTTATTTGCAGATCACCACCTGTAATAGCCAGGTCTCAGCCGCAGTTCTCTCCACCGGAAGAAGAAACCTGCAATGAGTCCCACAATCAGTCCGCCGAGATGTGCTTGCCACGCGACTCCTGTACTGAACGCAGTAAGCAAAAAACCGATGATGATACCAACCCAAAGCGGCATTGGCACCAGGAAATATAGATAGACCCTCAAATTAGGTCGCATCATTACCAATACCCCACCAATGGCAAATATTGCTCCAGATGCGCCTACCACCGCCGAATATACTGGCCCTATAAGTAGGAATAAAATA
>Ga0209427_10009888_pt1 | contig 10612 bp, 10 predicted proteins | sample DeeMarSWOR136_30_FD_187465 | JGI IMG/M metagenome (GOLD analysis project Ga0209427, IMG submission 187465) | Marine sediment microbial communities from White Oak River estuary, North Carolina - WOR-1-36_30 (SPAdes) (version 2) | ecosystem: Environmental > Aquatic > Marine > Intertidal zone >...
TCTCTTATTCAGCATCAGAGATTCCTTCCGAGTATCTTTTCGGCCAAGTCCTGGGAGTAACTTTCTAACTCTGTTTGAAGGGACTGTCTTGCATTGGATATCCTATCCTGCATTTCCATCCTCGCATTCTGAATTCTCTCTTCGACTGAAGAATATGTCTGTTTCAACATCTCCTTTTCTTCTTCCATGCCTTTATTCATAAGGTCTTCTCTTTCCTTAAAACCTTTCTTATTGGCATCCGAAAGGTTATCCTCATACTCTTTCAAGTAATTGCCGGCCTTATGTTTTAAGTCCTGTGTAATTTCTTCTATGGAAGAGATCTCGTTTTTTCGTCTAATCAAGATCCTTCGAATAGGACGATATAGAATTATATTCAACAGGATAACAAGAAATATGAAGCTTGCCATCTGTATAAATAATGAATAATCAATGTTTAACATGATGGATAGCGCTCTTTATTTATGGTTATTTTTTTAGAGAGATTAATGGAATTTCGTGGCAAGTTAATCAACTGATGACCGCTAACTTCTTTTCTGTATCTATATCTTTTTTCTGCATCCGACAGTTTCCTTCAAATATAACACCTTCATCGATAACCACAACAGGTGCCTGGATGTTGCCAAATACCTTTCCAGGCGCGTGTATTTCAATCCTGTTATCGGCAATAATATTGCCCCTGATCTCGCCACTTATAATGATGTTAGAGACATGAATATCGGATTTGATGATGGCCGACTGGCCAATAATAAGGGTCCCTTCAGTGAATATCTCACCAGTAAAACTTCCATCTATGCGCACCGCACCCTTGAAGGACAATTTGCCCTCAAATTCCGTATGGTTGCCTAGAAAGGCATTTATCTCATCTCTCTTTTTCATCTTATCACCAAATTATAGTGAAGGCATTAATATAGATGGCTATCTTGCCCATCGTGATTGTCATGTATGACATCCATAGATCTGCTTTAAAATATACTACTTATGCTGTTGCGTTTATGAGATACCATATCATATTTTTCTTTGCAAGAAGAATCAAAAGACATTATTGAAACATAAATCGCCTCATGCTTATGTTCATAAGCAGTCCCATGCCCGCCATTGTTGATATAATCGATGATCCTCCGGAACTTAAAAATACAAGCGGAATGCCTACTACGGGTAATAGACCGATTGCCATACTCACATTGATAATAAGTTGCCAGAACACGATGGAGACTATACCAACGGCCAAAATAGTGCCGAACATGTCTTTTGAATTTTTCGCTATATTTATTCCCCACAATATAAGGAGAAGGTAAAGTATCAATAAGAATGCGGAACCTACAAATCCCCATTCCTCGGCCATTACGGAGAAGGCAAAGTCGGAATGCTGTTCCGGCAGGAAGTGTAAATGCGTCTGGGTGCCTTTTAAAAAACCCTTTCCCCATAAAAGCCCCGAACCGACAGCTATTTTTGACTGGATAATATGATAACCTGAACCCAGGGGATCTGAACCGGGGTTTAAGAATGACAAGATACGTTTCTGCTGATAATCCTTAAGATTAAACCATATAAAAGGCGCTGATAATAGTGATATCATGATGAGAATCAGCAATGATTTCCAATTGACCTTCATGAACAGTATGATGGAAAAGGATATAAATATTAAAATCAGCGCAGTCCCCAGATCAGGTTGCTTTATTATTAACAGGAACGGAACTATTATAAGGAGAAAGGGACGCCAGAGATCTCTTAATCGGTATTCAGTGTATTCTCCATGGTCCGCAAAATACGCCGCGAGGACTATTATAAGGGTGATCTTAAAGAATTCCGAGGGCTGGAATGTTATACCCCAAATATTAAGCCATCTCTGGGAACCTGAGTATATCTCGCCTAGAACAAGGACAAGTACAAGCAGGCTGATGGAAAAAAAATAGATAAGATAAGCCAGCCTTTCCAGAAGATGATAGTCAAAGGTGGTCATTAACAAAAGCAGTGCGAAACCTATCAAAAACCAATAGATATGCTTTAAAAAGATCTGTGAACCACCCACATCCCTGATAGGGAAGGTGGCACTATATAGATTAATAGTGCTTATTGCCCCGATCAGGATCAATATAAGAAGCAGGATCCAGTCAAAATGCTGCAATAATCTTCTATCGAACATCATAAGTATTGCTCATTTATCATTGCTCATTCGGCATTTATCAATGATCATCGATCGATATTAAGGTATTTCTTTATTAAATCCCTTGCAATAGGGGCGGCGCCACTGCTTCCGTGTCCGCCGTGCTCTATCAATACTGCCAGGGCAATCTGTGGGTTTTCCGCAGGTGCTATGGCCACAAACCAAGAGTGGTCCTGGAACTTATCCAAGATTTCATCATCCGAGTCCAGATTCTTGATTTTCTCAAGGGCTACGACCTGAGCCGTTCCAGTCTTTCCGGCGACCTTAATACCCTGTATTTTGGCCCTAGCCCCGGTACCTTGAGGATCATTTACGACCGAGATAAGGGCTTCTTTTAAAAGTTCGAGATTCTCCTGCCTGACACCGAGTTCTCCAATTAATGTAGGCGTAAAGCGGTATGCATCATCGCTCTCATTGCCTATATACCTGACAATCTTAGGCTGATATAATTTGCCGCCGTTAAATACCGCGGAGATCAATCTCGCCATCTGAATGGGGGTTGCCAATATATAACTCTGGCCGATGGATGATGAAACGGTCTCACCGAGCTGCCAGGGGACACCAAACCTCTTTAGCTTCCAGGCACTGGTTGGGATTAAACCTTCCGCTTCATTGCCGAGTTCAAATCCGGTCTTCTGCCCGAGACCACACATCTTTGCATAATGAGCTATCTTATCTATGCCCAGGCGTATCCCGATCTTATAGAAATATATGTCACACGATTCCATTATCGCCCTCTGCAAGTTTATACTCCCGTGTCCCCCCTCTTTCCAGCATTGATATGTACGGTTCCCCAACGTGTATGTTCCAGAACAGGTGATTAGTTCATCCGGATCAATAACGCCCTCTTCAAGCCCCGCCAGCGCCATAGCAATCTTGAATAAAGATCCCGGCGGGTATTGCCCTGAAATAGCCCTGTTCTGCATGGGGGAATCACTGCTGGAGATCATCTTTTCCCATTCCGTCTTTTGGATGCCGCCAATAAACATATTGGGGTCAATAGCCGGGCTGCTTGACATGGCAAGGATCTCGCCATTATTGGGATCCAAGGCGACAATAGCGCCCTTTTTATCCCTTAATTTTTCTTCTGCCAGCGACTGTAGATCCTTATCTATAGTAAGGGTTATGTTCATGCCAGGGACAGGAAGTTTAATAGATAGATCCTGTAATTTCCTTCCTGCCGCGTTCACTTCAACCTGCTTGCCGCCTGCCATACCGTTCAGATAATTGTGCCATTTACCCTCAACACCGGATTTTCCGATAAGGTCACCGGCGCTATTGTCTGGGTATTTGCCGCTTTTTAACTCATTTTGATTTATCTCACCCAGATACCCTATAACATGGGACGCAAGATTCTTGAATAGATAGCTTCTCTGTATACTGGGCTGGACGTAAAGACCAGGCAGGTCAAACAAGTGTGTCTCAATCGCAGCAAGTTCGTCGCGAGTAATATCTTTTTTGATCAATATTGACCTGAAGGAATAGAGGTTCGATGTCTTATCCAGTTTATCGCTGATCTGCTCCGGATCGATGTCTATCAGAAATTTTAGACATGTTAAAAACTGTTTTCGGTCCTGTATATCCTCGGGGATAATATAGAGATCAAATGATGGACGATTATCAACCAGCAATTCTCCTTTTCGATCCATGATCGTTCCCCTGAAGGGCGGGATCTTCTGTAGATGAATGCGGTTATTCTCGGACTGTGCTCTGTAAAGAGGTCCATTCACTATCTGCAAAAACCATAGCCTTATAATAAGCGCCGATATTATTAAAAAGACAAGGATCGAAACGATCCTTAATCGTCTGTTTAATATCTCCACCAAAACTGGATCAAAACCCGAGGTTCTCAACCGGAACTCCTCTGCATCTTTCTAATAAGAATTCAAAGGTTAGCGTGAATAATTTCATAATGCTTTATTATATACCAAGATTAAGCGAAATGGAAAAACGGTTTAATAGATTCAGGAGATAGAAAATAATAGGTGATATTAACCCGGAACATATAGCCGAAAAGATAAAGACCAGGAAATCAAAGAATGATAACGCGATTTCCATTGAAAAAATATAGATAAAAAGGACCATCAGGATATTTTTTAATAGGACTGCTATATATATAACAGCCATCTGTCCCACGAGGGAGTATATATCAAGAGAGCGGGAAAAGATCCTTATGCCAAAAAATACAATTAGATAAAGGAGCGCAAAGAGACCCAGTATTCCACCGGAAAAGATATCTATTATCAGTCCCTGGCCGAATGCAAAGATCCCGACACCCATTTCTCTATAAAACATGAGGAGATAGACAATAAGGACTATGACAATGTCAACATCAATTAATTTCAAAATGGCGTGATTCTGAATCACACCTTTAAATAAAATAAACAGGATGGAGATAAACCAGGAAAAGATATAAGTAATCATTCCTCGCGTGCTAGGTAATTGGCTAATGGGTCCTCCTTTAATATTATCAGTAATTCTTCTAATTTTGAAAAATCGACTGCCGGTCTTATCCTGACATCCTTAAAGAGTTGTCCCGGAGGGTCTTTTACCTCCGTCACCTCTCCAACGGGTATCCCTTTTGGGAAGATTCCGCCAAGACCTGAAGTAACCACAATATCTCCGACATGAACGTCGCTTGACTTGAGAACGTAATCAAGCTTGCAAACCTTTGAGGATAATCCTTTTATGATTCCACTGTCGCGGGATCGCTGGATTATACAATCCACCGAGCTATTCTGGTCTATAATTAACAGAACCTTCGAGTAATTATTCGAAACAGATACCAGTTTCCCAACAATACCCTCCGCATTTACCACTGGCATATTTAATTTAATCCCTGAATTTTTACCTTTATCTATTATTACTGATTGAAACCATCCGGTAGGATCCCTCCCGATAACCTGGGCAGCAATTACCGGTTGGTCGCTCATATCCCTGAACTGTAATAGCTGTTGAAGGCGCTGGTTAGTGGCGAGCATTTCCTGATAGAGGTAATTCTCCATTTTGAGGGAATCAAGTTCCTTCTTCATCCTTATATTTTCATTGTGGGTATTTATTAAACCGAAATACTTTAACCATACACGTTCCGTGATATTAATAGTCTCATTTATAAATTTCTGGAATGGGGCGATAATCTCAATAACAAGCTGTTCGGACGGATCCCATGACCTCTTCCCCCCTAAATTTGCAGAAATAAAGAAAAGGGCTATAAATATAAGAAGGGCCCATATCCAGAATATTTTTATCCGTTTAATAGATAGCAATTATTCTATCAGCCCCACGGAGATATTATTATTTGATCATAACCTCTCTGAGCACGGATATATTATCCAATGCCTTTCCAGAACCAAGGACGACAGTTGATAGCGCATCCTCCGTAATGGTAATAGGAAGTTTCGTTTCTTCTCTGAGAAGGACATCCAGGTCCTTAAGGAGTGCGCCTCCTCCCGTTAAGACAATCCCCCTGTCCACTATATCGGCTGCAAGTTCCGGAGGGGTTTGTTCCAGGGCGATGCGCACGGTTTCTACTATGGTCTCGACCTGTTCTGAGATAGCCTTTCTTACTTCATCCGAGTCGATCGTCAAAATCTTGGGAATACCGGTTACTAAGTCTCTGCCTTTGACCTCTATTGTTTCAATATGATCGCTGGGAAAGGCATTTCCAATGGTTGTCTTGATTATCTCAGCCGTGGAAAGGCCTATAAGAAGATTATATTTTCTCTTAATGTACTGCAGAATCGCGTCATCCATCTTGTCACCGCCGACCCTTACTGATTTGCTGTAGACAATGCCGGCAAGAGATATCACCGCAACTTCTGTGGTTCCACCCCCTATATCAACGATCATGTTGCTAGTAGGTTCAGTAATCGGGAGCCCGGCGCCTATAGCTGCGGCCATGGGTTCCTCTATCAGGAAGACCTCCCTGGCCCCGGCTGATTCCGCTGATTCCTTAACCGCCCTCTTTTCCACCTGGGTTATCCCTGATGGAACACAGATAATGATTCGAGGCCTGACAAGGGTTGTTCGATTGTGTACCTTGCTGATGAAATGACGCAGCATGGCCTCGGTAATTTCAAAATCAGCGATAACCCCGTCTTTCATTGGACGGATTGCTACTATATTACCAGGGGTACGCCCAAGCATCATTTTTGCCTCTTTGCCTACGGCCAGTACCTTGTTAACGCCTTTGGCGTCCTTTCTTACCGCCACTACGGAGGGTTCTTTAAGGACTATACCCCTTCCCTTAACATACACAAGGGTGTTTGCCGTCCCTAAATCAATAGCCAGGTCATTTGAAAACAACCCAAGAATGGGATCAAGTAACATATTCTAATCCTTTCCGATAATAAATATATAATCAATAGGTTAAGGAATTAAAACGATTGATATTTAATAAAATGACTCAATGAACTTGACAAATATTTCTTATTACTATTTAATAAAATATTAATTTTTTATCAATTAAACTTCAAAATAAGGCATTTATAAAAATGAAAAGAACATTTCAGCCGAGCAATCTTAAAAGATCACGAACCCATGGCTTCAGGGCCAGGATGAGTTCCAAAGGCGGCATAAAAGTTATAAAACGGAGAAGGGCCAAGGGACGAAAACGGCTATCAGCATAATCATATAGACTTTATGGATTCTCCTTTATCTAGACGAGAAAGGTTATTGAAACGAAAGGATTTTGTCAATCTAAATCGAGCAGAGAGGAGATATCTCACAGAACATTTTACAGTCATTTTTAAGGAGAACGGATTAGACATCAGCAGGCTTGGGATAACCGTAAGCAAGAGGGTCGGGAAGGCAGTAAAGAGGAACAGGATCAAAAGGCTCCTGAGGGAATTCTTCAGATTAAATAAGCAGATATTCCCCAAAGGATTTGATGTAATCTTTGTAGCAAATAAAGGCGCAGAGGGCCTTATTTATTGGAAAATAAAAGAGGAACTTAGTGAGATTATTCTTGATAAAAAATCATGTTTATAATCTAAGGTACATACCCATAAGCCTAATATCTATATACCAAAAGATAATCTCCCCGCTATTTATCCCCTCCTGCCGTTTCTACCCTTCATGCTCCGTTTATGCCCAACTTGCCATTGAAAGATATGGGATATTTAAGGGAGGCGTGATGACATTGGTCAGGTTATCCAAATGCCATCCCTTTCACCCCGGGGGATATGACCCCCTTAAATATAGTGACCACAATGGATAAGTAACAATATTTATATGAGCAGGCTACGGATGTCCGGTTGGGGCTCTTTTTTTAGAGGCAAAGGAATGATTTGTAAGGAATCGGCGTAAGTAGTCGTCAGGCGGGTTGCAAAACCTCGGTCCCGCTGATCTTCTCAAGACGATATCTATAGGCTTTATTGCCGATGGTCTTATTTTTAAGGATTTAATAGGCCCTTACCGGTTAGTGACCGGATATTCTGCCATAACTTCTGGAGAGTAAACCCTTAAAAATAAGACCACTGCCGGGCTTGGGTGGAATCTTATATTGAGATATCGTCTTTCGAAGAACAGCTGTGACCTGCGATCGCCCGCCTTTGCTACGAATTATGCAAAATACCGGGCACTGTATTCTTTCGCTATGAAAAAAAAGGGCCTTATCGGACATATAAGGTTATTAAAACGGGCCAGATGCCCATTTATTTAATGCGTTTACTATAGAGCTGCGTAAAATAACTAATTCATACTTAGCCTGTAATATTGATAGATCCGGTTAGATAGATGGAAAAAAGATTAATTTTGGCTTTTGCCTTATCATTTTTAGTTATGATCATATGGTCATATCTGTACGTGCCGAAACAGAGACAGAATATTTCAAGTACGGAAGGTACACAGGAGGAGGCGAAAGAAGTCATATCCGAATCATTCACACCTCAGGCAACCACTGCATTAGTCCCTCCAGCTCCGGAGGCGGAAACGGTTATGGAAACCATGAATCCTCCTGAGGAGAAAGATATCCTTGTTGATACACCTCTATACAGCGCTATATTTTCCAATAAAGGTGCGTCTATAAAAAGCTTTAGATTAAAAAAGTATTGGGTCACAAAGGAGCCTGATTCACCGAATATTGAACTTATCAATCTAAAAGATGATAAAGATTCCTTCTGGATAAACTTTGGAAACACATCAACCTTTGAAGATAAGAAGGATTTTTACAGAGTAAGCGAGGAATCTATCACACTTACGGACCGGTCTGGCCCTAAAGATCTGACATTTAGTAACCTAAGGTCCGATGGTGTGGCGATCGATCAGACCTTTCGTTTCTATCCTGATAGATATGACATTGATATCCTTATTGAGATTCTTAATAATTCCGAATCCCGGTTTGAAGGCAATATAAAAGCCTGCCTAAAAAATCTTCCCTCACAAAAGAAGAAGTTTTCCTATTCATTTACTGGGGCAGCGCTTCTCCTGGATGATGAGCTGAATGAGATCAAGACCAAAAAGATGAAAGAGGACAAGCTTCTATCGGGAAGGATAGGCTGGATTGCCTATGAAGATGATTACTTCATGTCAGCCGTTATCCCGGAGAATCAAAAAGAGGGGAGCTTTATCGGCAGGCTATCAAGTTCAGGCATTGTTGAGGTCGTATATATCGCCCCGTCGAACATTGTAAGGCCCCTTGAGAAAATATCATCAGAATTTACGCTATATATGGGGCCACGTGATCTGGAAATATTAAAAAAATCGGGCAAAGATCTGGACCAGGCAATCAACTTCGGCTTTTGGGATATTATTGCCAAACCGCTGCATTTCCTGCTTCGATACTTTAACAGATTTGTGCACAATTACGGGGTTTCCATTATTATTCTTACCGTCCTTATAAAGATCATATTCTGGCCTTTGACACACAAGAGTTTTAAATCTATGAAAGAGATGCAGAAAATCCAACCCCTGATGGCCAAGATAAGGGAAAAATATAAGAATGACAGGGAACAGATGCAGCGGGAATTGATGGGACTCTATAAGACCTATAAGATTAATCCCATGGGAGGATGTCTGCCGATACTTATCCAGATACCCGTCTTTTTTGCCCTATACAGGATCTTAGCAAATTCCATTGAGCTGAGGCACGCTCCTTTCATATTATGGGTTACGGATCTGTCCGCGCCTGACAGGCTGTTAAATTTTTCCTTCAGTATCCCGTTTATGTCTCCCCCATATGGGATACCGGTCTTAACCCTCCTCATGGGGGCGTCCATGTTTATACAGCAGAAGATGTCGCCCGCACCAGGAGATCCTGCTCAGGCAAAAGTCATGATGTATTTGCCTATTATCTTTATTGTAATGTTTATCAACCTTCCATCCGGTCTTGTGCTATACTGGCTTACTAATAATATTCTTTCCATAATGCAACAATACCGTATTTTAAAAAGGACTGCTCAATAATCGGAGGCTATAGATGAAGATATATGAATTTGAAGGAGATAGTACTGAAGAGGCTATTGAAAAGGCTTCCCGGGAGCTGAATCTTCCAATTGAAGATTTGGTTATCGATATTATTGAACCAGGCTCAGCCGGGATTTTCGGCCTGGTAGGCACAAAAAAGACTAAGATCAGGATAAATATAAGAGACAATGAAGGCCTCGATGACACGAAAGGATTTGAAACGGCAAAGCGGATCCTGGAGGATATCCTGGCCCTTATCCCCGTTGCGACGTCGGTAAGCGGTAAACAATCCGACGGAAAGATCTCTTTGAATATAGAGGGAGACAGTTCAGGGATCCTGATAGGACGAAAAGGCAAGACGCTGGATGCCCTTCAATATATTGTAAACATGGCCGTAAATAGGACGTCTGAAAAAAAGATAAGGGTTGAAATTGATTCTGAGAATTATAGACAGAAGCGAGTAGAATCATTGACACAACTGGCACTAAAGATAGGAGATAAGGTAAAGAAATTCAAAAAGCCCTTTACAACCAACCCGTTGAATCCACATGAAAGACGAATCGTGCATCTGGCCCTTAAGGGGGATGAAAAGCTGGAAACAAAGAGCAGGGGCGAGGGCATCCTGAAAAAGGTGGTTATTATACCCAAGAGATAATGGAATAAAGGGGTAGGGGATTATAAGGATTCAAGTGATGAAGTTGTAAGGCCTTAAAAGAGAATAGCGAATATTGAATACTGAATATCCAATCTTGAATTATAGATAAAACTTCAATATTCAAAATTCCCTGTTTAATATTCCGACTTCTGGCCGTTCGACAGGCCATTGGGCAGACTCATGATCCTGAGTACCGTCGAAGGATTAACGGCCTGTGTAAAGTCGAAGGGTTTCTGGCTCCTTTCCCATCACTACACTATAGAACTCTTGAACACTAATGAATTTATCTAAGGTAATGGCCCATCAAAGTTGCACTAAAATTGATCTTTGACAACTAGATGAAGCATATATGTTCTTAAAAGTTTAACCAAGTTTTCATTACGGTGGTT
>Ga0209427_10009889_pt1 | contig 10612 bp, 11 predicted proteins | sample DeeMarSWOR136_30_FD_187465 | JGI IMG/M metagenome (GOLD analysis project Ga0209427, IMG submission 187465) | Marine sediment microbial communities from White Oak River estuary, North Carolina - WOR-1-36_30 (SPAdes) (version 2) | ecosystem: Environmental > Aquatic > Marine > Intertidal zone >...
CTGCGCGATGTTCTAACTTGTGCTCACGCACTATGTTAATCACTTTTCCCTCCAGGCCATCCGTGTGCATGCTCACACTTTTTAGCTCGATGTTTAGAAGCATGTCGTCCGCGGCCCATTGGACAACCTCGCGTAGTGTAGGTATGCGCTCACCGACAAATTGCGGTCCAAACCAGGAACCAGCGTCCAACGCTTTCAGTTGGGCCAAGGTAAGCTCCCTGACACAACCATGACCGTCCGTCGTCCGCTCTACGTGGAAATCATGGCTCACCATCACCTCACCGTCAGCGCAAAGCATGACGTCGAGTTCAACACCGTCCGCCCCCATCTCGCGAGCTTTCTGGAAAGAAGCGAGCGTGTTTTCCGGTGCGGCCTTGGGTGCACCACGATGTCCGAAGTTCAGCGGACGAACCCCGTAGTGAAATGCTGTTGCAGGCATAGCACTCCTATTCGGGAATCCGCCTGGCTGTCCATTCGAGAGGACTGACCAAAACGCCGCCGACGCGCGTCTCCCAGTGCAAATGCTCACCTGTCGAAAGGCCTGTATTGCCCACACGGCCTATCATTTCCCCTTGCGCCACCTGTTGCCCCTCGCTGACCAGAATCTCCGACAGGTGGTAGTAGCCCGAGTACACGCCCCAGCCGTGATCCAGGATCACCACATTGCCACGGACCTTCAACGGAGCGGCCAATGCCACTCGACCGTGATTGGAGGCTACTACCGGAGCGCCGGCCTCTCCAGCGATGTCTATGCCGCCATGATAGCTCTTGTACCCATCATTGTAAGTGCGAGCAATGCCAAATGGAGAAGTAACGCGCCCGGCGTGTGGCCAGATGAATGTGCCTTGCCAGAACTGCTGGGGGGTGAGGTATGCAAAGACTTGCTCCAGGCGCTGCGCTTCTTCTCTCACCACCTCTGGTTCCAGTAGATTCACCCTATCGGGAGGGATGTAAATCTGCTCGCTGCCGAAATCAGTGGCTGCAACCATGACGCTCACCGTGGTCGAGACGCTTCCACCCAGGCTGTCGGCGACAGAGAGTTGAACGGGGTGAGCGCCTGCCTGAGCTACGACCGACACACCTACCACAGCCCACGCTCCTCCCGGCTTTGGAACGAAGAATAGACGGCGCTCATCCAGAGCGCCTGTCACCGTGATTGCTCGATTGGCCAGCACTTCGATCCACAAGGTATGTCCCTGGCTGACCTGAGGTGGATGGAAGTTCAGCGCAAGGTGCAGCGGTTCAACAGTTGGTGTGGGTGTGGAGGTCGAAGTAGGTGTCGCTGTGGGCGTGACTGTCGCCGTGGCCGTGGGCGTGACTGTCGCCGTGGCCGTGGGCGTGGTAGTTGCTGTAGGTGTGAGTGTAGCTGTTGCAGTCGGGGAGGGTTGCAGCACAAGTGAGGTCACAACATCGCATCCACTGCCGGAGAAAGAGAACAGGACCAGCAGTGTGACCAGAGCAAGCGCTCTCCGCATCTCGATCATCATACGAAACGCCATCAACCGTTCGTCCTCGCGCAGCATCTTCCCCGTCAGGGAGTCTTCGCCCCCTGCGGGGCGAACGGCGTCGCTCGCCCTGTCTCCCTGCCCAGGCGACCCCGTCCAGGACCCGACAGGACTGGGTGGCCGACTGGACAAGGCGACGAACGGCGCCTTGACGGGATCGCTAAACTGCCCCGGTCGGATTATCGTGTAGAAAATGGGGGCTTAAATTTAGCACTTGACGCAGCACTCTGCAGTGACTTTGTGTTGAAGAACCAGTTCTTACACTTCGGGCTTGGGCCTCAGGGCAGGGAACAGGATGACTTCGCGAATTGAGGGATTGTCGGTGAAAAGCATCGCCATGCGGTCAATGCCAAAGCCGAGCCCCCCTGTGGGTGGCATGCCGTACTCGAGTGCCCGTATCCAATCTTCGTCCATCGGATGCGCCTCTTCGTCGCCAGCCTCCAGTTGTTGCCGCTGCATCTCAAAGCGTTCCCGCTGATCAAGCGGGTCATTCAACTCACTAAACGCGTTGCCACATTCCAATCCGCCAACGAAGAACTCGAAGCGTTCAACCACACCCGGCGCATCCAGCTTTTTCTTTGCCAGTGGCGAGATATCCAAGGGATAGTCCAACACAAAGGTTGGCTGAATCAATCTCAGTTCCACATATTCTTTGAATAGCTCTTCGACCTGTTTGCCCCAGGTTGGCTTGGCATCGAGTTCCGGGTTCAGTTCCTCTACCCGACGATGCAGTGAATCCAGGTCGGAATCCGCTTCGATGTCCACCCCGGTCGCTTCCAGGATGGCATCGCGCATCGTCACTCGCTTCCAGGGTGGTGTCAAATCTACGTTATGCCCTTGATAGGTCAGCGTAGATGCATCAAGCACCTCTTGTGCCACTGCATGCCATAGCTCCTCAGTGAGGCACATCATGTCATTGTAATCTGCGTAGGCTTGATATACTTCTAGCTGCGTGAACTCAGGATTGTGCTGGGTCGATACGCCTTCATTGCGGAAATCGCGACCAAGCTCATAAACACGGTCCAGTCCGCCGATGATCAGACGTTTGAGGTACAGCTCATCAGAGATGCGCAAGTACAAGTCCATGTCTAAGGCATTGTGGTGGGTTTTGAATGGCCGTGCCGCAGCGCCGCCGTAGATCGGCTGCAACACAGGCGTTTCCATCTCCAGGAAACCTCGCTCATCCAAAAAACGCCGTATCGCTGACACCATACGTGTGCGCGTCACAAAGGTGTTGCGCACTGGCTCGTTGACAAGCAGGTCCAGATAGCGTTGCCGGTAACGTGCCTCAACGTCAGTCAGGCCGTGCCATTTCTCTGGAAGAGGCCGCAGCGCTTTTGCCAACATCTCAAAGGAATGGACCTTGATCGTGACTTCTCCCGTGCGGGTTCGGAATAGCTTTCCCTCCACCCCGATAAAGTCACCCAGGTCAAAACTCTTCCGGAAGGACTGGTAGGCCTGCTTCCCCAGCTCATCCTGGCGCAGGTAGATCTGAATGCTTCCAGTGCCATCTGAGATGTGAGCAAAACTGGCCTTACCCATCACACGGATAGCCATGAGGCGGCCTGCAGTACGCACCATTGGCGGCTCCGTCTCGCCCTCGCTCGAAGCGAAAGCCTGCAGCGCTCCTGCCGTAGAGTGGGTACATGAGAAACGCGCCGGATAGGGGTCAATCCCTGCGGCGCGCAAGGCTGTCAGCTTCTGCAGTCTTTGTTCTCGATGGTCCCTCGCGTCCGTCATCGCTTGTCTCCTAAACTAGCCGACATCCAAGACCTCGAACTCCCTGGGGCCATCAGGAGTTTTTACGAGCACGCAGTCGCCTACGCGATGCCCCATCAAGGAACTGCCAAGAGGTGATTCATCCGATATGCGGCCCTGGCCGGGATCAGACTCAGTGGCTCCGACAATGTGGAAGGTCTCTGGGGTGGAACCTTTTTCCATTACGGTCACCTTGCTGCCAAGACGGACAGTGTCGCTTGGCGATGACTCCTTGATGATCTCGACTCTGGACAGAAGCGCTTCCAGGGTCATAATACGCCCTTCGACAAAGGCCTGCTGAAGTTTGGCCTCGTCATAAGCAGCATTCTCCATGACATCACCACCGTCTTTGGCATCATGGATCTGCCTGGCTACTTCAGGCCGGCGCACGGTACGCAGATAGTCCAATTCTGCTTCCAGCTTGCGCTTGCCTGAGGAAGTGAGATAAGTCGGTTTCTCGACCATCAAAATCCTCTCATTACTCCTCGTTTCGCGTCAACAAGCAAAAAAGCGCCCTGCGGCGCACAGATGTTGCGCCTCTATTATACTCAGCATCCACATACTGTCAAACTGAGCTGTATCGGTACCTCCACAAGAGCAGACAGGCCTGAAGTCTATCCAAATCTTGATAGCGAGAGTATCTGTGCACCGATTACGCACTGTCGGTAAACTCCAGGAGACAAGCACGTTGCGCAACACAGCGTGATATGCTATAATTGGAATCAAACGACAGAGTTTACATTCGGCCAGTTTGTCCATGGCGAATTAGACGAGGAGTCTGCCGATGTATTGCCCTCATTGTGGTGCCTGGAACCCGGAAGAAAGCAAGTTCTGTGGCAAGTGTGGCCAGCCACTGCGTACAATGCCCGCCTCTAGGCGAGAACGATGGATACCATCGGGCCTGGGGGTGGCCGGCATCAGTCTGCTCGTGCTCGTGACGATAGCGGTGATTGGTGCGTTTTTGGTGCGGGACCGCCTCGCCCGCGCCTGGCAGAGCTTTTTCGCACAACCCACCGAGGTTGCCGTGATCCCGACCGCGACGCCAACGCAGGTGCCCATTCAGCCGACAGCCACGCCGACAGCACTGCCCAGTCCATCGCCAACAGCTACTGAATTGGCCACACCAACCCCATCTCCCACACCCGCGCCCACACAAGAACCAACGCCACGTCAACGTACGTTCAAACTGGTCTACAAAGAGTGCATTCCTCCCGGATTCTCGCTAGGCTCTGTCAAAGGTCAGGTTTTCGACAAGGCGGGCAGGGTCATTCCTGGGGCAAAAGTCAGGATCACGATCAACGGCTACGAATGGCGGTCAGATGCCAATCCAGCCACCACCAACGCGGCAGGTTGGTATGAATGGATTCTCGAGGTGGGGCAAAAAGTCCAGTTCGTTGAGCTGATCGTGGACGGGAAGTCGGTCCCCTTCTCACCGAGCGACTTTGAAGTGAAGGCAACGGGTGGCTGCTTCCAGCACGTTGACTTCGTGGAGCAGTGAGGTGGGCTTGACAACACAATCAGGCCTTGGTGTGTGCAAGAGCGGCGACGTACCTGCCATATGGGCACCTAAAAGGGACCGATGACGCGGCCAGGTCTTGTACTAGAATCCCATCCGAGGGATTGCTGAAGGGGGAAAGCAAATCATGGAACAGGACAGACGACTGTACGTTGTGATCATCGCGGTCGGCGTGCTGGCTATCTTGTTCGCCACCTGCTTCGGCGCATTTGCCGGCGGCATCGTCGGTTACTGGGCCGGGCGAAAGGCGAGCAGAGACATCACAGAGGAATACCTGCGCCCATTCCGGGAGTGGGAGCGCCAACCCATCCAGCCTGAGCAGCCACAGCCATTCCCGCCAGAGGTTGGGGGAGCTCTGGTTACACAAGTTGTTGAGGGGAGCCCTGCCGATCGAGCGGGCATCCAGCCTGGAGACTTGATCCTCGCCGTGGATGGCGTGCGCATTGATGAAGAAGACACTTTGATAAGGGTCATCCGCAGACACCAACCCGGTGATAGGGTCGAGATCACTCTGTGGAGCAGAGGTATTGAGCGAACAGTAACGGTCCGGCTTGGGGAGCACCCAGAAGAGAAGGAAGCTGCCTATTTGGGCGTGTACTATGAGATGATGCCTATGAGGATGGAGCGCCCCAGGACTGACTGAGAACCCTGGAGCAATCGCATTCTCGGGATGCGGTATGATAGATTATTCAAACTGATAGTGGGAGCCGTCATCTAACGGTTACCAAGGCATTCAGGCGGCAATGAGGTCCAAGCCAGGTTGACATACGATTCAAGGGGCGTTGTTCCGCCAACTTGCGCTACCCATAGGGTCAACCTCTCGGGATGGAAGAGGACGCTCTGCAAGGTACAGGGCCCGTAGACCATCCCGTCGTTGAATCGTGCGTCGCGCTCATCCTTCAAGAGGGCCAGGCCCTTGTCTGCGCCCATCCATCCCTTGTTGAACTCGAGCAGAGTCTGCAGTCTGTTGAGTCGAGCCTCACTTGCTGCTCTCTCCTGCCCAGACAGTACATCCCGTTGTGCCACTTCCAAGTTGGGGTCGAGGAAATGATTCGTGCGGGCCAGCGGTTCGCTCCCTGCATCTGGTTCGAAAACGGCGTGGCGATGAGCGGACAACTCGACAGCGATTGCCTTAGGCGCTTTGCCATCGCCGAGAACCACGCTGCCACCGCACAGGCGGTCGGCCGCCAGGAGGACGTGCAGCGCCTCGCTAAGGTCCCCCGCATGTTCCAGAACCCGCCGCAGCACAAAGGGCAATGGCTGCCCACTTGATGCTACGTCAACAGACGGCGAACTGGACAAGGTCACCGTGAGTTTTCCCTCGTTCATTCCTGTCCAAACGCCGACCATACCCATCAAACCCACGGAGACAAAAGCATTGCCTTGGGACGGCTGGCGCACCACTACCAGCAGATAGTGGCCAAGCAAGTCGGCCTCTGCTGAATCCAGGTTGTGTCCAACGAGCAATCCACCACCTGTTGTAGCAGAGCCCCACACAGCAAAGGTGGCACAGGACAGCGTCCCGCCTGACGGATGGCGGGACGCTGTGGATTGCAGTATGGTGGCACTTTGCTTGGCAGTGGAGAAAAGTGTAGGGGATAAATCCCAGGCGGGCAATCCGTATGTCAGTGCCAGAAGATCTGGAACAGTGTTGAGTAGCAACACATCCTGATAAGACAGGCCAGCTCCGTCGGCAATGCCCTGCATCTCCCGCTGTAGGTCGCTCGGCACATCGCGCTCAGAAAGCCGTGCGTAGGCCAGCAGCCAAGAATGTGAAACGCCGCGCTCGAAAACAATGCGCTGGTACAGGTAGTCCCTGACAAGCTCACGCAATGGCTCGCGAAACAAGGTGCCCTGCTGCAAACCCATCTCGTAAGGATCACCCTGCAAACATACGAGGCGTATTCCACTGACTTGTTCATAGTGCCCGGTTGGGTTTGGGGCCTGAACAGCCAGCGGCCGTGGACAAGGGCCAGAGATCCCTAGAGCTACTAGCAGCACAAAGGCATAACGGATGACCCTGTCTCGCAATCTACCTCCAGTTTGTACGCTACCTCTTGCTCTTCTTCTCGCGGCCTTGAAAGCGCAGCCGCAAGGGGGTACCTTCAAAGCCCCAACGCTCACGGATGCGGTTCTCGAGGTACCTTTGGTAGGAGAAATGCACCAACCGGCTGTCGTTCACGAAAAAGACCAAGGTAGGCGGATCCACCACAGGTTGTGTTGCGTAGTAGAAGGTGAGTCGTTTGCCCGCTTTGGACGGGGGATGGTGGCGGGCGATGGATTCCTGCACTATGTCATTGAGCTCACTGGTAGGTATACGCTGGTAGCGCTGCTGGTCCACGCGAATGGCCGTCTCTAGCACCCGGTCAATACGTTGTCGCGTCAAAGCCGAGACGAACAGTATGGGTGCGTAGGGAATGAACTTCAACTGGCTACGTACGTGCTCTCTATAGGCATCCATCGTGGTGCTATCCTTGGGCACCAGGTCCCACTTGTTGACGACGACCACGACGCTTTTGCTCGCTTCCAGGATATAGCTAGCAATGTGGGCGTCCTGGGCGGTTACCCCTTGGCTCCCATCAATCAGCAGTAAGGCTACATCTGCGCGGTCTATCGCCTTGAGCGCCCGTAGTACACTGTATTTCTCCACACCTGGCACCACTTTGCCTCGCTTGCGAATGCCCGCTGTATCAATGAGAATCACTCGTTGCCCATGCCATCGCAAGGAAGTGTCAATGGCATCTCGTGTCGTGCCCGCTATCTCGCTGACAATGGCCCGCTCCTCACGCAGCAGGGCATTGAGCAGGCTGGACTTGCCAACATTGGTTCGTCCCACGATGGCAACCCTGACTGCTGCTGGCTCCTCCTCCCTTTCTCTTATCCTGGGAAACGAGGTAACCACAGCATCCAGCAAATCCGCTACGTCGGTGCCATGCAGAGCGGATATGGCGTACACCTCACCCAATCCCAGGGAGTAGAAATCGGCTACATCCATGCGGCGTTGGGGGGTATCGGCCTTGTTAGCCGCCAGGATGATTGGCTTCTGCGTGCGGCGCAGTATGTCAACGATTTCCTGATCTGTGGCCGTCACTCCATCCAACACATCGGTCACGAAAACAATCACATCAGCGTCGGCAGCCGCCTGTTGTGCCTGCATGCGCACACGAGCGAGCAAGTCGTCCTCTGAGCCCAGTACAAGCCCGCCGGTGTCAACGAGTGTAAAGACCCGGCCTTGCCATTCTGCGTCGGCATACAGACGATCACGTGTTGTGCCTGGCAGGTCTTCAACAATGGCCAAGCGTCGCCCCACGATGCGGTTGAACAACGTGGATTTGCCTACATTCTGGCGACCCACGATCGCCACCAGGGGTTTCGCCATTCCCAGACCTCACTTGCGCCTCAGTCACTATGCGAGAAAGCTATGTCTAGAGGAAATACAGAATCACAATGGCCACCAATCCCCAGAGGATGATCGCCAACAGGAGAGGCTTGTCCTTGAGAATCAAATCTTCCGGCGTTCCGCCCTTACCCTTGACCTGTACGAGATACATGTAACGAAACAGTGCATACAGAACAAAAGGAATCGTTAACATCATGGCATGATTCTTGGGTAAGTTGGGGGCAGAGAAGGTATAGAGGGAATAGGCCATCGCCGTGGAAGCTGTGACCATGCGAATCATGTCGTCAAGCAAGGACACATTGTACTCGTCAAATATGCTGCGGTGTGCGTTGGCGTTCTCATTGAGCAGCACCAGTTCATGGCGTCTCTTGCTAATAGCAATGAACAACGCGCCAAACACCATACATAGGTAGAGCCACGGTGAAAAGCGCGCAGCCTGCACCACCACGACGCCGGCTGCCACGCGTAGCACGAACCCTGTTGCTACTGTGAGCACATCTATGAGCACGATGTTCTTCAGCCAGAAAGAATAGAGAAGCATCAATAGCAGGTAGCCACCAGCAACGACAGCAAATGATCGGTCGAGCAGGTAAGAAACCAGAAGAGAGACAGTGACAAGAACTACCGCAGCAATCACCGCCACGTTGGGGGCAAGCTGGCCAGAGGCCAGAGGACGATTTCGCTTGGCAGGATGTTGGCGATCCTTCTCGATATCTACCAGGTCATTGATCAGGTAGACCGCACTGCTGATGGCACAGAAAAGGACAAAGGCCAACAGTGCCTTGAGAAGAAAATAGGGCACGAATAGCTTATCATCGAACACCAAGGCTGCCAGCAGAAAAACGTTCTTCGCCCACTGCTTGGGTCTCATGTTCTTCAGTAATGGAACGAGCATGTTCAGGAATTCCCCTCCGTCCACACGGTATTGTCTATGATAACTCATTCCAAACCAGTAGTCAACTTGACTTATCTCGGAACTGTGCCTATCCTAGGCTTGTGGAGAAAGAACGACTGGACATTCTGCTCTACAAGCGAGGATTAGCCGGGAGCCGGGAACGTGCCCGACGGATGATCATGGCCGCGCAAGTGCTGGTCAACGGCGAGGTCGTTGACAAGCCTGGCATGCGCGTACCCACTACGGCGACGATAACCATCAAGGAGAAGCTTGCCTACGTTAGTCGAGGTGGTTTGAAGCTGGAAGCCGCCTTGAGGGCCTTTGGGATTGACGCGCATGGCCTGGTAGCGGCGGACATTGGTGCATCCACCGGGGGGTTCACCGATTGCCTTCTGCAGCATGGGGCCGCTCGGATCTATGCCATTGACGTTGGCTACGGCCAACTAGACTGGCGGCTACGCCAGGATCCACGCGTGGTAACCATGGAACGCGTCAACGCGCGCTACCTGCGTGAACTACCCGAACCCATCGACCTGGCCACGGTGGACGTGTCCTTCATTTCGCTCAAGTTGGTATTACCCGCGGTAATGCAACTGCTCAAGCCAAGTGGGCAGATCATTGCGCTCGTCAAGCCCCAGTTTGAGGCTGGCCGGAAGCAGGTGGGCAAAGGGGGTGTCGTCAAAGACCCCGTAGTGCACCGTGCAGTTCTATGCGATGTCCTGGGATGGATGCTGTCCAATGGCCTCCAGGTCAATGGAGTGATCGTCTCTCCTTTGCGTGGGCCGGCAGGCAACGTCGAGTTTCTGGCCCACCTTGCGCTGGGCTCTGACAAATCAGGAGCAGCGCTGGACGAGATGGTCGAAGAGTGCCTCGCCTCAGTTTGCCGGGAGACGAAATGAAAAACCTTTATGCCCAGGATCCGGCATCGTGGCCGACCTCGTCTGCGGCGAGACTTGCAACAGGACAAGGTGACGAACGGCGCTTGACGGAATGGGATGGTTCGTCTCCTTATCAGGGCGGGACGATGATTCCTCGAGATGCGTTTAGCAATCCGTATACGAAGCAGTATAATTGGCGTTAGGTAAGGCCAGGAGGCGTTTGTACAGTGATTCCGTTCGGCGATCTGAGGCTTCAATACCGGGCAATCAAGGTCGAGTTGGATGAGGCCATCCAATCTGTGCTGAACGATGGCTGGTTCATTCTGGGCAAGAATGTCTCGGCGTTTGAAGAAGAGTTCGCGGCTTATTGTGGCACAGGCTTTGCCGTGGGAGTCGGCAATGGCACCGATGCTTTACAACTGGCGCTGATGGCTTGTGGGGTGGGACCTGGCGATGAAGTGATAACAGCACCCCTCAGCGCGACGTTCACCGCCCTGGCGATTTCAGCAGTGGGGGCTGTGCCAACGTTCGTTGACATTGATCCCAACACCTATAATATGGACCCTCGAAAGTTGGAAGAGGCCATTGGGCCCCGCACCAAAGCCATTATGCCGGTTCATCTCTACGGACAACCGGCGGACATGGACCCCATTCTGGCCG
>Ga0209427_10009890_pt1 | contig 10611 bp, 9 predicted proteins | sample DeeMarSWOR136_30_FD_187465 | JGI IMG/M metagenome (GOLD analysis project Ga0209427, IMG submission 187465) | Marine sediment microbial communities from White Oak River estuary, North Carolina - WOR-1-36_30 (SPAdes) (version 2) | ecosystem: Environmental > Aquatic > Marine > Intertidal zone >...
ATTATCATAGTATAAAACAACTCTTTGAATGGTGTAAGGACTCCCCATGGTGACATTTGCATAAATTATTACATTACTAACATTTGTAGGATTTTCTGGTTTATGAAAAAGATTATTGATTTGTGGCCCCCAAATATGTCCACTCTCATTTATTACTATGGCTATTTCATCAAGAGATACTCCACCAACAGTATCAGAAGCTCTAGAAGTAATTTTGTGATTTTCTAAACTATAATTGCCAATTTCCCAGTCGATAGACCAGCTCTCAGTTCCAGTTGCCTCTCTCCAATCCTCATCATCAAATGAGACTTCTACCCGTTCAACACCCATGTTATCTGATGCAATACCCTCTATTGTTAAAATATCAGCCCTTGTTATTTCATAATCAGTTGGTGTATTAATTTTTATGACTGGGGGAATTACATCAATTAATCTAGTTAAGATCTCATCTTTTGCATCACCAATTTCAGCCTCTATTAAATAATTCCCAGGATTAAAACCAGTTGTATCCCATTCATAAAACCATTCATTGTCATTTACTGTTACTTCATTTGGTACCCCATCAACATATAAAATGATATTATCTGTTGCTATACCACTAATAGCAATAGTTTCCCCTATATTGAAAACAGGATTTTCAAAAATACTTGTATCTGGAGATACAATCTGAACTTTATCTTCTGCTGTTTCCATTTCAGCAGTTACTGTAAAGTTGAGAATTATGTTACTTTCACGTCCATTATTTCTAAAAACAAGATACCAATTATTTTTCTGTGCATTAACAACAAAATTATCCTTGCTACTACTAAGATAATTATAGCATTTGAACCGATTACCTTCTCTATACTTGTTGAAGTTGTTTTCATCTACAATAAAAAAATCTATCTTTCCATCTCTTTCATATACTCCTTTATCAGTTCCTATTGTCCCTCTTTGAACTTGGTATGACTTGGAATCAAAAGAAACCTCAAAGGCAACCTCTCCACTTGGCATGTCTGCTTTAGAATATTTAACCTTTGTAGGAGGGATTAATGGAAACCAGATATTATACTCCTTATCCACAGGATATTTTAAAGTTCGTATACTATTTTTCCTAGCGAGTTGTAGGGGATCTCTAAGATTACCATATTGTATAATAAATATGTAGTTTCGATTCTTACCTAGTTCAAAGCTACATCTTCCATCCATATCTGTGTAATTCCATATGGAATATGTAGCTCCGTCAACGGAGTTAGGAATCTTATCAATTCTCTCGTTTAGTTTATTAAATATAAATTGAAGGATTTTTCCCTTAAGCAGTGGCGGAATTAAATCCCAAATATTTTCAACTATTTCAAAAAGCTTGTATTTTATCCATGTTATATCTTTAGGACCCCAAACTGTTACAGTAACTCTTGCTCCATCAACTGGATTAAATCGTCTATCTAACACATTGAAACTTATTGATTTTCTATCTTCTGGATGAATATAAGTGGGTGTAACTTCATAGATACTTTGATCACATTTTTTTGCAAAAATTGCGGACATATCCTTTCCCCAACCATATGCGTATACATCAGGTACATCTATAGTTCCTCCACCATCTGCCCACCAATTATCACTCTGATGCCATCCTCTCTCATAGAACTCACGCCATACGTGATCCTCTCCAATATTACTAACAGAAACTGATGGAATTAGTGCAGTACCATGTGCTGCAACTGCTAATATTTTTAGCTCACCACACCAGCCATTATGTTCATGTGCAATAACATTTGGTTGCCCTGGTCTATCTCCAAATGCTTGATTAGGAACAGTTTTACCAATCCAGTAGCTTATAGCCTCTACAGCTGTTGGATGATTTTTCATACTCCAACTCCATAAACGATGACCAGGTTGGGAGTAGGATTTGCAATCCCATAGATAGTTTATCTCTGATAATTTCTCTTTAAGCAAAGGGTATCCTAAATCATTATGATTAAATAGATAATCTCTCCAAAACTTACCATAGACATAATCTGCTTTACTAATTATTTCAGGATGCACAACATACCAATAATAGATTTCAGGCGGATACTCTAATTGTTTAACAATGTCGTTTTCAATTACATGGTACCTTATTGTTGAATAATAATTACCTTGATTGTCATCATAATCTACAATATCTGCATATTTTAACCATTCATCGTTTTCATAAAGAATTAAAACATTATCTCTAATAATATCAACAGATGGAACATTTCCTATTGATGAACTAGCTATTGAAAAAGCAATTTCATCTACATATTTCTGACTCATTTCAAATATTAAATCTGCATATTCTTCTCCATCTATTGCATGAAACTGCCTTGTTAGCTCTCGTTGGATCCATTTTGGTGATTTTGCAATTGCATCTTTAATTTTTTCAGAAAGCCCAGATGAAAAAGCGGTAATATCTTTCCCTTCTAATGTTAAACTATCTGATGAAAACTTTATAAAGTAATCTGATTCAGCAGGGATTTCTATCTCTCTAGCAATCCTTCCTATTTTGTTTTCATTTTCACCATTATAATTTTTTATGGAATAAACAGTGTTTGAGAATCCAGATAAAACAAGACAAAGCAATAAGAAAAATGTAAATGTCTTTCCTAAACTTATTAAATTGAATTTTTTTATAGATTTAATATTTATTTTCCACCTATAGTATATTTTAATATTTTCCACATTATAAATAAACTTTATTATTAAATAAGTTTTGACGCCTATTTTCTAACATTTAATTGAAAAATGGGCCCGCCGAGATTTGAACTCAAGTCTATAGCTCCCGAAGCTACAAGGATACCAAGCTACCCCACGGGCCCAAAAATAATTAATAAAAAATAAAAAAGTAATAAAAGATATTTTTGGTTTTAAGAAACAATTAATTATATATTTTTAACTAGTTTACCTAATTCTGAATATTTATTTTCAAGAATTTTTGCAGATTCAAGCAATGCATCTCTTGCACTAAATGAACCGTCTGTTTCAAAGGAGAAAATTACATTGTTCATATCTTTTTTTATTGTGATAAAATCAACCTTTTCTTGATCCATATAGGATTCAAGAATAGGCATTTTTTTAATATCTGATATTTCAAGTTTATTGTCTTTAATATTTACAAGATCTTTAGGAAGTTTTTCTATAAACACTTTAACATCATCTAATCTTTTTTTATCAAATTCGATTAGTGGATCCATTCGATAGCTTGGTGATTGTACTGCCTGCCATTTTGCATGATTTCTACCTAGTCCAAGAACTGCTTCGACTTCAAGTATTAATCTTTGTTCACCAAACAATTCAACAATAGGTATTTTTTCTTCAGTAATTGCCCAGCTTTTTTCTGCAGGTTGCAAATCACCTGAATATATCATTCCTTCTCCTTCTTTACTTAATGTATAACGAACAGTACAATTAGGACATCCTTTTCCTTTACAAACACACTTATCTTTGAAAGTTAATAAGCTTAGATCAGTTGGAATTGGTATTAATCCAAGACGATGGGATATAATTTCATCAAAAAGTGCACTTGTATTATCATATATTACAACATCATCTACAGCAAGTTTAGGTAACTCAGAAAGCATTATTCTTCTAAGTGAATTTACAAAGTAAGGCCTTGTATTTTCAATTTTAATAACTGCTTTTTTAGGCTTAATTTCTTTTATATCGATTTTCATTATAATTCACCTAAATTCTTCTACCACGTCTGCCGCCTTTTTTTCTACATCCGTCATGAGGAATAGGTGTCACATCTTCAATTTTGCCAATACGAAGACCACTTCTAACTAAAGCTCTAATTGCTGCTTGAGCACCTCGACCAGGTGTACCTCCTTTGTTACCTCCAGGTCCTCTAATTTTGACATTTACTTTGTCAATTCCTTTTTCAGATATTGCCTCTGCAACAGTTTGGGCAACTTTCATAGCAGTATATGGTGCTCCCTCATCCTTTGCTGATTTTGTAACCATACCACCTGAGCATCTTGCGATTGTCTCAGATCCAGTTAAGTCAGTAATTGTAATAATTATATTATTAAAAGATGCGTAAATATGAGCAACTCCCCATCTTCCCATTTTTAATCACCCTCTTTATTATCTTCTTTTTTTGATTTTTCATTATTATCTTGTTTTTTTCCATCAGTCTTTTCAGGCATAGGTGTTTCTTTTTGTTTTTCTTCTTTTTGTGGAATATCCAACTCCTCTTTTTCTTGTGGTTCTTCTTTTTGAGTTATTTTTTTATCTTCACCTTCAGAAGGGGTTTTTTCTTGAACTTTTTCTTTTGTTTTTTTCTCTTCATCTATTTTTTCATCTTTTAATTCTTGTTTTTCATCAGTTTCTTTTGGAGCTTCCTCAGGTTTTTCATCTTTTGGGACTTCCTCAGGTTTCTTTTCTTCTTTTTTAGGTTCTTTAACTTCTTCATCTGGTACTTTTGGTTTTTCTTCTTTTCCTATAGGTCTTGATTTAAAATCTGCCTTTGGTCTTGCAGGATGCATTAAATCATTCAAAGGTGATTCCTTAGTGTAACCTATTTCTCCTTCTTCATCTTTTGTAATCATATAACTTGGAATTGTAACTCTTTTATTGCCTATTGCTATATGTCCATGAGATATAAGTTGTCGTGCTTGATCTGGAGTATTTGCAAGACCTTTTAGATAAGTTAATGTTTGTAATCTTCGGGATAAAATAGATTCAGTTTCTAGTGCTAAAACATCATCAAGTGTTGAGTTTATAGGTAAAATATTCATTCTACTTAGATGCATTAGTAATTGATCGCTTTCTTTTTTACTCTGAGCATCACTTGTTCCAATTTTTGCCAATAGTTCTCTTGCTTGTCCACGGTATTTCCTTAATCTTGTTTCAGCTTTCCAAATTTCTCTTTTATTTTTAAGTCCATATTTTTTTATAAGTTCATTTTCTGATTTAATACGGTCTTGCTTCCAAGGATGACTTGGGGTTTCGTATTTTTTCCTAGAAAATTTTGGTTTACCCATAATATCACTTATTTACTTTGAACTCTCTTTTTTGATACACCTAAAGCTAATCCTTTTCTATTATTAGCTCGTGTTCTTTGCCCTCTAACTGGAAGACCTCGTTCATGCCTAATGCCTCTATAGGATCTAATTTTTTTCATAATGTTAATTTCATCTCTAAGTTTCATATCAATTTCTGAACTTACCAAATGTAAGTCTTCACCTGTATCATAATCCTTCCGATGATTTAACATCCAACCAGGAGCTGCATTTCCTATATTATCAATACTTTCTTGTAATTTTTCAACTTGAGCGTCAGATAAATCCCCAATTTTTGTGTAGCGATTAATTCTAGCTTTATCAGCAATTAGTGTTGCCATATGAAGTCCAACTCCTTTAATGCTTGCTAGACCATATACAACATTTTTTTCACCGTTGATATCTGAATTTGAAAGTCTAATAATATATTTAAAATCGGGTTTTCTATCTGATTTTTTCTTTTTATCTTCTTTCTTTTTTTCAACTTTTACCTGTTCCTCTTCTTTTTTTATTTCAACTTTCTCTTCTGTTGTTTGCTCAACTTTTTCTTCTTCGATTTTTTCCTTCTTTTCTTCTTTTTTTGATTCTTTAGTAATCTCATCTTTTTTTTCAGGTTTATCAGAATCGATTTCTGTTTGTTGTTGCTCTATTTCTTTATCTTTAATTTCATCAGATGGTTTTTCAGGCATTACGTCATCTGGTTTAGATTTATCTTCCAAATTTATAACCTCATCAATTTATACTTATATTATTAATCCTTATTAAAAAGGAAAGTATTGCCATTAATAAGAGAAGTTATATATAAGCATTTAGGGAGATATCTAATGTTTTTTTTATAACTTACCGTAATTCATTTATGCTATAATTGTATCCTGAGAATGAGTGTTTTTAAAAATGGAAAAAATCATTTGGACAAAAATAAATGAAATTCTAGAAGGTAATAAAACAAATAAAACAATAAATTTACGCGGATGGATTTATAGAACACGTAGTAGTGGAAATATTGTTTTTTCAATAATTAGGGATTCTACTGGGATTATTCAAGCTACAATACTTAAAGAAAATCTTTCGGATAATGAATTTGAAAATGCAAAAAAGGCTTTAATTGAATCATCAATCGAAATAAAAGGAGAAGTAAAAGAAGATAAAAGAGCACCAGGTGGATACGAAATTCATGTAACTAATTTTGACGTAATAAATTTTGCAGAACCATTTCCAATAGTAAAAGATCAAAGTCCTGAATTTTTACTTGATCAAAGACATCTATGGATTCGTTCTAAACACCTTACATCCATACTAAAAATTAGATCAACAATTGTTGGTGCAATTCATAATTTTTTTAGAGAACAAGGTTTTTATGAGTTTGACGCTCCAGTTCTCCAACCAAATCAATGTGAAGGAGGTTCAACTTTATTTGAAGTTAAATATTATGATAACAAGACATATTTATCACAATCCTGGCAGCTATATGCTGAGGCTGCGGTATTTTCACTTGAAAAAATATACAACATGGGACCAACATTTAGAGCAGAAAAATCTAAAACTTCCAGACATCTTTCTGAATTTTGGATGGCAGAAATGGAAGCTGCTTGGATGGACCTAAAAGATATTACAGAAATTGCAAAAGATGAAATTAGATATATTTTAAAAGATGTTTTAAAATATAATAAAAATGAACTTGAAAGTCTTGGTCAAGATATTAAGAAATTAGAAAAAATTAGCAACTCAAAGTTTCCAACGATAACATACACAGAAGCAATAAACATTTTAAACGAAAAAGAAAACATGAATGTTGAATGGGGTAAAGATTTAAGAACAATTGAAGAAGAAAAACTTATGAATCATTTTGAAACACCTGTAGTCATTACAAACTATCCCCTAGAAATAATGGCATTTTATAAACCTAAAGATCCAAATGATAAAAAAACTGCATTATGTTTTGATATGATTTCACCTGAAGGATATGGAGAATTAATTGGTGGTTCTCAAAGAAGTCTTGATATAAATGAGATGACAAAAAGACTAAAGGAAATGGGTGAGAAAATAGACAATTATCAATGGTATTTTGATTTGAGAAGATATGGATCAGTTCCCCATGCGGGTTATGGACTTGGAGTAGAGCGTGTAGTTGCTTGGATTTGTGGAATTGATAATATAAAAGATGCTATTCCATTTCCAAGAACAATTTTAAGATTTAGACCATAGGTGTTAAGGCATGAATGCAAGGGTAAATGTTATAGTGTCTGGAAGAGTCCAAGGAGTTTGGTTCCGAGCTAGCACCAAACAAAAAGCAGATGAACTTGGAATTACAGGTTGGGTTAAAAATACATCAGATGGAAATGTTGAGGCTTTGTTTGAAGGCCTGGATAAAAATGTTGGAGAAATTGTAGATTGGTGTAAAACAGGTCCTCCTCTTGCAGAAGTAAAAAACATAAGAATTATAAGGTTAGATCCAAAAAAAGATTTTAATGATTTTTCAATTAAACATTAGATATTTTATAAATGAATCTACCATTTCTTGATTTCTATCAATTAATATTATTTTTTCAAATTTTTTTTCAAATTCCTTTGCAATATCACTTATTGCTTTTGCAGCATCATCAGTAGGAACTCCTCCAACACCTGTCCCCATTCCAGGTATTGCAATCGTTTTTAAATTTAGATTTGCACCAAGATTTAATGCAGCTTTTGTTGCAAGTTTAACATTTTCTATACCAATTCTCATTGCTGGTTTTTCCATGGTTGGTGCATGGATAACATATTTACAAGGTAGCAATCCTGCTTTTGTTGACACTGCTTTTCCAATTTTTATTGGTGCTTTTGAAATTGCTTCTTTTTCAATTTCTACTCCACCAATTCTTTTTATTGCACCAGCAACACCACCTCCCATATAACCATGTGAATTAGCAGGATTTACTATTGCATCACAATCTATTTGGGTAATATCACCTTTTTTAACTATAATTCCCATTAATTTACTTTTCTCCTTTCTTTTTTAATTTTTCTTCTTTTTTCTTTTCTTTTTCTTCTGCTTTTTCTTCCTGATGATGTATTTCTTTTACAACAAGACCTTTTAATGTTTGATGGCGTGCTCTAAGAGACTTTATTTTATCCTGAATTTTTCTTTTTTCGATATTAAATTTTGCTTTTGTAATCTTTTTATCGTTATATTTTTCCTCTAATTTTTTTACTTTTTCCTCTTCATTTTCTATTCGTTTTTCCATTTTACTAATGCTTTTTTCTAATCGTTTTAGAAAGCTCATGATATTACCTCATACTATCCTTATTTTAAAGGTTATTTATTTTACCTAAATAATCTACTATAGTTATTAATTTTATTAAATTTCAATTTTTATACTAAAAAATAACAATTTTTTGTTAGAAATGAAATTTTTATACTTCTCGTTTAAAAATAATTTCATTTTCATATATTATTTTAAAAATTCTGTGATATGGGATCATAGCATTATTAGTTTTCATAAATGATTTTTCAAGTTTTATTATTTCTTTACCAGAGATTATTTTGGTATCATTTATTGCTCCTCTATGAACATACCAAATCTCAGCTTTATTTAAGTCACTGTTTGGTTTCCATTTTAATTTATTTAATATATCTCTTGGATTTGTCATATTTTTAGTCAAAAAATATAATAGATTTTTAATTTAAAAATTTAGGTGAATTAAATACAAAAAATGTCATCTCACCACTTGAGGTACTCCTACCTTCGGAATCATATATTTTTGTTTCAATTGTTTTTTTCATAAAGGAAAGTTCATTATAGTTCCATATGTATGGTTCTTGTGTAATTGTATCCTTTAGTTTTCCATTCACATAAAATTCAGCTTTCTTTACCTTTTTATCGTTCACATCAATTCTTAGTGGACCAATTACTAGAGGTTTAAAAAAAGGTATTATCTTTTTATTTTTAATATAAATAAAACTATCAAAGGATATATTTTTAATCCTCATAATTAAAAATAATGCTACACCTACTATACCAATCATTCCAAATAAAATTAAAATCGATGTAAAAGAAAATGAAATTCTTTCTTCTTCTATTTTATAAGATTCATAGTAATAAAAAATAGAATCTGAACTCAAAGATAAATCATCAGTTTTTACATCGATTTCAAGATAATACATACCATTTACTAAATTTGGAGGAGGGGTATATGTATAGGTTTTGTAATCATAAGTTTTTAAATCGTCCATTATTTCTTTTACCCATATTATTTCATTTCCTAGTTCATTTGTTCTATAAAAAACTGCGTATGTAACATTTATCGGTATGTTATAAGTAATTGTTATTGTTTTATTTTCTGCATTTATTAATCCTCCTTGTGTTGGAGAAAATACTGCAGATTTTAAAGAAGGAGTTTCATAATTATAGGTAAGTTGATAATTTACATCTGGATCATCAAGAATATATGATTTTCCATCATCTCTGAATATTTTATCATCATCTATCATTGTATTATTTTTCTTTACAGATATTAAAGAACTAATACTATAATCATTGGATAAAATTGGATCATTAACTTCGATAAAAATCCATCCATTTGCTTTATTTACCCTAACATTTAATGATACAGTTTTATCTGATTTATATAATATTGGTTGATCAACTTCCCCAACAATATGGGTTACAGGAACTATTTCATCATTTGTAGAATCCCATAAAAATTCAGGTATAGTTGAATCATCAATCGATAATAGGAAATTAATATTTCCATCTATTTCAATATTTCCTGTATGAACAGGATGTAATTTATTGTTAGGATCGATAAATTTATCAACAACTGCATCTCCATCGGTATCATAGCTATAAAATAATCCATCTAGTTCTATATCATATTCATTCTCAATTTCATTTATTGTTTGAATTGATGCTGTTTTTTTAATAAGTGTTATTATTGTTGCATGTGTATTTTTTGTGTTTGTTAATCCATTATTATCAGTAACAGTTAAGGATACTTTGTATACACCGTTTGCAGAATATTTATGATTAACAATTGCTCCAGATCCTTTTGTTCCATCACCAAAGTTCCACAAATAAGAAGATATATTCCCATCTAGATCAAAACTATTTGATCCATTAAAAGTTAAATCTAATCCAACTACTCCTGTGTATGGTCCACTTGCATTTGGAAAAGGCTTTTTTGTATCATTTTTATTTCCTGAAGGATCTATTGCATGTATTATACAAAATAATTTACTTGGATTTTCAGCAATAACAATAGTTTTTTCATAATAATTATTATTTTTTTTATCCATTTCAACTGTTAGATTATTTCCTTCCACATACCAATATTCAATTTCTACATTGGCAACTTCGTTATCATCAGTTATTGTTGCATTAAATGTAAAACTATTCGGGTAAATATCTGAAGATGATCCAAATCTATTTATAAATATTTTAGGAGCTTGGGTATCTTCAATTGTTACTGTTTTATATTCTGTTTTTCTTGCGTTTCCCAAATGATCATATGCATATATAATATAACGAATAACTGAAGTAGAATTATCTAAATTTGCACCCATTAAAAAGTAATTATTACCAGAATGGCTCATTGTATAATTTCCACTATAAACATTACTACCTTGATA
>Ga0209427_10009891_pt1 | contig 10611 bp, 5 predicted proteins | sample DeeMarSWOR136_30_FD_187465 | JGI IMG/M metagenome (GOLD analysis project Ga0209427, IMG submission 187465) | Marine sediment microbial communities from White Oak River estuary, North Carolina - WOR-1-36_30 (SPAdes) (version 2) | ecosystem: Environmental > Aquatic > Marine > Intertidal zone >...
ATAAAGCTTGGGAAGAATCAAAGAGAATGTTAGATCAAGATATTCCACTTCTCTTAAGAGTGGATATTGCTTATATGCCATATGAAGGGTTTGATGAGCAGATGGAGGAGGCGCATTTTGGAGGGCATACAGTAGTATTAAGTGGTTATGATGAGGAGAAGGGAGTAGCATATATCGGTGATACAGAATTTGAGGATTTTCAAGAGGTTCCTACTGATATCCTTAAGACAGCGAGGAGTTCGACATATGGACCGAAGTTTATGCATCCTGGGAATACTCAATTCTCTATGACACGTCGTGCTGATGGTAAGCATCCACCTCTAGCAGCAGGAGTAAAATTGTCGATTCAAAAAGTTGTGAATAACATGCTCCGGCCTTCGACGAATACTAATGGTATCCAAGGATTAAAACAATTTGCGCATTCTTTACTTACTTGGGAAGAAAAGCTAAATAAAACAATAACGAACTCAAAAGGAGAAGAAATTTCACTGGCACAATTGATGTTTGAGCTTACTCATGGATATATAGAAACATGGGGTACAGGAGGTAGCTCATTCCGAAAGCTCTATAAAGAATTCTTAGAGGAATTATTAATACATCCTGAGTTAAAAGAAGGTCCTAGAGCATGGAATTCAGAAGAGTTCAGAATTCTCGAAGAATCTATCTCTTTAATTAGTGATTCTGCTCAAAATTGGACTCTAATTGCAGAAACATTAAAGAATGCTAGTAATGAATATAAAGACGATTGTATTAATCATGTGGATTTTGATGAATTGCATGATATTGTACTGCATATTCTTTCTAGGGAGGAGGAATTATTCAAAAAATTATCAAAAATTAAAAATTAAGTGAGATTCAAATGGTTGATAATAATTTAGCTGCCCCTTGTGGAATTTATTGTGGTGCTTGTAGGTCATATCTATTAAAGAAAAAAAATCTTTTGGTAGAAAAAGGTCGCAAATCAGGATGTTTAGGCTGTAGAATTCGGAATAAAAATTGTTCTTTTATTAAAAGAGATTGTCCTCCTATTAGAAATAATCAATTGGAATATTGTTATGAATGTGAAAAATTTCCATGCGCTAATTTAAAGAAAATTGATAATCGTTATGTGAGTAGATATAATGTTAGTCCTATTAATAATTTGAAGAGACTTCAAGAAATTGGATCTGAATCATGGCTCAAAGAGAAAAAAAAGTTATATACATGTCCAGAATGTGGAGGGGAAATTTGTATTCACGATGAGGAATGTTATGATTGTGGAATTAAAATAAATCCAAATAAAACTTAAAAATATATCATAAAAGAGGATTGATTAATTAATGGCTGAAGATATATTAAAAGAATTAGATGCTGAGGGTCTTCGATCTGTGTTTCTAGAATATACTAGAAAAGCATTTGATAGTATCCCTGAGATAGATAAACCTCGCATCCTTGACATCGGATGCGGTACAGGTACGGTCACCTTAGAGTTAGCCAGATTGAGTAATGGAGAAATAACCAGTATTGATATTGATCAAAAAGCTTTAGATAAATTAAATTATAAAATTAGGGAAAAACGACTCTCAGACAAAGTAAAAGTGTATCATCGTTCGGTATATGATACTAAATTTGAAGATGAGATGTTTGATATTATTTGGGAAGAAGGTGTTATCCATCTTCTTGATTTCAAGAAAGCTATAACTGAATGTAATAGAATACTTAAGGTAAATGGTTATATGATTTCGGGAGAAGCTACTAATTGGGCAGATAAGAAACTTAATTATTTTCCAAAATTTGGTTTTAAACTCTTGAAACAAATACCTTGGGCTAAAGAATGTTGGTGGAAGCAGTATTATGCTCCATTAGAAAAAAAAGTAAACTTTTTGCGCAAAAAATATGAGAATGTTGATGATATTGAAGAAATAAAACGTCACTTAAGAGAAATAGAAATGGTTAAAAAAAATACCAAAGGATTTGAATGTACAACTTATATATTACAGAAAATAGAATGAAAAATGGAGTTAAACAATGGATATTATAAAAGTAAGAGGAGCAAGAATTCATAATTTAAAGCATATTGATGTAGACATTCCTAAAGGGAAAATGATCCTTATAACAGGTGTATCTGGATCAGGAAAGTCTAGTTTGGCTTTTGATATTATATTTGATGAAGGGATGAATCGATATCTGCAATCCATTGGCTTTCCACCTAAGTTTGAAGATGAAAAACCATTTGATATGATTGAAGGATTAAGTCCAACTGTTGCTGTCGAACAAAGGACAACCAGGGTTTTCAATCCGCGATCAACAGTAGGTACAAAAACAGGAATTTATGGATTAATTCGAATGCTTTATGCAACTGAAGGTATACTTATCTGTCCAATATGTAAGGAACCAGTAAATCAATCAACCTTAGAATGTGATGTGTGCGGGATGGTTGTCGAACGTAAACAAATTAAGCATTTTTCATTCAATGAACCTTCTGGGATGTGTTTAGCATGTAAAGGTAGAGGGTATGAAATGCACTTTACAGAGGAAATGATTGTTCAAGATTATAATAGAAATTTAATCCAGATTACTAAAGCAGGTTCAGGATGTTTTGCTGACCAAATTAAATTTGTGGAACAACTTCCAAATTTTTTTGATTTTGATATTAAGACCCCATACAGGGATCTCCCCCAAGAAATTAAAGATTTATATCTTTATGGAAGTAAAGGTAAGAAGTTCAAATTTTGGTGGGAATCAAAAACATTTCAAGGAGAATTAGAAAGAGTTTTTGAAGGGATTATTCCTCATATGGAACGCGCAATGACGGAAGGCAAAAGTGCATACAGAAAGAACAAGATAACTAAAGAATATATGTCTAAGGTAAGGTGTGAAGAATGTAATGGATTTCGTATTAATGAAGAAGCAAGAGATGTGAAAATAGCGAGGAAACATATTGGAGAACTTGCAACCATGACGATTGATGAATTGAAAGAATTCTTTAAAAAATTAACTATAGAGGATATTAGAAGTCCTCAAGGAAAGTCCATCCTTGAAAATATCAAACAAGGTCTAAATCGGATGATAAATGTCGGTCTTTCTTATTTACATCTACATCGTTCCTTACCTACTCTAAGTGGAGGAGAATTACAGAGACTTTCACTAATGACACATCTTGATGGAGGATTAGATTCATTAGTATACATTCTAGATGAACCCAGTATGAGTTTACATGAACAAGAGAAAGATTCATTAGTACAAATTTTGCAACAAATAAAAGATTTAGGAAATACTGTTATAATTGTCGAACATGATAAAAGATTCATTGATCTGGCTGATGAAATAATTGATATAGGTCCAGGCGCAGGCATTGATGGAGGTAAAATAGTATATCATGGATCTCTTGAAGGTATTAAAAAGATAAAAGATTCATATACAGGACAATACCTTATGGGAAAAATTTTATTACCAAAGAAAGATACGACTGATAGAGAAACAGGTTATGATGCAAAATATTTGGTGCTTAAAAACGCAAATACAAACAACTTAAAAGATGTGACAGTAAAGTTACCCTTAGGATTAATGGTAGGGATCGCTGGAGTTTCTGGTTCTGGTAAAAGTTCGCTTATTCTAGATACATTGGTTCCTCTATTAAAACCCTACTTTAAAAAAGGAACAAATAAACAAAAACAGAAAAAAGGAGAGAATGGGGGGGAAGAGGAAGGAGAAGAAGAAAACGGGGAAGATTTGTTGGAATATTCTGGGCAGGTAGTAGGATGGGAAAATATTGATGGAGTTGTTGTAGTCAGTCAAAAACCCATATCTCGAGTTCGTACTTCAACCCCTTGCTCATTCATAGGAATATGGGATAAAATTCGCAATTTATTTGCAAAAACAGGGGAAGCAAAAAATCGGAAATACACCTCAGGGCACTTTTCCTATAATTCTGAACGAGGACGTTGTCCTGCTTGCAAAGGTCAAGGCGTTCAGGATCTCCAAGTATCATTTCTTACTAGTTTTGAAATTCCATGCAAAGAATGTAAAGGATCCCGATATAAACCAGAGATTCTAGAAATTAAGTATAAAGGTAAATCCATATCAGATGTCCTTGCAATGACCGTTACTGAAGCTGCAGAATTATTCAAATCACAAGAAAGCATCTCAAAAGTACTTAAAATATTAGATCAGATTGGAATGGGTTATATGGAGCTTGGACAACCTGCACCTACGCTGAGTGGAGGCGAAGCGCAAAGAGTAAAATTAGCAAAAGAATTAGGGAAAATGAGAAAAGGATCATCTCTTTACATATTAGATGAGCCTACGGTTGGATTATCATTTTATGACGCAGTCAAATTAATTGATTTGCTTGAAAAGTTAAAACAAGAAGGCAATACTGTTCTAATAATCGAGCATGATCCAGAAATATTATCACATTGTGATTATATAATCGAATTAGGACCTGGAGGAGGCCCAAAAGGAGGAGAAATTATTGCAGAGGGCACCCCAAAAGAAATTAAAGTAAATAAAAATTCTAAAACCGGTTTTTATCTTAATTAAATAGATGTTAGGAGTAATATGGTAATAAAAATTCGCGGTGCGCAGGAAAATAATTTAAAGAATGTTAATGTTGACATCAAAGATGGACTTACTGTGGTAACTGGTGTTTCTGGTTCAGGAAAAACTTCACTTATTTTCGATATATTGTATAAAGAAGCTCGTCGGAGGTTTTTAGAAGCATTTTCAGTCAGTAAGGATGAGGTGAAATTAAATCCTGCTAAAGTAGAGTCTATAACAGGCTTAGGTCCTACGATCGCACTTGGACAAAATGTTCTTAACAGAAATCCAAATTCTATCTTAGCATCTGCAATTGGTCTTATTCCACTTTTAAAGATTTTATATGCTAGGTTTGGGGATAGAAAGTGCTATGTATGTGGAAGTAAACTTTCAGTTTTAAAAGAAGATGAAATAATTGAAAAAGTTGATGGATTGAGAAATAGAGAACCATTGCTAATTTCTGCACTTTTAGTAAGGAAAGTAAAAGGAAGCCATCAAACTTTAATTAAACTTTTAAAGGAAGAATTTGGTATTGAAGCAGTTTTAGTAGATAGAAAACCTATAAGCTCGAAAATAGATCCAAAAATTGCCCATGACATTCAAATTCAAATTGGCCAAGTTACTAAAGACAGCAATCTTAACGAGATTCGAGAGATTCTTAAAATTATTAACTCATTAGGGGCAAATTCAATAATCATTGAAGGTCAGAAAGTTAAATCCCTCATCTCCCGAGTTCCGGCATGTGTGGAATGTGGTACTTGGTTTGGTGACCTTGAGCCAACACATTTTAAAAAAAATTGTCCCCATTGTAAGGGAAAAGGTTGTAAAGAATGTAATGAAACAGGATATCATCCATTAGCATCTAATGTTACCTGGGAAGGTATTCTATTCCCAAAGTTATTAACAAAATCGGTGGGAGAATTACTCACTTATTTCTCTAAAGAAGATTTACCAATCACAAGTAGATTATTTCAAGAAATTAAGAAACGTTTACTTGCTCTAAAATCTGTAGGTTTAGATTACTTAAATTTGGATCGCGTTTCTCCAACTTTATCACGAGGGGAATCTCAAAGAGTTCGATTAGCTGTTGCCTTATTGAGTGAATTAGAAGATATTACTCATGTTCTTGATGAACCGACAATTGGTCAGCATCCTGCTGATATTGCACGATTATTACCAGTATTTCAGAACCTTGCGGGACCAGTAATTTATATTGAACATGATCAGCAAGCCGCAATAGCTGCGGATAATGTGATTGATATCGGCCCTGGCGCTGGAGGTGATGGTGGTGAGATTGTATTTACAGGGACACCTGCTGAGTTATGGAAGGCAGATACACCTACAGGTAAGTTTTTTAGTTCAAGAGCTAAGGTACAAATTCCTAAACATAGGTCTAAACCTCAATTGTTTTTTACAATTGAGAAAGCTAACATGCATAATCTAAAGAATATAACTTGCAAGATCCCCATAAATCGTTTAACAGTAATCACAGGTGTATCAGGTTCAGGAAAAAGTACTTTAGTTGAAGATGTATTATTTCCCACACTAAAAGGAAAGAAAGTGATTGGTTGCGATGGAATAAATGGTCCAAAATTGAAGCCTATAATGGTAGATCAAGGACCTATTGGAAAAAATCCTAGATCTAATCCTGCTACTTATACAAAGATTGCCGACCTTATTAGAAAAATTTTTGCTAAAGCAACGAAATTTAGTGCTACTTATTTTTCGTTTAATACTTCAGAAGGTCAATGTCCCACGTGTAATGGGATGGGTGCCCTTGAGATTAAAATGAGATATTTACCATCTAATTGGATCACTTGTCCAGATTGTAATGGTCAGAGATTCTCTGAAGAGATTCTAGCTGAAAAGGTTAAATTTGAAGATAAAGAATATTCTATTGCAGATTTCTATGATCTTTCTATTTCAGAGGTTAGAGAAATTCTTGATAAAGAAAAAAGATTATCTATTGGAGATTTAAATTCTGTAAAACAGATGTTAAAAGCTCTTAATGATATCGGTTTGGGATATCTTTCTTTGGGTCAACCCTCACCGACTTTATCTGGAGGTGAAGCCCAGCGGATTAAATTATCCAAATACCTTGGAAGGAAGTCTTTAAAAGACATATTAATTATGCTTGATGAACCTTCCACAGGATTACACCCTCAAGATTTAGCAGGACTTCTAAAAATTTTAGATAACTTAGTTCAAAATGGAGCCACCATTGCTATTATAGAACATAATATCGATATAATTAGAGCTACTGACTGGATTATAGACTTAGGTCCTGGTTCTGGACCTAACGGTGGAAAAATAATATACGAGGGGCCCTTAAATGAGTTTATGGATATAAAAAGATCTCTTACGGCACGAGCTTTAAAGACAGAAGAAAGGGCAATACCTCTAATCGAAAAAGCAATAAAGAGAAGAGAGAGTTCAAAAAATATTCTTATTCAAAATGCTCATATTCATAATTTAAAAAACGTTAATGTTGAAATACCAAAAAGAAAATTTACGGTTATCACAGGAGTATCTGGATCAGGTAAATCTAGTCTGATTATAGATACACTTGAAACCGAAGCAAGGCGAAGATATTTAGAAACCTTGTCGATGTATGAGAGACAAAGTACTAAAGAAAGTAATGAAACTCTAGTAGAAAATGTTAAAGGTTTAGGCATAACAGCATTAATAATTCCTGAAAAATTAGTACATGGATGGTATTTAAACCTTCGAAATACCATTGGAAAAGTAACTGATATAAATCTCCATTTAGCGAACATTTTCTCATATATGGGGGAAAGAACTTGTCCTAAATGTAAAGAATGGATGAAAAGAGATGATAAATGGTATTGTGAAAAATGTAATATCTCAATACCTTTTGCTAAACCAAGACATTTCATATCTACAAATTATTCTGCTGCTTGTCTTAAATGCCATGGAGTAGGATCATTTCAAGTCCCGAATTCAAATAAGTTAATAATTCATCCTGAAAATCCATTATGTAATGGCGCCATGCATTCACCAGGTTTTTTTCCAAGAGGATATTTATGCAAACCATATAATGGTGGTTATTATATAGTTCAAGCTCTTGCAACTCGTTATGGTTTTGATCCTGTATCAACGCCTTGGAATGAAATGTCAGAAGAAGCAAAAAAAGCATTTCTATTTGGAGATAAAGAACCTTTATATGTAGAATTTGAAAATAAAAAAGGGCAAGTCTATTCAAAATTAATTAAATTCCAAGGTTTTTATAATCATTGGTTGAGAGATTGGGATACTGGAGGTACATACACAGATAAAGAGATATGCGATGAATGTCATGGAATGAAACTACGTTCTCAATATCTAGCAATCTCTCTGTATGGATATAATATTCCTCAGATGTGTGAAATTCCTTTTAATGAGCTTTTTAAAGTTCTGAAAAGTGCGGAGATTGAAGATAATTTACCAGATTTTGTGAAAAATAGTTTTAAGATCATTCTAACTCGTTTGGAATTTTTATTAAAAACTGGGTTAGGATATGTAAATTTAGATCGCATTGCTGAGAGCCTCTCCGCTGGAGAAGCTCAAAGAGTGCGATTAGCAGGACTAATAGGGAGTGAGTTAAAATCTTTAACAGTTTTACTTGATGAACCTTCTAGAGGTTTACATCCTTCTGAGCTAAAATCATTATTAAAAGTTCTAATGGAATTGCGTGATAAAGGCAATACGATTATAACCATAGAGCATGATCCATTAATTATAAAAGCTGCTGATTATATTATTGATATGGGACCAGGAGCAGGAGTTAATGGAGGTGAAATTGTAGCTGAAGGAAGCCAAGAAGAAATAATGAAATCTAATACGATAACAGCAGACTGGTTAAGTGGAAAAAGGAAATTTAAATTATCAAGAAAATCTCGAAAACCTAAGAAATGGTTAAAAATTTATGGAGCAAAAGAAAATAACTTAAAGGGTGAATTAATTGAGATTCCTCATAACTTTTTGATTGGAATGTGTGGGGTTTCAGGTTCGGGAAAAAGTACACTTTTAATTGACACACTGGGAAGAGCTTTAATACCTATAAAACATACAACTTCAGTATCTCGAGAACCTATTGATCCAGGGGAATATAAAAAGATTGAGGGCACTTTACCCCAAACGATACTAATAGATCAGACTAAGGCAAAAATTGGTAGTCCTCTTAAATTTTTAGGATTAGAACCTCTTATTGTTAAAATTTTTGCTGATACTGAAGATGCCCAGATTTTAAGATTAAATGAAAAAAAATTAAAAAAAAGATGTTCTATTTGCAATGGACGTGGTTTTATCAAATTAGATATGAAATTTTTACCTGATATTATTGAGACTTGCGAAACCTGTAAAGGATCTGGTTATCAAGCTGAAGCTTGGCAAGTGTATTTTGAAGGAGTTTCGTTGCCTGAAATGAATAATTTGTCTATTGAAGAAGCTTATGAATTATTTAAAGATTTTGAAACCATTGCCGTAAAATTAAATTTTGCTATTAAAGTAGGACTAGGTTATTTACAATTAAATCAACCCGCTCGCACTCTTTCTGGAGGTGAAGCTCAAAGGCTTAAGATTGTAAAAGAATTATCCAAAAAGTCTAATAAGAAAACACTATATATACTAGATGAGCCTACTATTGGACAGCATTTAGAAGATGTATCTAAATTGATAGATACATTACATCTTTTAGTAGATAATGGTCATACTGTAGTTATTATTGAACATCATCCTTATGTGTTAGCATCATGTGATTGGATTATAGAACTAGGTCCTGGTGCAGGACCAGAAGGAGGTCGAATTATTGCTAAAGGTACTCCCGAAGAAGTAGCAAAACTAAACACACCAACAGCACCATATTTAAAAAAAGTATTGGAGGGAAGAATGTGACTTGGATACCGCTTTTATTAACTGATCCATCACCTTGCTTACGATATTTAGTATTAACTCAACTGTTACATCTTTCTGAAGATGAAGAAGAAGTGCAAGAGTTATCAGAAATGCGAGAATTAGATCCACTTGTTAAAAATTTATTCACACTCCAAAAACCAAATGGAGCATGGGATTCTTTTGATACAATTCGATTAACAACCAGTGATAATCTTCAAATAACATCTATTGCCTTACAGAGACTTGGTTATTTTGGATATGATTCTTCGCATCCCGTAGTAAAGAAAGCTGCAGAATTCCTATTTTCAAAACAGCAACAGGATGGTTCTTGGCCAATGCCGAGTAAAAAAAATCTCATTGATGAGGAAATCGGATATCAGATGATGCCTCTTCAGACTGCAATACCACTCTTAGGATTAGTTATGTGTGGATATTCAATCGATAAAAGAGCTGAGAGAGCATTTGAATGGTTAATAGAACAACGCTTAGAAGATGGTGCGTGGCCTGTTGGTATATCTGCAGGTAATTATGGTGGGATTGCTGGATATCGACGTCTTGCTCATTCAAGATGGGGGTGTCGATCGAATACTACATTAGTCCTTAGTTGTCTTGCCTATCACCCTAAACGTAGTCAAAGTGATGAAGCTAAGCGAGCTCTAGATCTAATACTTGGAACAACATCTAAATTAAGAACTAGTCTAGGTTTTACAATTGCTCGTCTTATTGGTTTAGAAAAGGCTTTTGGACGAATAACATTTATGGCTAAATTTGATATTGCTCATATATTAAATCTCTGTTGGAGAGTAGGTGCGAGTAAGGATGACGATCGGATTTCTGATTTTATAGAATTTATAAAATCTGAGCAAGGGGAATTTGGATTATGGGATTATATCTCACATCCAAAAGCTACACGTTGGTTAACTTTTGACTTATTGAGATCACTTACGCATATAAATGAAAATGTAGATTGGATTTCCACAGAACCGCGTACTCCTTTTCAAACATATCCAAAAAATATAAAAAGATTCTAAAAAGATCATTATATATTTCACATATTCAAATTTATATAACGAATTATAAGAATTAAAAAGGGAAAATAATGAAAACTTCACTCCATCATGCTCATCTCTTTGCTTCTAATCTTGATGATAGTATCAAATTTTATCAAGATATGTTTGGAGCTACAGTTCTATTTGATTT
>Ga0209427_10009896_pt1 | contig 10606 bp, 11 predicted proteins | sample DeeMarSWOR136_30_FD_187465 | JGI IMG/M metagenome (GOLD analysis project Ga0209427, IMG submission 187465) | Marine sediment microbial communities from White Oak River estuary, North Carolina - WOR-1-36_30 (SPAdes) (version 2) | ecosystem: Environmental > Aquatic > Marine > Intertidal zone >...
AATAAAAATAGAAGAAAGTGTTAAAATATGTCCTAGTTGTGGAATTGAAATAGAATAAAAAATTACCATATAAATCTTCAATATTATTTCTTACCCATTTTTCTGAAATTTGTCTGGCTCCTTCATGTTATATCCTAGAGTTTTAATCTTCTTCTTATGACATGTTCAGATTCTTATTATGATTGGGAATTGAGTGTAAGAATAGAATCAACACGTTTTAAAAAAAAATATAAGAAGGAGCATAATGCTCTACGAAACTCTGCTAAAAATTTCAAAAGATTTGTAAAATTATGGAGAAGGAAAAATAGAGTGTTTCGAGCTTTAAAGTAAATTTTAATTTGCATTTTTGAAGAGAAATAGGAATTATCTTAAAAATCACTAAAGGGGTATAAAATTAGTCTTAAAGAGTTAATATGTCTTGAAACTATTCTTAATACTCAATCAACGTATTTTATTATTGATCTAACACTATTTAAATTATTTAATGAAATATTAAAAGAAGGAAAAAAGGGAGTAATTCCTATTTTAGAAACAAGAATTTTGCTTCACATTTTAATTAATATTCCTTTCCTAAATGAAAATAAAGGAACTCAAATTCTTAAAGATTTAACAAATTCTATTGAAAATCAATGGTATTCGATTGAAGATATATGGAACTACAATTGTATTCTTAGAGAATTAAAAATACTTCAAAAATTAGTATTATATGATTATCTAATTTGTGGTTCTTTTATTATATATAGTGATAATCACATTAAGTGGGAATTACAAACATCCATCCTATCAACAATTAATAAAAATTATAAAAAAAATAGATTTACAAAGATACGTAAGTTACTATATAAAGCACAAAAATAACAATCCAGCTAAAACTTAATAAAAGAGAAGTAATAATAATCTTCTTACTATTATATTTTTTTTCAAGCAACTCTCTATGCTTTTGTCTTATTAACTCTAATTCGGGATTGATATTATCCCATTGCTGACTCAAACGTTTTGCATTGAAAGCATAATCTGCAGCAAATCTACTTAAAAACTGATATTTTGCAATAGTCCCTAATGCAGAAGTATTACGCGTTCCTTTACAAATAATTACAATATAAATGATATTTGGGAGAAAAAGAAAACCCATTCTTAGATCTATCCAAAGTGAGGGAATAAAAAACAATACACCTGAAAAAGAGAGAACATAGCAGAAGAATTTATATAAAGGATTATTTATTATGAAGATATAATATACTAGAACTAAATTCCCACATGATAATAAAATGCCTATTATTGATACAATGATATTTTTATGTACGATGACTAATATAGTTATAATAGCTAAAGCATTAATGGAAACTAAGAAAACTTCGAAATAATTAATAAATTTTTTACTGAAATTTTGAGATTTTATTACATTCATTTTATCTAAAGATAATTTTTAACGATTTCTGCTAATAAAGAATTAATGAATTATTTAAATGTTTCTATAATTAAATGATTAACTTAATATACCCATAATGTTAAAAAGAAGAATATAAATAATTTGGATGAAATCTAATAAGAGAGCAAAACAAAACATTCGAAAATCATAACACTTGCTAAACTAAAGTGGGCTATGAAAAAACAATGGTATTTATAGTAGTTAAAGTTAATTTTTTTATTATTTGTTTACGATGATCCCTTCCTAATCTCCTCTAATTTATCCCCTATATACTCAAAAAATTCCCTATCCTTTTTTTCCTCTACTTCTGAGTATTTAGCCTCTCCTTTCCATCTATGAATTGTTCTATAAATTAAACCAATAAGGACTACGACGATTGCACCAAGGCAAAATCCAACCCAAATTAAATTTATAAGATGTGTATTTCTTATTTCATATGGATTTACTGGCATTATAATACTTAGAATAAATTCAATTTTCTCATTTTGCACAATACCTTCAACTTCGAATTGGGCTTCAATAGAACCTATACAGCTAATATTATCATGTAAACTTACACCACTAATAATAAATGAGTCAATTCCATACCTAATAGGTTCAATAAAAACCAAAATATTATCCCAAATAAGTTGTGTATCTCTATAGACGTCATAATAAACGTTAGTTATTCCGATTTGTTCAACATTTTCTGAAGAAATTGTTTGGAAAATGAAATTAGAATCAAAAGAAGCTTCATTCCTATAAGAGATTCGAAAATCTACTTTTATACCACCATATCCTTGGGCATAATCAATTGTATAGTCATTGATCTTCCAATAATTCGATACATCAAAAAAGCTAGAGAGATTAACTAAGAAAAAGACAATAAATCCCAATGCGATAAATAAAGTTATAAGTATTAATGAAAACTTTGATTTTCTTTTGTTATTGAGAATTTTAATCAATTCCAACTTCTAATTTAATCTTAAACTTTGTAAGTATAAAATAATATAAAGTTTTCTCATAAAATTTTTATTCTGAATCAATATCAAGACTAATAAAACTTTTACTGAGATTCATTGTAACACTAATAGTTGTAGTTAAAATTAATTCTTTTTCAATTTGGGCTTCTTTTCTGATTTTATTTTGAATTGTGGTGAGTATTTAGAGATATGGAATTTATAAAATTATGTGATATAAATCTTATAAGCTCTCATAAATATTTTTTTTGTTGTAGATTCGATTTCTGCTATGATTTGAAATTAAGTTAAAGAGTTTATAAGAAAAGGACTTCAGCTTAAAAATCTAGTTTTATATTCATTTTTTTAAGATCAGTCCTTTTTAAATTCATCTAATTTATCCCCTAAATAATCATAAAACTCCCTATCCTTTTTTTCCTCTTCTTCTGTGTAGGTAGCTTCGCGTCTCAATATCTGAATTGTTCTAAATAAGTATATAAAAAGCACTCCTATTAAGATACCAAGACCAAATTCAGCCCAAATTAAATTCATAAGATATACCTGTTTTATTTCAAGTGGATTTACAGGCATTATCATACTTAAAATGAATTCAATTCTCTCATTTTGCATAATACCTGAAACATTGAATTGTGCATCAATAGTTCCGATACATGAAATATTATCATGGAGACTAATATTACTAATAGAAAAAAATTCGATTCCATACATAATTGGTTCAGGAAATACCAAGTCCTTGTACCAGATATGCTGACTGTCTCTGTAGATATCATAATGAACGTCAGTTATTCCAATTTTTTTGATATCTGGGGAAGAGATTGTTTGGAAAATGAGTCTAGCGTTAAATGAAGTATCGTATAGATAAGAGAGTCGAAAATCTACATTTATACCGCTAAAACCTTGACTATAATCAATAGTAAAGTTATTGACTCTCCTATAATTCGATACATCAAAAATGATAAAAAGATTGATAAAAAAATACAAAGAAGGACCCAATGCGATAGATAAAGCTATAATTATTAATACTAAACTTCTTTTTCGTTTCTTCGTGAGAATTTAAATCAGGTCCAACTTCTAATTTAATCTTAAACTTTATAAGTATAAAATATTTTAAAGTTTTTTTATAAAAACCCAATTTTAAATTAGTATTAAGACTAATAAGATTTCTATTGAGGTTCATTAATATGATAATATCCTTAGTAATAAACAAAACCTTTCTCAATTTGGAGTTAGCAATTGATTTGATTTTGAATTGCGGTGAACATTTAGAGATTTGGAATTTATTAAATTAATTGAAATAAAAATTATCTTTGTGGTACTCAACTCTCATAAATAATTTTTTTGTTGTAAAATCGATTAGTGCTTTGACTATAGCTTAATTAATTTATATAGTGATTATGATATTAATCATAGTTTTATCCATTTTTATTTAAAGGCAGAAAAGTCCATATAAAGAAATTACTATTATCTTTTTATTCCTTAAAAGAATAAGGGTTCTAATAAATACAGTTATGCAAAGAAATTTTAAGATAACCTAAAAATGATTTCAAAATTAAGTTAAAGAGACTAGTAAAAAAAGAAATTTAATTTTAAAAGCTAGTTTTTTGCACATTTTTTTAAAAATCATTCCTTTTTAAATTCCTCTAATTTATCGCCAATATATTCAAAAAACTCACGATCCTTTTTTTTCTCTTCTGGAGTATATGTAGCTTCGCGTCTCCATATCTGAATTATTCTAAAAAAGAATATAAGAAGCACTACTATTAAAATACCAAGACCATATTCGGCCCAAATTAAATTCATAAGGTGCACTTGTCTTATTTCAAGTGGATTCACAGGCATTATAATACTTAAGATGAAATCTATTCTCTCATATTGAACAATACCTGAAACATTGAATTGGGCATCTATATAACCTATGCAAGAAATATTATCATGTAAACCAATACCACTAATAATAAATGAATCAATTCCCTCCATAATAGGTTCAGGAAAATCCAAAATGTTATCCCTAAGGAATTGATTATCTCTGAATATATCATAACTAACTCTTGTTATTCCTATTTCTTCGACATCTTGCGACGAAATCGTCTCGAAAATGAGTAGAGAGTTAAAGTAAGCATAATTTCTATAAGAAATTCTAAAAGCCACTTGTACACCACCATATCCTTCACTATAATCAATAGTAAAGTCATTTACAGTTCTATAATGCGAAACATCATAAATCCAAAAGAGATTGATAAAAAAATAGAAAGAAGTTCCCAATGCGATAGATAAAGCTATAAGGGTTATTGTTAACCTTCTTTTTCTATTCTTAGTGAGCATCTTAATCAAGTCCAACTTCTGAATTATTCTTAGTCTTCATAAGTATAAAATAATTTAAAGTTTTCTTATGAAAATTATATTTTAATCTAATATCAAGACTGATGAGATTTTTAATAATATTAATTATTTATATTAATATTAATGATAATAAAAGAATTCTTTCTCAATTTGGGGTTTTTGGTTTATTTAATATTAAATTATTATGGAATTCGATAGGTCTAGAATGCGTAATAATATGCAACACTAAAATAATTCTGCTATAAGCATTTTTATAGTTTATTATCTTATTTTTTATGATGAAACTTGTAGTTTTTCGAAATTTCTTTCCTAAATTATATTATGTAATGCTCTAGCCATATAATAGGTAGATAATGTGAGGATTATAATAATCTCTGTAGTTAACATAAACTTTTACTTAAGAGGGAAAAAAAAAAAAAATTTCCAACATTTTACATTTTGACTTTTGATTTTAACAAACTTCAAAAAATTTCCAATTAGAGATTGAATTTTTTGAGATATAAAGAAGGGACGAGAAGTTGCAGATGAATGCTTTTAAGCGTTCATTGCAACGGTAATGTTTTTCCTCACTTTAAGCGAAGAAATTCTCATTACTTTGATTCAGATTGCGTTGTGAAAAGAAATACTATTCATCTAATAATTACTTATTTTTTGAATAGTGTTATCTTCCGATAACCTAACCAATTCAAGCGAATTAGCCAGATCGAACACCGAATATAAACCTAATGGTTTACACTTCAGTTTTGATTATGCTTTTACACATAATCTCTTTTCATATCGCTTCTGATTACCTTATGGTGCCAATGCAATGAGGTAACATTACCTCTTCTCGACGTTCAATCCGTTAGGAATGAACAATATATGTTTTGAAGAAATTATATTTAAATCAAACTATTAAGGTATTATTAATATTTTTGTCGACTAAAACAATCCAATAATTTTTTATGTCGAGACATACAAAATATTCTAATGTTTTATATGGGTTAATCTAATAAGAATAAAAAAGGAAAAAAATAGATTTAGAATGGCAAGATATGAACAGTTATATTTAGGAGAGTACCTATTAAAAGAACTATCAGTACATAAATTAAGAAAGCAATAACCGTTATTACAATAGCACTTAAAAACCCAACATTATGGCTAAGACTAATAATTATCCAGGTTATTACTAATGCTAATAACCAAGCAAGCCAACTTCCAAAAAACAAAAATACTAAGGCAAATACTATTGTTATTAAAAAAGAAGTTAAAAACACATGCCCAAATTCAGTATTTTTAGCTTTACTAAAAAAGCTTAATGCTATCTTTAAAAAAAATGACATTATTAATAGCAATATTAAGTAAAATACTAAAAACCACATTATTTCTTCAAATGTATCTAAAGATTCTAACCAATCTGGGTTAAAGATTTGATATATCATTTTGATCATAAACAATTTTAATCTAATTATATTAAATTTTGAGAAAAATTTAATTATATATGAAATAACATAAGAAACATAATATATAAGCTAAATCCTAATATAGTCTTTAACTTATTTATTATGAATATCAAAGATCCAAAATTAACTGCTTTATAAGTTAATGAATACATAATAATCAAGACTTTAATAGGTTATTTCGTCTTATGAGTGAACATAAGGCATTATTGTTCAAAGAAGTATAAAGTATAAAGATAAGATGATAAATGGAAAGAATTTTTTAGCAATTTTCATATATATAAAAGTTATGTTAATTTAATCGGTTCTTGTGGAAACCGCTCAATTTTAATAAATTTAACAAATAGGTCTTAATATTCTTTAGAAAACTCCTATATTCACTGCAAAGGTTGAAAAATATCTAGCTTCTGAATAGCTAATTTATGAAGATATAGAAAGAAATAGAAGAAAATTAGGATCCTCAGAATAAGAATGCTATACAAATAAGCCAGTAATAACCAAAAAAACAACAGCTAAAGCTATCAAACTTGACATTCCAATGATAGCCATTAGAATTTCATAAATATTTTTTAAAGTCATTTTTTTGTTTTTTACCATTATTCGTAATTTAAATCTAATATATTATTATACTCAATCTAGTATATAAAAGTATATATATAAAAGTTATGATTAATTCATATCCTTTCATAACTTATATAATTTTTTTTTTAAAAGAAATATTAATATATATTCGTATATATTTTTTTAAGAATTTTATAAATATGCTCATAATACCATAAAGAATTTGGATTCTCTAAAAATGAACAGATCCTAGCAGAACCATTTAGTTTTTTAAAATTAGTAATTAATTTCCATCGAAGTGTAAATTATTTAAAATAATATGATTATGACTCCAAATAAAGTTATTATAATTCCTATAAAGCTAGTTTTTGAAATAGTTTCTTTATTAATCACATAAGAAAAAGGGATTGTAAATAATGGTAGAGCAGTCGAGATGAGAGACATAACAGTAGCTCCTGCTGTATGAACAGCTTCTCCAAAAAATATACTTCCGATTGAATAACTAAGTATTGCAGAGATAATAAGAATACTCCAAGTTTTTCTCTTTTTAGGTAATGGGGTTCTGGTACTTTCTATTAAGGCTAATATGCTTAATGAAACAGAAGCAAAAAGAAATCTTACCATCATAGCGATTATTGTACTTAAAAACCCTAAATTCAATACCTGATCAACTTGATTGATTGAATAATCTGTAAGAGCAATACCAAGAGCCCAGAAAATTGCTGTAAATAATGCTAAAAGCATTCCTTTAATACTCTTAGAAAAATGAATTCTATTTAAATTAGTTTGATTATCATATTTTCGAGTTTGAAAAGAATCATCATTTTTACCACTTTTATTGCTAATTTCTTCTTTGGTCATTATTATCACTCCAATCCCTATTAGAATTGCTGAAAAGATCATTTGAATGGTTAATAGTCGCTTCAAAAAGATAGTTGCAAATAAAATTGTAAAAAATGGAGTTGTAGTTGTAATAGCGAGAGCTTTGGCAGGACCTAAGATTTTTTGTGAATGAAGATATGTAGTATCTCCCAAGATAACAGTAAATAAAATACTCATCATTAAAGTTAGTACTAATAACATAGATAAAGAAAATATGTTTAGAAAGATACCTAATGATAAACAGATAATAAAAAACGTTATAAAACCTACAATTGAGCGTATGGCATTTTGAAAAATTGGTGTTGCTTCATTTTGTATCCGTCTTGCTAATACAAATGAAATTGCAAAGGATACATTAGTAAGAATTGCCATTATTTCTCCATACATTCCTAAAATTATCTCTTTATTATATTTTGAAATTTATTTTAATTTAAAGCATAATTACTTTTACTATTTTTAAAATTTATTTATCTCCATTACATTTTTAAAGAGAATTGTGTTTTTAATGGTTTATATCTAATTTTTATGATTATTATTAATTAAGGTCAATTTAATGGAAACTGAAGAAAATAATTATTATCTAAAAAATAATAACCAAAAATGAAAAAATTAATGAAAATCTAGGGATTTAAATAGTAACTTAACTTTTTATTAAAAAAATTATTTAACTTTATGAGAAAGCTTATGTACTATCCACCATTTACCGTTAATTTTCATAAGATTAAAGTAATCAATATAGCCGACTTCTTCACATTCTATTTTGATTTTTACTGCCGCAATATTCTCTGTTACGTCAATATTATAAAATTCCGTTTTCCAAGTTAAAGTATCATTCGCATTTTTAGGATCGTACCAGGAAATATATTCTTCTCTATTAACAATTCTAAGGCTCAAATTTTCATCAAAGTAGAAAAATTTCCATTGATCATGTAAGATCTTCTTATATAACTCTGGATCGCACTTGGCATGCCCCTCATGATAATAATCCAGAATGGCTTTTTTAATTATTTCTTCTTCTAATTCTGCGTTGTCATTTTGCATTATATCGTATTTTTCTTTACTATTTTTAAGTATAAAGATGAAGTAATGATAATGAAATATAAAAATTTTATTTATAAAAAGCTAAAATTATCCCTTAAATAGTTAAATCATGACCTATTCTTATAATTTCTAATTGTTAGGAATCCGATGAGAATAAACACTAATTCAAAAAATAAATCTTTCAGGTAAATATTAATTCCCGTATACCAAATTATAATGTCTATAATTAATACTATAAGACTGTATAAAGCAGAGACCAACCCAATTGAAAATATTATAATCCCAACAACTAGATTAAGATCTGTTTTTTTTCGCAATTTCTGTTCTCTAGAAATTAATGCTAATAATAATTTCTTAAATTAATCATAATTTTGAATATTAATATGAATAATAACTATTTAAAATTCACCCATATACAGGACGTCCAATCAGCAGAGTAAGTAGGGAAAGTTTCTATCTAAGATTAGAAATACTATTATTTAACTTAAAAGTGTAGCCTTCATCTTTTAATATTAATAAAATTCCTTGTTTTCTGAATTTATTCATTAATGGATTAATCTCATTGGGAGGGATACCATAACTCTCAGCCATGATTTCAATCATGAATTTAGGAAACTTTTTATAAGTAAGTTGGAGAAATTGAAGCATTTCTAAAAATGTTTCTGAATAATCCATTTTTTTACTTATACCCCTTTGATACATGAGTCTCAAAGAAAATTTACATTAATAAAGGTATATGAAATAAAAAGTGAAAGTTGGGATATACAAAATATGTCAAATTAATTTGTCAAACTGCAAAATTGAATTTTCCTTAATTTTTATTTTCGAAATCTACCATAATAATTAAAATAAGCCTTTTTTAATTTAAATGGTTTTTCAGGTCGATTGAAATAGCAATCGGGGCAAAAAATAGAAATCATAGAATCATTCCACAAAATTTTCGCTCTTAATTCTGAAATAGAAGGATTATCTCGTAAAAAATCTGAAAAAGATATTAATTTTCCACAATCCCCGCATGGTTTATCCTGTAATTCTCCTAAAGTCATTCTAATATATAGTTTTTATATACATTATTAGAAACAAATTTGTTTTTATTATTTAAAAGCATTAGAGTTATAATGTTTTCTCGTGATTGATATAGTACTAAAATTTACTAGTTTTAACTATCTAAACCTCTGAAAATTATTAAAAAGATATAGGGCTTTGTTTAAATCCTTTTATGTTAATTCGAACTTCATGATAAGTTCCGCAATAGAAACTATTTATCAAAGTTTTTCTTTATTTAAATGGAATTAAAGATGGAGAACATTCTGAATCAAGAACAATGGATACTTGGGATAATAAGGTTTGGATCGGGAGACGTTACAGTACTATGAATTGCACTATAGACGAACTAAGAATATTTAATCGTTCTTTAACACAAGAAGAAATACAAGCGGAAATGCAAAGCTCTATGCCATTAACAAGAACAGTAGCATCTTATAGTTTTGAAGAAACCGGACAGCATGCTAATGACACTCATATTTGGATTAAGGGGAAGTATGGAAAAGCTTTAAATCTTAATGGTATAGATGATTATGTTGATGCTAGTAATAATTCAAAGCTAAATGTAATGCCTATAACAGAGGATTTGGAGGTCAAAGAGGAAGAGAGGGGCTTGGTCATAAGCCTGTCTTCACAGGTTCTATTCGACTCCGGACAATCCACTTTAAAGCCCGAGGCCTATAAATCTATAAAAGAGGTTATAAAGCTCTTGAATGCCTATCCCAAGAATAAGGTTTCAATAGAGGGGCATACAGACAGTGTTGGTTCTGCTTCGTATAATCTTAAATTATCAGAAAAGAGAGCAAAATCAGTCCATACATATTTGGTGAATGCTGGAGTGGACTCAAATAGACTAGCTATAGTTGGTCATGGAGAGTCAAATCCTGTGGCATCGAATAATACTAAAGAGG
>Ga0209427_10009897_pt1 | contig 10605 bp, 16 predicted proteins | sample DeeMarSWOR136_30_FD_187465 | JGI IMG/M metagenome (GOLD analysis project Ga0209427, IMG submission 187465) | Marine sediment microbial communities from White Oak River estuary, North Carolina - WOR-1-36_30 (SPAdes) (version 2) | ecosystem: Environmental > Aquatic > Marine > Intertidal zone >...
GCTTGCGCCGCGTCTTGTCCGGCCACTCGATGTCATAGCCAGTCGCTTTCTCCAACGCCGGCAGAACCCCTTTGAGATTCCGACTGATGTTGCCTTTATCCAGATCAAACAGGACACCCAGCACCTCATAGGTGGGATAGGTCCGCAACCAGATGAGCGTCATCATCAATCGTGTGCGCAGGTCGTGCTTGTATTGGCCGCCAGCCCCTCGCGCTCGTTGACGAGATCGTCCAGGATCTCCTTGCCGTAGACTTCATTGGCGCCCGCGGCACGCGCTCTCACCGCGAGGTCGCCGGTGGCGAAGACGGCCACTTTTACCTCGCGTGATGGGGGTTTGGGCAGTTCGATGATCTCGTTGATGCGGTGCTCTGGCCTCTTCACATCGATGTCCCGTAACGCTAACACTAACTCGACGGCTTGAGTAAAATTCCGTTTCGTCGCGGTTTTTTTCGCGACGTCGACGGCTTTCACGATAGCGTCCTTGTGAACAGACAAGGTGTAAATCCCCTTCGTCCGCCTCAGAGCAGTTAAGTGTTGAATTGTTCCCTTAAAAACTCATCGTACCCGCCGGCGTCGAGCTCCCGCTGCACCGTCTTTGGCTCCTTTCCGTCGACCGTGACGCCCATGCTAGCGCAGCTTCCAAGAACCTCTTTCACAGCTCCCTTGGCGTCCTTGGCGAGGAACGTTCCCTGCTTCTGGGTGATGACCGTGACCACTTGCGCCATGGATAAATCGCCGACCTTCTCCATATTAGGCTTCCCGGATCCCTTGGCGATCCCCAGTTGCCGGACGATCAAGGCGGAGGTAGTGGGAATGCCCACCGTGACCTCAAACTGTTTGGTATTCAGGTCGACCTCGACCTTCACCGGCACCTTCATCCCCGCGTAACTCGCGGTTAACTCGTTAATCCTGTTCACGACCGCTAGCACGTTTAGGCCCAGCGGCCCTAAGGTCGGCCCTAAGGGCGGCCCAGCGGTGGCTTGGCCACCGCTAACCAACGCTTCAACGAGCTTCGTTTCACTCATGTGGCTTCCCCCTGCCCTCCATTCTCAGCTGTCCCCTGCTTCTTGATGATCTTGAGGTAGTCTACGTTGACCGTGATCGGGAGGGTGAAGGTGGCTTCCAGCAGTTCGAGGGTGGCCTCCTTACGCACCTTATTCAGCCGCGTGATTCGGGCCCGCATCCCTTTAAAGGGTCCACCCGTAATCTCTACGAGGTAGTCCACGTCCAGCTCCTCAATGATCGGCTTCGTAACGAGGTACTTTTCGATCTCAGAGAATTGAACTAGGCCAGGAACCTTCGATTTAACATGTCGGATGCCCGCAATCGCGTCCTCAATGACGTGGGGGCTTCGCGCCTCGATGAAGATGTATCCTCGTAGCGTCTCAGGCGCGAGCACGGAGATGATGGCGAGGTCTTTGGCCCTGGCTTTGACGCCGACGAGTTCCGCGGCGTTTTTCTCCTGTCCCGCGGTGGTCCGCACCGCAAAGAACATGGTTTCAATCTTCCCGTTATCCTCTGCCATGCTACATCCCCCTCTACGAGGTGGGGGCACTCGCTTGAAGCATGCTGGAAATGAGCTTCACGATGAAGCCGATGACCCCTATGATGCCGATGCCCATTACCCCCGTCTTGATGTATGTCCACACTTCGTCTCGACTGGGTCGACCGACCAGTTTTATCAGTCGTTTACACGAGGCGAGAAACGGTTTAATCGGCACGGGGTTCCCTCTCAACAGATCAGTATTCCACACCAATGCCCCCCCCATCTTTTAACTTTCCGGTCGCGAAACGACGTTGCACTCTTCCTACATCCTTGGAGGACACCGTTCCCCCCTCTTCCCCCACACATCTTCTCAGCAGCTTTACGAGTGATCAGCCACTAATATTTTCACCTCTGACAGCCTTTCAAGTCCTTCTATGGACGCTGTTCCCTGCAAGTGGTTAGATAAGGGCGTGAAGTAACTTTTGCATCTCTGTCATGTCAGCTGTGACGATAATGAACCTCCACAGATCCGCCATCTCTGGGGACGACGCCTTCTCTACCGCCGTGAAGAGGTTTCCAATGGCATCAACAAGCCCCAAGACTTTGGCCTCCGACCTCCGCAAGACCGCTCCAGAACGAATGACGGCCACCGCGGGCTCTGCGAGCGTTTCATTCCTATTCGTCGTGATGTCCTAGATCAGCTTCACGAATAACGCATCCACCTCGGCTTGGATCGATGCGTTCTCGGCTTCCGTGGGGGACCGCCAGTCAGCGCCCAGATCCTTCTCTTCCCCCTTCTGCCAGACCTATATCTTGATGCCTTGCTGCTCATAATACGCGGAATAGTCAACCCACACCGAGAGGACGCCGACCCCGCCTGTCAGGGTGTTTTCCCCAGTGTACACGTGGGTGGCGAAGGAGGCGATATAGTAGCCTCCGGAGGTACATTGCGTCCCCATGACGGCTATGACTGGTTTCTCTTCCGCCAAGGCCTTCACGTAGGCCGCGATCTCTAAGCAGGGGTACGCCATGCCGCCTGGCGTGTTGAGGTTGAGGATCACGGCTTTCACGTTTCGATCGATCTTCGCGCTATACAACGCTAGGCTCGTGGCCTCGAAGTCCACGATCGCGCCTTGAATGTCAACGTAGAGAACTTGATTGGTGTACCCATAGTAGGCGAAGGAGAGCCACCCTCCGAGAAACGTCAGGATGAAGCCCACGACAAGGTGCATCCGGTTAAACTCGTGCTTCCTTGCCATCTACACCCTCTCTTCCAGCTGTTTCCCACAGAGGGGGCATCCCTGAACGTGCCCTTCCAGTTTAACGCCGCAGTTCGGGCAGAACTGCGGGATCGCCTTGGCGATGGGTAACGGCGATGCGGGAGCCTGGGCCATCGAACCTTGACGCTCTCCCCTGCTCTCTACCTTGACCGTTAAAAGATCATACGCAATGAGAAAGATGCCCGAGGTGAAGAAGCCAAAGAAGATAGGCGAGAAAACAAGGGCGCCACATCCACCCAGCGCAGCTAAGAGTCCTCCGACAGTACCGTAACGCCTCACGTCAGACTCCTTCCTATGGCACAGAGGCTTTTATCCAGTAATAGCATAAGAAAATAGAGAGTGCTTAATATTCCTTACCGACGTCCTCCCGTCGTCCGTCAGTGTCGAAACGATCGAGGCGTCGTGAAGGGAAGATTGAATAACGGGGACTGCGGTAAGGATAAAGGCTGGAACACGAAATGACGAACCGAGACTTTCTGACATTACGAGATCTTGATCGACGGGATCTACTGGATATCTTAGCTGTCTCTTCTCGGCTGAAAGGCACTCCTCTTTCGCAGGAGCTTGCGGGAAAAACCCTCGCCATGCTCTTCGCGAAGACGTCGACTCGGACGCGGGTCTCCTTTGAAGTCGCCCTGACCCACTTGGGCGGCCACGCCATCCACTTAAACTGGGCTGAAACCAACTTCGTGAAGGGAGATCTCCGCGATGAGGCCAAGGTGTTAGGCCGATACTGCGACGCGTTAATGGCCCGAGTCTTCACTCACCAGCAAGTCGTTGACCTCGCTGAAGGCTGTGAGCGACCCGTGATTAACGGCATGGACGATCTCTACCATCCCTGCCAGGCCCTCGCGGACCTCCTCACCATCCTTGAAGAGAAAAAGCGTTTCACGGGGGTGAAGGTGGGGTGGACAGGTGATGGAACGAATGTGTGTAACTCCCTCCTACTTGGCGCAGAACTGACGGGGATGGAGATGACCGTGGCCACGCCGACGGGCTTTGAGCCGAAGGTTCAAACCACTGCCCGCGTTGTGAGTGATCCCCGAGAAGCCGCGGTAGACGCCGACGTCTTAGTGACCGACAGCTGGGTCTCCCTCGGCCTTGAGCACGAGAAGGACATGCGGCTTCGACTCTTTCAGCCGTACCAGCTGAATAGCGACCTTCTCTCCCTGGCGAAAAAGGATTGCATCGTGTTGCACTGTCTTCCTGCCCAACGAGGCTATGAAATCACCTCCGATGTCTTGGATTCCCCGCAGAGCAAGGTCTTCCAAGAAGCAGAGAATCGACTGCATACAGCTAAAGCCCTCCTTCTCCACCTTCTCGTTGACTGAGACGCGGAGAGTTGATCACCAGTCGTCTTCGTCCCGGTTTCGTCGAGGGCAGTGAGGTAGCGTCAACGGGCAGACCGTTTCCGGCCTGCAGGCGACCGCTTGCCTTCAACTGACGATACTTTCGACGACGACGCGGGGATCGAATGAGGCGAGGTCGTCGTACAACTGGCCGGTTCCCAGATAGAGGATCGGCTTTTTAATGGTGAAGGCGATGGAGATGGCGGCGCCCCCTTTAACGTCCGCATCCAGCTTGGTGAGGATGACGCCGTTGATCCCAACGGCGTCATCAAAGATGCGGGCCTGCTCAACCGAGTCGTTCCCGGCGAGAGCGTCCACGACTAACACGGTTAAATGGGGCTTGGCGACCTTCACGATCTTTTTCATTTCGTCGATCAGATTCCGATTCGTCTGCATCCGCCCCGCCGTGTCCACCAGGACGGCGTTGATGCCGTGGCTTTGGGCGAAGTTGATGGCGTCGAAGGCAACAGCTGCGGCGTCAGAGCGATACGGATGCTTGATCACGCGGACGCCGAGGCGTTTGGCGTGGCCTTCAAGTTGCTCGATGGAGCCGGCGCGGTAGGTGTCGCCGCCCGCGAGGACTACCGAGTACCCGTTTTTGAGGAGGAGATTGGCGACTTTCGCGATGGTCGTGGTCTTCCCTGTGCCATTCACGCCCACAAAGACGACGATGAAGGGCGTTCGTTCCTGGCGCTTCAAAGCAGCGGCTTCAAGTAGATTCACGTTCACTGGTGCCTGTAACACGCTGTAGAGGCCATCTCGAAGCGCCTCATTCACCCGGTCTTTTTTACTTTCGAACCGCCCCACCGTCTCTCCAAGCAGTCGTCCCTTTACCTCGTCACACAGTTGATCCGCGACAGATAGGGCGACATCGTTTTCGACTAGACTTATCTTGAAGTCCCAGAGAAGCGGCTCCAAGGTAGCGTCGCTGAATTCGGATCGCGATATCTTGTCGATGACGAGGCCAACAGCGGTTTTAAGCTTCTCGAACATTCTGCGTTGTTCCTGGGGCGGTCTGCTGCGTTCTCTCTCTCACCTGGCGTTGCACGGCTTCCATGCGGGTAATGGTTTGCTCCACCTGTTGTTGAAGCGCGTTCCGTGCCCTTTCCAACTCTAGAATCCTCGATCCCATATCCTCTTGCGTCGCAGTCCCCGTCTTCTCCACGGCCACATCGGCGCCGATGCCGACGATGAACCGCTCCCCGTCTTCAATCGTGGCCTTCATGTAGGCGCCTCCCCCGAGAGGAACCAGGATGGTCGACCCCTTCTGCTCCGTCTTTAACCCCTCCACCGTCGTATTCGCCAGTTGTAACTCGTTAATGGACGCGTTTACCAAACCCACTCGAGTCTGCAAGGTGTCCAAGGCTGTCTCAAGGAGCTGCAACTCCACGACTAGCCCTTCCAGCTCGGTATCTCGCTGTGCCATGAGCCTGCCTCACCCGCGGCTTAAGTCCCGTATAACGGAGTCCTCTGTGTCCTCCCTCGAAATCTCCTGGACAGAATGAAGCTTCATGTGAACTCGCTTGACTCGATGCTGACTGCCAAGCTCCATGTACACCTTTTCCACAGCGTGCTCCGGTCTCAAAGCTCGGACGTCCTTGGAAAACGTCGTCCGGTAGTTGGGGCTCAGGATTTCACCGTCCACTCGAAAGATTTTCACGTCGACCATTGTCTCCGTCCTCTCGACGGGTAACCACTCACCAAGCTTATTTATACCTGTTGCTGGTAGACCACCACCTGTGTGGGTCTCAGTTGTCCAAGACGTTGGTGATGATCATGATTTCCGGCCCAGTGGTGGGGGATCCGATGAGGACGCCGTGCTCGTTGGCCAGCACCCCTGACGAAACCAGTGGGCTTCCTCCATTAATCGTCCCCACGTCGACGGGTACCTTCAAGATGTCACGCATCACCTGTTGCTCCCTTGTCTTCAGCAAGGGGTGAGCAAGCACGCCTCTGTTGGTGGCTGTGGCGAAGGAGCCCACATAGGGACGCCCCGCGATTTCTCCCGCCACAATCTCCACATCTAGGACATCTCGAAGAATCTTGAGTACGCCTTTTTCCCGCATTAAATTTGCAGAGGCCAGGGCGCCTCGGTCGTTCGCTAAAATGAGGTTTCCCAAGGCGGTTCGTTTACTTGGTACTCGTGCGGTATTGCCCTTCCACACCTGTTGGATGGCTGTTACCTCCTCGTCTGAAGCAAAGTGGGGAAGAAGAATGCCGTTAGAATTTGCGGCAGCTAACACGCCTACCAACCGGGTCTCCCCCACCGTAGAGATGACGATGTCCCCTCTCAAACCGTCCTTCACTCGCTGGGCTTGCCGGCTAGGGATCTCAACGGGGAGGATGGTTAGGCTGTTGGTGGTGAGCGCGTAGACGCCAATGTTGGGACTGCCCAATAAATCAAATGCGTGAACCGGCAACTCAGTTACCTTTCACCAAATGCACTCTGACGACGTCCTCCGCGTCTCGAGTGATGCGGACGCGCAGTCGTCGGGGCAGGCCTTCAATTCCTTGGCTCCACAGGTACTCATTCACTTCCGGAGTGATGATCGGGTCCTCCACCTTCATGTGCTTCTGAACAAAGCTGCGAACCAAGCGGACGCCCCGGGGAACCCTCCTGTTACTCGGCGCGATCCACGCCTGTTTCAGCGGAATCGTATAGATGCGTTCTTCAACGACTTCCCCCTCGTCCTCCTCTTCTCGCTCCGCCACCGAACTTCCCTCCTCATGGTTTGAGTTTACTCCGCCGCCAACTACGCCGCTTCGGGTTCACACGGACGTGACCTCTCGTCTTGGCCACCACCCAAACGGGAACGGCCTTACTACGGAGTCCTGCTTTGATTAATCGCCTCTTCTTGGCTGTCGGCTTATTCCGCGCCAACGTCAAATTCTCCTAAACTTGATCTCTCGCTTGGGCGCCTGCAAATTCCTGAGAATGGTTTTCAACTGACTGTCGGAAATGGGCAGTCGGACTCGGCCGCTTTGGGCGACCTGAATTAATTGTAGCTCGATCTGCTCAGCAAACTGGGGTTTCACCAGCTTGATGCGGCTGAGCCGTTGTCGGGCCTCCGTCGTAAGAACTTGACGCAGCAGCGCTTCCTTCTGTAGCTCTAAGGTCTTCTGCTGTGAAGCCCGCTGCTCCTCCGCCGCGAGGTTCATCCTCAGCTCTTGGAGTTTCCGCTTTCGGATGTCCTCGAGTTCCGGGTCCGACCCCATTGCGTCTGCACTCACCCATACTTTTCGAGTTGCGGCATGTTCTTCTCAAGCTGCTTCTTGGCCTCAAAAGCTAAACGGTCGAGTAAGGATCGGCCTTCACTTGTCAACGCTCGCCCCTTCCCTCCAACCGTCCGCACGAGCCCAGCACGCTCCAGCTGTTGAAGGGCGTGCCTCACAATCGCGCCACCCCCAGGGCGCTTGTGTTTTCCGATACTGCCGTTACTCGTTCTGCCCCCGTACTCCTTCCGCAATCGGGCGATGCCGATGGGACCACGGAGATACGTTTTCCGCAGAAGGGACGCGCATCGCGTATGCCACCAATCCCTCTGAACGGGGGGTTCCTCCACATGTGAACTCGATTTCGCAAAGGACGCCCACTGCGGGGGGGCTACGTCTGGAACGTTCATCTTTAAGTAGTCACTCACCCGTTCTAATAGGACATCGCTTGGAACGTCGTAGACCGTTGGCAAATTCCCAATCCCTTCCGTTGGAGCATTCACAGTAATTTCCAAAGATGAATATAAAGGCTTTCAAAGGGCTTCTCATCCCTGCGGGTCCCCGGTCGGTTCACGGTTCCGAAGCGCCGTTTGGTTTACAGGGCTGACGAACGAGCGAACTGTTACTTGATCCGAGATCCCATCCGATTGCAGGTGATCATGCATTGACACGTCAAAGATTATGAACATTCCCGTCGAAGAGAGCGGGGTCCTGTATCTCTATCGTTACTCTCCTACAACATCTTTATTAGCCGTCCCCGTAATATAGTACTCATTTAACGACATATCGTTCTTCAAGAAAAAAAGCTGGAAGGATAATTAATCTGATTATAACGCGATTGAACGAGGATAAGTCCTGAGGGGTTGACGTGCCCATCGAAGAAAAAGTTAAGATCAGTAAAACGGAGACGCCAATAAATATCATGATCGTCAATGAGACGCCTGGAGACTGGCGTTTCTGGGCGGCGTGTACCCGTGTGTTAAGCCGTCAGAATGATTTAGCTTTACGCGTTTATGCTAAGCTTCTGGAGAGACAGGAGCAGGTTTCCTCACGCGACTTAGCCGCCCTCGTCGACGCACCCTTATACAGCGTTCGACGGGCCCTGACGGACCTGCACGAACTTGGCATCGTAACCCGTGACCGTCTTGAGCGAGGACACATGACCTTCGACAGGTGGCGTGTGAAAACGCCGATCCTAGGCATCCTGCGGCTCATTCCTGAGGCATATTTTCAAAAAGGTTATCCAAAAAAATAATTCTACCTCTTCTTTTTATTACATCGTTGGAGGCACGATGACCTCTGCATTGATGATTCTGGCTGCTTCTCCCTTCTTCACATGAGTTAGGGTATCCCACTTCCACACCTCGTCCGAGTAGACTGCTAAAAACGCTTTCGAGTTATCTCCTTAATTTCTCAACACAGAACAATGGCGCACGCGCAAACACGTCCTTGTATACGCCGGTAGGAGCCATCAGTCCTGCAGCCCTGAAAACCCTCAAACTTCTCCTTCGTATACGAGACAGGCATGTGAGTTATCTGAGTGACGATAAGTGGGGTTCAGCCTACGTCAGTAGTTTCCTCTGCCCAACCAAGTGGCGTGTAAAACTAGTCTGAGGCTTCTAAGAAAACTTTATATCGCCAGAAAACATTAAATACGACGCCAGACAATGGCTTTAATCCCATACGTTATGGCGGCGTCGCTTGGACACTTAAGGCGTAACGCCTAAGGGATGAACAAGCCGACCTCCAAGTATGGGCACAGATATGTGGACCTAAATAAACCAGCTGCATCTGCTCGGATCTTAGGTCCGAAAACGGCTCACAGCTCATCCGCAAATCCCTTATCCAGCGAAAGCGGTACAACTCCAACAAATCCGGTTGATCCTGCCGGACCTTACTGCTATCGGGATGGGACTAAGCCATGCAAGTCGTGCGCTCTCAAGCTATGTTGAGGGCGCGGCGAACGGCTCCGTAACACGTAGTTAACCTACCCTCGGGACGGGGATAACCCCGGGAAACTGGGATTAATACCCGCTAGATGATTCTGCCTGGAATGGCTTATCATTGAAAGGTGCTGGGAACATGCTTCCAGCGTCGCCCGAGGATGGGACTGCGTCCGATCAGGTTGTTGGCGGGGTAACGGCCCACCAAGCCTATAACCGGTACGGGCCCTGAGAGGGGGAGCCCGGAGATGGAAACTGAGACAAGGTTCCAGGCCCTACGGGGCGCAGCAGGCGCGAAACCTCCACAATGCGCGAAAGCGTGATGGGGTTATCCCGAGTGCCGTCCGATGAGGATGGCTTTTCCTCGGTGTAAGGATCCGAGGGAATAAAGGGGGGGCAAGACTGGTGTCAGCCGCCGCGGTAATACCAGCTCCCTGAGTGGTAAGGACGATTATTTGGCCTAAAGCGTCCGTAGCCGGCTTATCAAGTCTCTTGTTAAACCCAGTGATTCAATCATTGACCTGCAAGAGATACTGTTATGCTAGAGGACGGGAGAGGTCGACGGTAGTCCAGGGGTAGGGGTGAAATCCTATAATCCTTGGAGGACCACCAGTGGCGAAGGCGGTCGACTAGAACGTGCCTGACGGTGAGGGACGAAAGCTGGGGGAGCGAACCGGATTAGATACCCGGGTAGTCCCAGCTGTAAACGATGCGGGCTAGGTGTTGGGGTAGCTACGAGCTACTCCAGTGCCGCAGAGAAGTTGTTAAGCCCGCCGCCTGGGGAGTACGGCCGCAAGGCTGAAACTTAAAGGAATTGGCGGGGGAGCACCACAAGGGGTGAAGGCTGCGGTTTAATTGGAGTCAACGCCGGGAACCTTACCGGGGCTGACAGCAGAGTGAAGGCCAGACTGAAGATCTTGCCAGACAAGCTGAGAGGAGGTGCATGGCCGTCGCCAGTTCGTGCCGTGAGGTGTCCTGTTAAGTCAGGCAACGAACGAGACCCCCACTGTTAGTTGCCAGCGAATTCCAACGGAATGTCGGGCACACTAACAGGACTGCCACCGATAAGGTGGAGGAAGGAGGGGGCAACGGCAGGTCAGTATGCCCCGAATGCCTCGGGCCACACGCGGCCTGCAATGGTAGGGACAGAGGGATCCGACCTTGAAAAAGGAAGGCAATCCCTAAACCCTATCTCAGTCGGGATTGAGGGCTGAAACTCGCCCTCATGAACATGGAATCCCTAGTAACCGCGTGTCATCATCGCGCGGTGAATACGTCCCCGCTCCTTGCACACACCGCCCGTCGCTCCATCCAAGTCGGGTCTAGATGAGGCG
>Ga0209427_10009900_pt1 | contig 10601 bp, 7 predicted proteins | sample DeeMarSWOR136_30_FD_187465 | JGI IMG/M metagenome (GOLD analysis project Ga0209427, IMG submission 187465) | Marine sediment microbial communities from White Oak River estuary, North Carolina - WOR-1-36_30 (SPAdes) (version 2) | ecosystem: Environmental > Aquatic > Marine > Intertidal zone >...
AGATGGAGATATATCTTATGCAACACGGTGAGGCTCATGCCGAGGATCAAGATCCTGAGCGATCTTTGACCCCAGGGGGAGAAGATCAGATTCGTTCCAGTGGAAAGGCCCTCAAGAAACTGGGGGTCGATGTAGACCTTATCGTCTCCAGCCCCAAGAAGCGAGCGCGGCAGACGGCGGAGATCGTGGCAAGTGAATTGGGTTATGCCAAGGAAGAGATTGCGATTACGGTGGCCTTGGAGCCCTTGGCACCAGCTGAGGATGCCATCGCTTACCTGGAGCGTCTCGGAGATAAGGGGAAGATGCTGCTGGCGGGACATTTACCCTCCCTCGGGGAAATCGCTTCGAATTTAATGAGTGAGGGATCCCGTGTCTCCATCCACTTTGAGATGGGTGGGGTCTGTCGCATTGATATTGAGGCGCTTTCAACCCATAAGGGGGATCTGCGTTGGGTTTTCTCCCCGGCGCATCTGAGGATGTTAGCGGAAGGAACATGAGAATCTCTGAAAACTGGGAAAACGAATTCTGAGCGAATTGCGGTTCTGCGGTGTTGCAGTGCTGCGGTGGTGCAGTCGGAAAGGGGAGAGAGGGTAAAGGCTGGAGGTTAGAGGTTTGAGGCGAAATGACAAATGACCGATAACTGATAACGAACACGGACAACGGGCACGAACACGCGACACGAACAGTGAGCGAAGGGACAAGCCTTTTTCCCGCACGAAAACCATGGAAACGCCGGCCTTAGAAATCGTCGAAAAGGGAGAACTGACCCCGGAGTTGGTGGCGGAAAGGCATGGAACAATCCAGGCCCTCTGGTGGGGCGAGGTCTGGCCGGGGAATTTAGAGAGGGAAAGGAGCTACTCCGAGAGGTATCTCTTTATCAAGGGATCCAGTCCTGTTATTCTCACCGCACCCCATGCAGTTCCCCATGATAGGGGAAATTACAACGGAAGAAACCGACTGAAACCGCAAGATGAATTTACGGATCTCATTGTGTTTAAGGTGTGTAAAGAGGCCAAGTGTTTCGGGCTCGTTCCACTGACGAAATTGAGGGATCCCAATGTCGACAATTTCGATGGCCCAAAGGCAAGGGAAACTCCTTTCCTCCGATGTCTGGAAGGTCTCATCGCTTCCCACGATATTCAGTTGCTTCTGGATATCCACGGGCTGGATAGAATGCGCAGGGGAGTGGACATCGAGATTGGGACAAGATATGGAGTCAGCCTGAGGGACAGGAGGGAGATCTTGGAGCATTTGGAGGGGCATTTGCGGAGAGAGACTGATTATCTGATTAGGAAAGATCGCTCTTTCATAGGCGGGGAGATTGTTCGAAACATCATGGAGATGATACCGGCCATCCAACTGGAAATCCACAGGAGACTGCGAGATGACGGTCACTCCGCGGAAATGAAAAGGTTGATCGAGATCTTGGCCAATTTCGTGAAATCCCTTCCATTGGATGCGAACCTCACCCCTTCACCCCAATAAGAGAAATCACCGAGAAGATATACGGGGAAACCACTGTTCGGATAAAGCCATAGGTGTCCCCTAAAAGGCAAATCTCCTTTGACTTCTGCCGAAAGGATCCTTATCGGCCACAAAACATACCTTCGATCTTACTCTCGATATCCTGGCATAAAATATCCAGCCTCAGGTGCACACTTCAGAGACACTGAGATAAGATCTTGATATTATTGGGCCCTTAGTCCCTTAGGGCTCGTTCCGAGGGATGACTTCTCAAGGCGCCCTCAGGAGGTAAGCACACGCGAAACAAGGGACAGTGATAAAACGCTAATACACAACGTCATAATCGGGGGTTTACTCAGTGTTGCAGGGAGGGAGTATTTTCATAACCCTTTGATTTTATTTAATGGAAGCTCTTCTCAGGAGATCGCGAATACTTGGATCACAACCAATGTGATTCATGTGTTCAATCTTCGGATCTCCTTTTTATTCCGTGTTTAGGAATCTCATCGCTGGACGGTCGTTCTGTAAAGGATAAAGGCTATCCACACAACCCCTAAACCTCCGAGGCCAAGCACACTGTAAGACCAACCCCATGTTATGTAGGAGCCAGTTTCTGATGACATTGGATTAGCCCAATCCAAAATAACACCAAATGTCAATGAAGAGATAGCACCGGCACCGAATCCCAGAAAAGACCGCAAGGCAAAGGCGGCGCCTCTATAAGAGGTTTCGACCTTCTCGGTCAATCCTGCGGAGAGAACTGGAGAATCTCCTAATGCGGAAAACCCATAAATCATTCCAATCACGATAACCAAAACGAGAGGAAAACCAATGAGCCATCCCATGGTAAAAGAACAGGCCGTACTGAGACTCCCAAGAAGCAGAATCATGATTGCACGTCCAAGCCTATCTGAAAGGAAGCCCATGGAGATTGATGCAAGGAGCCCCATGAGGTGAAAGGCCCCGACGATGTTAGCGCCAACACCTGCAACCTTCAACGCCTCGGGTGCACTGACCGCAAGGCAGGCGGACAGGAATGCCGGAGTCCACGACCACATCCCTATAAGCTCCCAGTTATGCCAGACATATGCCATGATAAGCAATATAGCAGGTTTATTTCGCAAGACCTCCACCGAAAACTTCTGTTCTTCTCGTCTCGGTGATATTGAAGCCGGTGTTGAAGCCAGAGTGGTCCATAGCAAAATCGAACCCGCCAATGGACCGAGGCACGTCAGGAGGAAAGAAAGCTGATATCCTCCATAGGGTAAAGCAATCCCACTGATTCCCAGCGATACGGCATAACTCAGGGAAGTACTTGCGATGAAGAACCCAACGGCCTTTCCTCGGGTCTGGCTGGGATGCCGATCCGCGATCATCATGATCCCGGTTGTATAAGTTCCTCCCAATGAGATTCCAGTGAGGGTATAAAGCAAGAGGCCCGCGTAATAACCGCGTGCAAGGATGGCAAAAGCCAGTGAGGCCAAGGCCGTTGCCACATTTGACCAGAGAAAGACGCGCTTTGGCCCAATTCGGTCGGCCAACTCGGAAAGGACAACTAGAGAGACAGCATACCCAATTTGAAATCCGCTGGAAATAGATCCTGCGGCCGTAGCAGACATCCCCCATTCCCTCTGGACCACAGGAAGGGCGGCCGCATAGGTCATGAACACTAAATACGTGAAAAATCTAGAGGAACAAATCCCGAGAAGCCACCAGTCGCGTTTCATTGATCAATTGAAGCACATTCTTGAGGAACTTTGAGGTCCAATTCTGAAGCAATCTGCTTAAGTTTTTTCAAGACAGATGAGAGAATTGGAACACCTTTCCTTCGATTTTCTATGCGGGCAATTATTTCGGGTTCACCGGGAATGAATATCCCTTCTGTATCCGGTTCAAGGGGTGAGGATTTAATGTCCTGGACCAACGAATCGAAGTCTTTGTTGAATTCATCTACCCGGCGGAATCCTGAGATTTTCATGGCGCCGAAAAAATGTCCCATATTTGCTCGGGTATCAGGTTGTTTTGACGCGGAAAGTCTGCTCCCGAAGTTTGCGCCCGATAATATCCCGGAAAGGATGTCTGCCATCAATCCCAAGCCATAGCCCTTATAACCGCCAGTTATTTTCTGGCCGCCCAAAGGATATTGCAACACAGACATCGGGACTACACCCTGTGCATCGAGGAAGGGTTCAACCGATGGATAGACCCATCCATTGGGGACCTGCTGTCCCTTGCGGAGCACAACGTCAATCTTACCGCTTGAAACAACGCTGGTAGACATGTCCAAAATGAACGGAGGATCTTGCTTTCGTGGAACAGCAACGCTCATGGGATTTGTTCCGAGAATTCCCGTTGTCCCTCCCGTCGGCACGACACGGGGTGAGCCATTGCTCATGGCAATACCGATCATGTCCGAATCGAGAGCCATGGAAGAATAGTATCCAGCAATACCGAAATGATCGCTTCTATTGACAGCGAGAAAGGCCGACCCGAATTCTTCGGCCCTGGATAGGCATGCTCTCATAGCGTGCCAACCTACTATCATTCCAAGTCCATTTCCGCCATCGCAATGGCCCGTGGTATGCGTTAACCACTCTATTTTGATTTTTGGATGCGTTTCGATGACACCATTTTTGATCCGCCTGAAACAGGGAAAAAGGCGTGCTACACCATGGCAATCGAAACCCCTGAGGTCCGCTTCAATCAAAACATCAGTTGCCCTCTTTGCATCCTCGGGAGGAATCCCCAGTCGTTCGAACACTTTTTCCGTAAAATCTCGAAGAAGTTCTGCATCAATTAAGATGGGCTCGGATGATACCTTCATGTTTGTTTTCTATTTTGGGAGGATAATCGTGGTGGAAATATTCCTGTAAAGACGAGCAAAATTTATTATAATAATAAGCGGTATCTAAACCGGTTGTTTAACATTCAAGTCATTAAATTTTTTTGTAAAACAATAGCAGAAAGAGAAGAAGGCCGTCAAGGCGATTCAGTTTTTGTGGATAGAGAGTTTGGGAGGTCTACGAGGGTATGGATCTGAAGACTCAGGTAGTCATCATTGGCGGTGGTATCACGGGATTGGGTATCGCCCGGGATCTGGCCCAGAGGGGCATAGAGTTTATCCTCCTGGAGAAGGGCAATTTGGCTAACGGAGCCTCCGGGAGGAATCATGGATACCTCCATAGTGGGGCCAGGTACGCCGTAAATGATCCCCATGCAGCCAGAGAATGTATCAGGGAAAATCGAATTCTCAAGGAAATCGCCCCCAGTTGTATCGAGGATACGGGTGGAATTTTTGTCTCACTTCCCGAGGATAGCAGGACTTACAGGGACCAATTTCTGAGGTCGTGTGAGGAGATTGGAATCCCAACGAGATGCCTTACACCATCTGAAGCACTGGAGTTGGAGCCCAACCTGTCGCATGATATCACTGGAGCCATCCACGTTCCCGATGCAGCAATCGATCCCTTTCTTTTGGTCTTTGGAAACGCCGGGGAAGCGGGGGATTACGGGAAAGAGATCTTGACCAAGACCGCGGTTACCCGGCTTATTCGGGCCCGGGGCCGCATAACGCGGGTGGAGGCTCGAAATCTGGTAACGGGTGAACCTCTTATCGTTCGGGCTGATTTCGTCGTCAATGCCGCAGGGGCGTGGGCAGATCAAATCGCCCGCCTTGCTGATCTCTCCTTCGAATTGGAATTGTCCAAGGGGAGCATGGTGATTACCAATCAAAGGGTGAGTCATCGGGTGATCCACCGGTGCCGGTTACCATCGGACGGGGATATCGTCGTTCCCAACCACACCGTTTCCATCCTGGGTACCACCTCCCTGAAGGTCGGCGATACGGACAACCTCACCGTCGAGCCAGGGGAGGTTTCCCTTCTCATCGAGGAGGCATCACGAATGCTCCCCTGTTTGACGGGAACCCGATATATCCGGGCCTATGCAGGGGTTCGACCACTGTTTAAAGCTGGCTCAGGCCAAGACTCACGGGAGCTCAGCAGGGGGTTCGTTCTTTTGGATCACGGGGTTGGGGATGGAGTGAAGAACTTCATCACCATTGCCGGCGGTAAATTGATAACCTATCGGCTTATGGCGGAAAGAACGGTGGATCTCGTCTGCCACAAGATGGGATTAACTATTCCCTGCAAGACCCATCTGACGCCCTTGCCGGAGACAAAAGCTGGTGTCCATGGGAGAGGGGAGTACCTAAAGAGACTCGGACAAGAGGCCGACGAAGGAGATGCTGAGATTGTTTGCGATTGCGAGCTCGTTACCCGTGGTGAATTGGAGGAGGCATTGAGGGTGTTGCCCACAAAGGGCTTAGGGGAAATCCTGCATCTCACTCGATTAGCCAAGGGGACTTGTCAAGGGGCGTTTTGCAGTTATCGCCTCCTGGGAATTCTCCATGCCATGGATAAGGTGGAGGCGATCAATTCCAATGCCCAACTCAAGGGGTTTTTGGAAGAGAGGTGGAAAGGCATACGGCCCGTTCTTTGGGGAGACCAACTTCGTGAACATGAATTCATAGGGGAGATGTACATGGGTATCCTCAATCTGGATAAGGTGAAATGAAGCATTACGATGTAATCGTAATTGGAATGGGATTGGCCGGGTTGATGGCGGCCAAGACGGCCGCGGAAAGGGGGAAGAGAGTCCTGCTTATAGGGAAGGGGATAGGGACGGCCCACACATATACGGGATGTATCGATTTGTTGGGGTATTACCCAGCCCAGTCCTCCAGCCCAGTGGAAAACCCCTTTGAATCGCTTCGCCGGTTGATTGAGGAAAGACCGGATCATCCTTATGCCCGGGTGGGAGCGCCGGACATTCGGAACGCCCTGACATCATTTCTCGGTCTTTTTGGCGAGAAGGGTTATCATTATCTGTCGCAAGGGGAGAAGAACGCCATTACCTTAACTCCTTCGGGTTGCACAAGGGCAACATACCTTTTTCCATCGACCATGGAATGGGGAGGCATTGAGGATTCAAGGGATATCTTGATCGTGGGATTTCATGGTCTAAAGGATTTTTATAGCGCCTATATCGCCCACAACCTCAATTCCCTGCGGAAGGAAAGGCGCCTTCCCTTTGGGGCGCGGTCGATATCCTTGCCATTGTCGGAACTTTCGCGTCGGAAAACAGCCCCGTCCTCAGTCTTGGCGCGATTGTTTGAGGAGGAGGGATTTCGGAATAAAATCGCCGAGGCTGTTCGCACCGGTCGGACGGGGGAGGAGCGGGTGGCATTCCCGGCAGTGCTCGGCGTGGAAAGACCACGGGAGGTTAGGAAGGAGCTGGAGGCAAAGCTGGGGACACCGGTATTTGAAATTCCCACCCTTCCTCCTTCAGTCCCGGGATTTCGGCTTTTTCAAACTTTCAAAAGGGATTTAAAAAAGAAAGGTGTTACCATAATCATGGGATTTTCGGTATCTGAGGCCCTGGTTCGGGACGGCAAGTGCCTACAGGTGACCGTTAGCTCTCCCCCCGTTCAGAGGAGCTACTCCGCGGAGGTTTACATTCTAGCCACGGGGAGCTTCTTCGGCGGTGGATTGGAGGCGAAGGGGGACAGAGTGGTGGAGCCCATATTCAACCTTCCGGTACATCAGCCCGTTTCCAGGAAGAATTGGTTCGGGGATCAATTCTTCTCCGATGAACCGCATCCCATTGAGCGCTTCGGGATAATGGTGGATGAACGGCTGAATCCCGTCGATGAGAAGGGAAGGGTGGTGGTTGGCAACCTTCATGGAGCCGGATCCATCCTTTCTCACTCCAACGCGCTGCGGGAAAAGTCCGGGGGCGGGATAGCTCTCTCCACGGGATACAAATCCGCAAAAGGGGAACTCCATTGATGGAAGGACAACCCAAAATAGAGGATACAACGGACTACTGCATCCGCTGTGCCACCTGCATGGAGTATTGCCCGGTTCTCCGCGTTACCGATCGGTTTCCGGGACCGAAACAGGCCGGACCCGGTGGGCAGAGGTTTAGAGGCCGCGATGTTCCCCATGTGGATCGCTGTGTCGATCTCTGTATTGGTTGCAGCATATGCGAGTTGGTATGCGCCTCCGGAGTGGACATCTATCGCCTCAATTTAATGGCGAAGGCCAAATACTACGACGAACACGGGATACCACTGAGGGACCGAATCTTGGTCAATTTCAGCCGCTGGATAGGGCGTCTGCCCTGGGTAGTGCCATTCATGAACCGGATGTCTCGATCCCCTTTGATGAGATGGATTTTGGATCGGCTGTTGGGCCTCGAAAGACAAAGGCCCTTACCGGATTTCGAAGTCCCTACGTTTAGGCAATGGCTCAGGAGGCGTTCCGATGGGCTCCCGATAACTGCTGAATCGTCGGCTAACGGGAGGGTTGGGTATTTCTATGGCTGTTTTACCAACATCAGTGAAGTAGATGTGGGAAAAGCGGTAGTCCGCGTTTTGGAGGAAAACGGGATCCAGGTGGTCGTTCCGGAACAGGATTGCTGCGGTATACCCATGTTGGGTAGTGGGGATCTAAAGTCTGCCCGAGCCATTGCCAGGAAAAACCTGGCCTCTTTGAAGGCCGCAATCGATTCGGGGATGGATATCGTGTATAGCTCTAGCAGTTGTGGTTATATGATTCGCCATGAATACGCAAATTTATTTGGGCTTCCAGGGGCCGAGGATGTATCGGAGAAGACCCATGATATCTGCGAATACCTCATGACCCTCAATGAAAAGGGATCGCTGAAACGCCCCTCGGAGATCCGACGGAGATTGGTCTATTTCGCCCCCTGCCATGTGAGGGCTGCAGGGATGGGATTGCCCGCCTTGGACCTCATGAGGTTGATTCCCGGAATTCAGGTCGAGCCCATCGATGAGGGCTGTTGTGGACTGGGAGGGCTTTACGGTTATAAGAAGGAGAAGTACGAGATATCCATGGAGATAGGAAAGGATCTAGCCGATCAGCTGTTGGAATTGAGGGCGGATGCCGTAGTAACGGACTGTGAGGGGTGTCGATTACAGATAAGGCATCTAACAGGCATGAGGGTGGTTCATCCCATTCAGGTCCTCCGGGATGCGTACCCGGAAACATGAAGAAAACTGAGAATCTCGAAGTGATACCTTCAATCAAGAAACTATCTGCCGAGGCCGCACGAAATCTCTTGGGTGTCTTTTTCGATATTGACGACACCTTTACAACTCGGGGCAGGATTCGTGCTATTGCTTACGCGTCACTGTGGGCATTGAAGGAGTCCGGCCTCTGGGCCGTTCCCATCACGGGAAGACCCGCGGGGTGGTGTGACCACATTGCCCGCATGTGGCCTGTGGACGGGATTGTCGGGGAAAACGGGGCCTTCTATTTCTGGTTTGATCAGAAAGAACGGAAGCTCAAGAAGCGGTTCCTCGATCCCGAAGGGGTGCGGGCTGAGAAGCGACAACGGCTGACGCTTATCAAGGAAGAGATCCTGACCTCGGTTCCAGGCTCAGCCATTGCCAGCGATCAGCTCTACCGGGAGGCTGACCTTGCCATCGACTATTGTGAAGATGTAGCAGCCCTTGATCGGAGGGCCGTCGATCGAATTTGTGGGATCTTCAATAAGCATGGTGCGAGGTGTAGGGTTTCCTCCATTCATGTGAATGGATGGTTCGGAGACTACGACAAGCTGGGGATGACAAGAACCTTTGTCCGGGAGCGTTGGGGATTTGATCTGGATACCTGCAGGGAGCGGTTTCTGTTCTGCGGGGATTCCCCCAACGACGAACCCATGTTTCAGTACTTTCCGAACACCGCTGGGGTGAAGAACGTCTTGAACTTCGCCGAGCTCATGAAGTTTATGCCCGCCTTTGTTGCAACCCGCGAGGGAGGGGAGGGCTTTGCCCAAATCGTTGAAACCATACTCCAGCGCCGGGCAAGATAAAATAAGTACTTGATTACCTTTCATTATTCTGGTATATATTTACTTCCTTGTACCTGATTCATTAGGTGGTAGCATAGGGCAAGAAACTGCCGAGCGGGTTCGTGACTCGGCGAGTTGAACTGCCTAAGATGTAGTCTGAGGGAATTGAGGCAGAAGGGCCCACCATAAGGTGGTTTTTTTTATTTGTGAATTATGATGGAACATTCAAGAACCGCTGATGTAAAAGTAATCTTTGCCTTTTCCCTCGTGCATTTTATTGGAGATTTCTATATCTCTTTTGTCAATCCTCTCCTTCCTGTTTTTGTCGAGGAGTTTTCCCTCACATTGACACAGGTCGGTTTGATAGTGGGGATAAGTCGCCTTCTGGCCTTTGTGGTCCAACCTTCGGTGGGATACCTTGCCGATCACTACCGAACGCGTTTCTTTGTCTTCGCCGGCCCTCTGCTGGCCATTGTCTTTATTCCCCTTGTTGGAATAGCCCCTGTTTTTTTGGTGTTGATTCTTTTTATATCCTTGGGATCCATCGGTTCGTCCATGTTTCATCCGACGGTCGCCGGCATGGTCTCGACGTATGCAGGCCAGCATTTTGGCTTTTCTCTGTCAATTTTCAACTTGGGCGGAACCCTGGCTTTTGGAGTGGGACCTCTATTTATTACCTATTTTGTGAGTTCCTATGGCCTACTGAGAGCCCCATACACGATGATCTTTGGCTTAGCGGTGATGATCCTTCTCTTCAGAATCATACCGGTCCCCCAAGGGGAGGGACTGAAAAGCCTTGGTTTTGTCGGTTCCCTTCGGGAGGTACTGGGAGGAGTCTGGAAATCGATTTTGTTAATCTGGATCGTGATAGTTTTACGAACCTTTGTTACTCAGTCTTTCATGACCTTTATACCTGTGTTGTATGCAAAGGAGGGCTATTCTCTCGTCTCCATCGGGACCATGCTATCTCTGTTTACCGTAGCGGGCGCAATCAGCGGACTCCTCGCCGGTCACCTGTCGGATAAAATTGGATACAAACCAATTTTCTATTCTGCCTTTGGTCTGGCAACGCCTAGCCTTTACCTGCTGCTCTATCTTTCGGGCAACTGGATCTATTTTGGCGTCTTTTCGGCGGGACTTTTTGCTTTGGCGACTCTGCCGTTGGAATTGGCCATGGCTCAGGAATTGGCCCCGCGGGGACGATCGATGGTTTCAAGTCTCACGATGGGTCTGGCTTTTGGAACAGGAGGAATCGCGAC
>Ga0209427_10009903_pt1 | contig 10600 bp, 9 predicted proteins | sample DeeMarSWOR136_30_FD_187465 | JGI IMG/M metagenome (GOLD analysis project Ga0209427, IMG submission 187465) | Marine sediment microbial communities from White Oak River estuary, North Carolina - WOR-1-36_30 (SPAdes) (version 2) | ecosystem: Environmental > Aquatic > Marine > Intertidal zone >...
CCTCTTTTTAGTAATGCAACAATTTTGTGTGGTTCAAGTTCAAGTAATTTATGAGCCTCACAACCTGAAGTGCACTTAGCACATTGGTAACAATAATCAGAAATCTCATCCTGAAGTCTTGATAGTCTTTCATTTATTTCTTTTCTAAGTTCAACCTGTGACTCCCCCATAGAAGTCAAATCTACGATACCCATAGACACCACTCCCAATTAACAAGTGTTAATTATTTATAGCTTTGCAAGATTTGTATCCTATAACTATATTTAAAATCTCCTAAAAATCAGATAAAAAATCCATATTTTCATATTTTTTTAACTGATTTAGTAGCAACAATATTAATTTTTGTATTTGCAACGTTTTTAATTAGGATTTGACCAAGTAAAATAGGTGCATTTATCCTTGCTTTCTTTATTTCATTTAATACCTGAGATATTCGATTCTTTGGAACTGGCCTTGAACTTTTAACACTAACAAGAGGCCAATCACCATTTTTAACAAGAACAGAGCTTGTTAGCATTCTTTTTGGGTTAAGAGCTTCGGCTCTTGCATATTCAATACCTTTTATACATTTATTGCCATTACAGACTTCAAAATTTTTACCATCTGTTTTGACCAATATTTTACAACCAATTGGACAGACAATGCAAGTGATTTGTTTTTTACTTGCCATGAAGTGAAACCTCCAAGTCTTTATTTGAATCAATTATCTCTTTTTTTATGTCAATTTTAAACTCAATCATATTCGCAGGATTTGCCCATGGTAATTTTTTCTTAAAAATTTCCTTTTCACAATCAGAAATGTAAATGCTAGCAGATTCACTTGGTTTTTCAACTCTTAGGCTGAAATGTATAACTCCTGGTTTGTTAATTCTTTGAGGAACGACATACCGGATTCCTTTACCTGCTTTTACATTAATATATTTTTTAACTTTCACATTTTTTCCATTAGCATACAATGTAGCATTTTTACCTGCTAGTTTTGCACCAATTGATAAAACGTCAACAGTATCATAAACCTGCAAGCAATTTCCACAAGTAAAAATACCTGAAACTGTAGTTTCAAATAATTGATCAACAATAGGTCCACCAGTTATTTCATCAATTTCAATATCAACTTGTTTAGATAATTCATTTTCAGGAATAAGGCCCAGAGAAAGAAGAAGAGTGTCGCAATTAATTGTTTTTTCAGCACCTGGTATTGTATTCATATTTTCATCAACTTGAGCAATGGTAACACTTTCAAGCCTACCTTTACCTTTAATGTATGTTACAGTGTGGTTAAGATAAAGAGGAATATCATAATCATCAAGACATTGGACTACATTTCTAGGTAGGCCACTTGCATAGGGGAGAATTTCAACTACACCAAGAACATTTGCACCTTCAAATTTTAACCTTCGTGCAACAATAAGACCAACATCACCAGAACCTAGAATAACAACGTTTTTTCCAACCATTATATTGTAAAGATTGATAAAACCCTGAGCAACACCTGCAGTAAAAATACCACTAGGACGATCTCCTGGAATCATTACATTCCATCTAGTTTTCTCTCGACAGCCCATTGCAAGAACAATTGCTTTTGCATTTATTTTATGTAATCCCTTGCTGTTAACTGCTAATATCTTAAGACTCTTAGACAAGCTTAAAACCATAGTTTCTTTTAAAAAAGAAACACCAGATTTTTCAGCATTTTTAATATACATTTCTGCATATTCTGGCCCTGTCATTGAAATACCTATTTCTTCCACACCAAACCCGTCATGTATACACTGAGGAAGAATTCCACCTAACCAACTATTTCTATCTAAAATTATTACCTTTTTAGCACCATTTTTACGTGCTGAAATAGCTGCAGCAAGACCAGCTGGTCCTGCTCCAATTACAGCTACATCATAATCTAGATTAATCATTATTAGTCTTCCTAATTCTTCCATAAAATAGGTTTGATTTCGGAGATTTCAATTTAATATTATTAACATCAATTTGTAGATCTTCCTCCATAATTCTTACAATATGTTGAGTACAAAATCCACCCTGACACCTTCCCATACCTGCTCTACAGCGATATTTAACAGAAGAAAGAGTTTGTGCTTTTAATGGATTATTTAAAGCATTTAATATTTCAGCTTCTGTAATATGCTCACATCTACAGACAACTTTTCCCCACTTAGGATTTTTTTTTATTAATTCAGATTTTTCATTTGAGCTTTTTTCAATAAAATGTTTATTGTTAATTTTTTTAGTTTTAAAATCAGTTTTTAATTTTAAATCAATTAACTTTGATATCATTCTTACTACTTCTTTTGCAATTGCTGGTGCGGCAGTTAGTCCCGGTGATTCAATTCCTAAAAGATTAATCATATTCGGAATTTCTGTACTTTCCTTAACTATGTAATCTGCCCATCCACCTTTATCAGATGAGGCAAGTTTACATCTAATCCCTGAATAGGCATTAATCACTGCCTTATCAGGTAACTTAGGCATAATTTCTTTTACTTCCTTAAGTAATGTTTCCATCATTTTTTTTGTATTTCTTTTATCATCAGAATTATCAATAAATTCTGCACTTGGACCAAGTAGAATGTTTCCTTCAATAGTAGGTGTTATATGAACTCCTAAAACGCCTTGATTTTTTGGAGGAACTGGATAAATCATAGATTTAACCAGATGAGAATAAGACTTATCTAAAACAAGATACTCACCTCTGCAAGGATATATATTAAAATCTGGTTCTTGTAACATTGAAACAATTTTTCTACAGTTTACACCAGTAGCATTTATAAGTATTTTAGATCTGAATTCGCCATTGTTTGTTTTTATTCTAAAAAGGTCATTGATTCTTTTTATATCCTTAACCTCTGTTTCAAGAAAAAAATTTACATTATTAGTTGCAGCATTTTCTGCAAGTGCAATGGTAAATTCATATGGTAAAATGATTCCAGCATATGGTACCCACAAGGCTTTGCGGCAAGGAATATTTGGTTCTTTTATTTTAACCACTTCTTCATCTTTAATTTCTAAACCAGATACTCCATTTTCAATTCCAACCTTTTTTAATTTTATTAGTTCTTTAGCCTCAACATCATTTTTAGCAATGACATATTTTCCAATCCAACTTAGTGAAAAACCTAAAGTTTCTGATAATTGTTGAAACATTTTATTTCCTTCAACACAAAAACGAGCTTTTAAGGAAGATACTGGCGAATTGATACCACTATGTACAACTCCACTATTTGCTTTACTTGTACCATTAGCAACATCACTACCTTTTTCAAAAACAACAACATCTGGATTGAATTTAGATAACTCCCATGCAATTGATGAGCCTATTACTCCTGCTCCAATAATCGCTACATGGAAGTTTTTCATGATTCGACAGAATAACAAGATTCTTATAAATATATTTACAGACAGTATTGATATTTTTTAAATTAAAAATTCATTTTCTGTATTTTGAAATGAAAACATAAAAAAATTTACAGTTACATTTATATCAAATTATTCCATAAGAATTTTTAAAAATTATAACTATTTTGGGAGGAACTAAGGAAATGAAACAAAAAATATTTTGTATTTTTATATTTATAATGCTGATGAGTGCTCTATTAACAACTGCTCAAATTGTTAAAAATGAATCTTTTAGTGATCAATCTGAATATATTGATACATTATTTTTTAATGAAGTCAACGTCCCTATTTGGGAAGTTGGTAATAATTGGATTTACAAGATAGATGAAATTATTATTGAATTTGAGGACCCATATTTATCTATTTATATAGAGGGCGATATAGATGATTTTTCTCTTGAAGTTGAGGAGGTTAACGAGAAGTTCTATGAATTAAATTTTGATGCAGATATTTATGGATCTTACGACCTCTATACTGATTTTGGTGATGGACCAATTAACATAACAGGAAAATTAAAAAATACAAGAATTCAAGGAACAATCACTTATAACAAAACTGATCTTGGGATAAAAAAGGTAAATGTAGAAATATCTGGCAGATTGACAATAAAAATTGTTGAACAGCCATATTATAATTTATCCTTTTTTCCCAATATTCCAATTCCAGCAACGATAATATTAGATGTAGAACTTGATAATCCTTATCCAATAATTGAATTTCCATTAGCAATTGGTAAATTCTGGGGTTTTCCTGCTACAAATTTCTCATTAGGTGGTACAATTGAATCCCCCTGGCTTAAGTTTGCCAATTTTTTAAACAATATTGCAAGAATTCCTGGAGTAATACCTTTGTTAGCAGTAATTCTAAATACAGATCCATATCTTTTAGAGAATATCTCAGATATCTTGTATGACATTCTTCCAGTAATTGATATTGATTATGTATTAAACAAATATGTTGAAACAGGAAATGTTTTTGAAATTCCAGAGGTACCTCCGCTACTTTTGTGTATAGGTAAAGATAATATTACAGTTCCCGCAGGGGAGGATCCGTTTGAAGCATACAATATATCATTAATGGGAAGCAATATAGGAAATATTTACTATTCTCCAGAAGTTGGCAATATTATCAAAATTGTAGGCAATTTCAAAGATGTTCTTCCTTTTGTAAGTGACATAAATGCAGAGTTAGTTGCTTATAGCTATACTCCCTCATAATACCTATTGTGAAATTCTCAAAAACTAAATTAAAATCATATAAATATATTAGTCAATTGTTTATTCTGGGTATCAGTTTGAGGGAGAATAATGGAAGTTGATATTCCTTACGGAAAAGAAAAAATAAAAGTAAATGTCCCTGACGCTTGCGAAATTCTTGTTCCAAAAAAGGTTTCAATCAATAATCAAGAAAAAATAATAGAAGAGGCACTTGAAAATCCAATTGGTTTTGAGTCCTATGATGAATTTGCTGAAGAAGCTGATAGACTTCTTGTTATAATAAACGATGCTACAAGACCTACTCCAACTTCAAAAATCTTAAAATATCTTCTACCAGTACTCTCATCTCATCCAGATGTGAAGTTTTTGATTGCTACTGGTGTTCACCGTGCTCCCACCGAAGATGAATACAGATATATTTTTGGAGATACCTATGAAGTATTCAGAAGAAAGGTTTATGCCCATGATGCCAGAAAAGATAAGGATATGACTTATCTTGGTAAGTCAAAAAATGGAACTGAGATGTATATAAATAAATTAGTTCCAGAATACAAAAATATTCTTGTGATTGGAAGTGTTGAACCACATTATTTTGCAGGTTACACTGGCGGTAGGAAATCATTTTTGCCAGGGGTTGCTTCTTTTAAAACAATTGAAATGAACCATAAGCTTGCATTAAGTGATGATGCATGTTCTCTTGCTCTTGAAGGAAATCCTGTAAATGAAGATATGGTAGATGCAATGAATGTTTTAAAAGACCTTAATGTGTTTTCAATTCAGACTGTTCTGACTGGTGATCATAAATTATTTGCTGTTACTGCAGGTGACTTGCATAAGTCTTTTGATGCAGCAATTGAATATTCCAAACAAATTTTTTGTGTTCCACTTAAAAGAAAAGGTAATATTGTGATATCTGCAGCACCTTATCCTATGGATATCGATCTTTATCAATCTCAAAAAGCTCTTGATAATGGAAAACTTGCCCTTGAAGATGATGGTGTAATTATTCTTATTTCTAAATGTAGAACTGGAATTGGAGAGGATGGTTTTCTAAATTTGCTTTGTAAAGCAGATTCACCTAAAAAAATATTTGAAATACTTGATGAGGAATATAAGCTTGGATATCATAAAGCAGCTAAAATGGCTCAGATAGGAATCAGAGCAGAGATGTGGGCAGTTACTGATTTAGATGAAGTTACTATTAAAAAGGCTATGTTAAAACCATATTCAGATATTCAAACAGCAGTAAATGATGCTGTAGAGAATATTAAATCTAAAGGTAAAGAACCAAAGGTTGTTGTTATGCCTTTTGGAAGTTTAACTATACCTATAATTTAAAATAAATTTTATCTCTCAATTTCAAATGATATCTTCATTTCTGCCCTATATAAGGCAAGTTTATCATCTTCTACTTTTAAATCAAGTTTTGTTACCTCAGCTCGTCTAATTTTTCTTACAGTCTTTGAAGCTTCAATTACAGCATTTTTTGCAGCATCTGCAAAGCTTTTTTCTGATGTTCCTACTATATCAATTATTTTATAAATTCCCATTTCTCAAATCACCTCTAGAGATAAAACCAATCTGGAATACTTAATTGTTTTGAATTAATTAAGTGTAACAAAATGTATAAAATTAAGTAACGCAAGTAACTTATAATTTTTTCAAAAACAAAAAATAAAATTGAAAAAAATATTAATATATATAAATTATTTAACCCCTAAATTTATATAGAATAATTAGAATATCTATATTAATATCAATAAGGGAGGAATAAAATGTATATTAATAAAATAATGAAAAAAGTAATATTAGTAGGAGTTTTTTTTCTTTTATTTACTGTAAGTATCTATCCTGCTATTGGAAAAACAAATAATGAAAACGAAAACTATCTTATGATAAAAAATAATATGAATAAAAACAGTCCAGTATTTGCTGAAGATATTGCATATATACAAGCTGACTTTGATGTTGGATGTTACTTTTTTTCAATTGAATTAGATGATCCAGATAGTGAAACCTGTATTTGTCCAGAATATCCTGGTTCTGGTAGTGGTGGTACTTGGACAGATAATGGAGTTATTTTAACAAGTGAACAAATTACCGGTATGCTCTATGAGATTGACCCAATAACTTGTGAATTTAGAATTATTGGTGGTGGTGGAGTTGATCTAAATGGTTTTGCATATGATCCAATAAGCAAGAAAACTTATGCTTGTACAAGTCAGGGACTTTACAAAATAGATAGAACAACAGGCGAACAAGAATTTGTTGAAAAATTCAGTGGTAATGTGTTAGATATGGTTGGTATTTCCTTTGATGCAGATGGGCAATTATATGGATGGGCTCTTAATGACAACCTTTACAAAATTAACAAAAATACTGCTGCAACTAGTTTAGTAGGACCTTTAGGTATCGATTTAATTCTTTCTCAAGATGGAGCATTTCACCTCAAAGATGATATCTTATATCTAGCTGCTTATACATCAGATCAACATAGTAATTTGTACGAATGTGATGAAGATACAGGTGAATGTACATTAGTTGGTCCATTTTCTGAGAATACTCCAGTAACTCTTTTTGCAATACCTTGGAACTATCCTCCAGTAGCAGATTTCATTTTCACTCCAGCAGATCCCGAACCTGGAGAAGAAATAGAATTTGATGCATCAAGTAGTACAGATCCTGATGAAAATATTGTGATATTTGAATGGGATTGGGACAATGATGGGGAATATGATGAATCAGTACCAATTCCAAGAACAACACACATATTTGATAATGCAGGACTATACCCTGTAACTTTAAATGTAAAAGACGAATATTCTGCGAATGATACAAAAATGATGATTGTTAAGGTGGGAAATGTTGCTCCATTAAAACCTGAAATAGATGGACCAACAAAAGGAAAACCATTTAGATATTACAATTACACAATTACTCTAATAGATCCTGATGGGGATATGGTCTATGCCCGTTGGGATTGGGGAAATGGAGATATATACCCCTGGGAAGGTCCTTTCACATCTGGTACAGAAATAACTGAGTCATATGTATGGAGTAGCAGAGATACATATATAGTTAAAGCTCAAGTTAAGGACGATTATAACGCAGAAAGTGAATGGGGAGAGTTTGAGGTAAAGATTCCAAGAAACAATGCGCGTAAGAATTTGTTAATATTAAGATTTCTTGAAGGATATCCAGTAATAAAACAAATTATGAGTTTTTTGAGATGGTATGATTGGTTAGTAAATTAAAAATTTTAATTTTAATATTTACCTTATTTCTACTAACCTTTTTCCCTAGCTTCAATGCTAAAGTTATAAACATTTCCTTCAATACTTCATCATATAATCCTCATGAACCAATTTATATAAACGGAAATGATGATTTCACTAGTGAAAATGGTGTTACAGAAGGTTCAGGAACTACTAATGACCCATTTATAATTAGTAACTGGGACATATCCTCATCTTCTAAAGATGGTATAACAATTAGAAACACGTCAATGAAATTTAAAATTTTGAATTGTAATATTTATGATGGAAATAGCAAAAATGATGGGATTGTTTTTATCAATGTAACAAATGGTATTATAGAGTTCAATATTATAAACAATAACCGTAATGGTGTAATGTTTCGTACGCAATATCCGGGCAATGAAAACAGTGAATACAATTTAATTAGAAATAATGAAATTAGATATAACATAAATAATGGCATACATTTTGAACACACTTGTACTAATTATCACAGTAAAAATGTTATTATGGAAAATAACATATCTTACAATAGCAGAGGAATATATATGATTACATCCTCTGAAAATCAAATATTTTCAAACAATATTTTTTTAAACAGCGAAGAAGGCGTTTTTTTAGATATGTGTGAATGTGGAGGAGAGTTTAACAAGGTTCATCATAACAATATAATAAATAATGGTATACCTCAAGCCTTTGAAATGGGAGGTCCAAGAAACATTTGGGATAATGGTTATCCCTCTGGTGGGAATTATTGGAGTGATTATAATGGAACAGACAATAATGGTGACGGTATAGGGGATATTCCATATAATATATCAGGAGGTAACAATAAAGACAATTATCCATTAATGGAACCATGGGGAGGTTTAAATCTTCAACCTATAAAACCAGAAATTGATGGACCAACAAATGGGAAGGTAGGTATTGAATTAAATTTTTCTTTTTCTTCGTTTGACCCAGACTCAGATAATATCTTTTTCTGGATTGAATGGGGAGATGGAAGTATCGAAGATTGGATTGGACCATACAAATCAGCTGAAACAATTATAATTAATCATATATGGAATAAAAAAGGAGAATATATCATTAAAGCAAAATCTAGAGATATCTATCATCAAGAAAGTGACCTAAGTGTGTATATAATAAATATTCCAAGAAGCAGATTATCAAACATTTATTTTCTATTTACATTTTTTAATGAAGTACCAATATTTTTCAAGTTAATTAGGAAGTTTTATTTATTTAAATAAAATTTATTGTTAAAAGACAATTGAAATTCACGTCGTCTTTTAAGGTGATAATAATAAAAGTAGATATTATTGGTGGCAGTCTTAGTGGATTAAGCGCAGGAATTTCAATTAAGAAAAATAATAAATCAATAGATGTAACAATCCATGAAAAACATAAAATGATTGGATATAACTTTGAAGGTAGAAGATGTGGAGAAGCCCATAGTTTAGAAAGCAAATGGATTACTGATATACCTAAAAAAGAATGTATTTTTAATTATATTACAAAAGCTGAGGTAATAATAGGTGATAAAAAGCGAATTGAAACTAAAGAAAAAAACATAGTTTTTATTCTGAATAGACAGGAATATATCTACCAATTAGGAAAACAGGCAGAAGCATTAGGCGTGAATATTTCAATAAATGATAAAATAAAATCAATAAATAATATCGATGGGGATTATATAATAGATGCATCAGGATGCCCAAGTGTAGTAAAAAAAGAATTAGGATTTAATAGAGGTATAAAGGGAGTTACATATCAACAAACTTTAGAGAATTCAAACTGTTTTGTTTCAGATACTGTTAAATTAATATATTTAGAATTTGGGGGATACTTTTGGATTTTTCCACGTAATCCTTCAAAATATGAGATTAACTTAGGAGTTGGATCTTTTAAAAATTTCAATTATAACCTTAAAGAGATGCTTGAAAAATTTAAAGAAGAACAAGGAATTGAGGGAAAAATAAGCCATATAATAGGTGGACTAATCCCAGTTGGACTACAAAGACCACTTAGTTATAGAAATATATTATTTGTTGGAGACGCAGGTGTAGGGACCTATCCAATTACAGGACAGGGCATTTATCGTGCACTTATAAGTGGTGATATAGCAGGAAAGGTTATTGCTATGAATAAACCTAAAAAATATGACCATTTGATAAATAAGATATTTTTAAGATGGGATTTGATCTGTAAGAGTTTGTTTTATCCAAATTTTATTTTTAGAAAAATAAATCCAAAATTGATATTGATTTCTCTTAACAAATACTTGAATTTTTTAGATATTGCACATATATAACCAAATATAAAATAAATAAAAAATTTTTAATATCATCAAAGGTTAAATAGGAAAATTATTATCTTCAAACTTAAATTACTAGCCCTGTAGTGTAGCGGTTAACATAAGAGACTCTGGATCTCTAGTCACCAGTTCGAATCTGGTCAGGGCTGTATAAAATGATGGGTAAGTGAAATATAAATGGAATCTACAAATGATATTTCAAAGGATTTTATTCGAGAAATTATTGATGAAGATATTAAAACAAATAAGTACAATGGCCGTGTACATACAAGGTTTCCCCCTGAGCCAAATGGATATCTTCATATCGGCCATGCAAAATCAATCTGTCTAAACTTTGGAATCGCTGAAGAATATAAAGGTTTGTGTAATCTTAGGTTTGATGATACAAATCCAACAAA
>Ga0209427_10009905_pt1 | contig 10599 bp, 12 predicted proteins | sample DeeMarSWOR136_30_FD_187465 | JGI IMG/M metagenome (GOLD analysis project Ga0209427, IMG submission 187465) | Marine sediment microbial communities from White Oak River estuary, North Carolina - WOR-1-36_30 (SPAdes) (version 2) | ecosystem: Environmental > Aquatic > Marine > Intertidal zone >...
AACCCGGTACCTCGGCTTTGACCACATAATTATTCTCACTCTCAGCAACATCCAATGCCGGCCAATGGGTATGGGCTAAAATGGGCCATTCCCAATCACCAAAAAACCGACCGAGCAAGTTGTCCATTTCATCATGAAGCCTCGCCATCTCATTTCTACCTCTTTTTCTTGCCGGTACAAGTGCCATAATACACCTCCTTTCCTTTTTAGGAATTTTTGATTGTAAGTTTTTAACAGATTTAGAACCACCATTTATTCTGGCTCATAATTCAACTGGGTCACAAACATTTTCACTGTTCTTTACTTTGGCACCACAATTGCCACACTCAAATTTGGGATTCTCTGTTAGTCGCCTGTACTTCTCCGGATCCTTTTTCTCAAATTCTTCCGCCTTTAATGCACACATATGCATTTTATGCCCGTCCTTATTACATTCTGGATTACCTGCCATTTTCTTTATCTCCTTTCATATTTTTTCACGACCTCGCCCAATTCAGCTTTGCTGTCTCTAAGCACCAAAGAAAAATACTGCTATTCCTTCTTGCCCTTCACAGCAGTTTTTAATACGTTGCGGACACTTTCCGCCGTATCAGCACCAATTTCTTCTGCGGCCTCTATAGCTCCTGTTGTGGCATTTTCGATAGCCTTGGCGGTATCAGCACCTATGTCGCCGGCTGCTTTGGCTGCACCCTCAACAGCAGCAACAGCAGTCTTGCCAACATCTGCACCAACTTCGGATGCTCCTTTGACCACTCCTTTGACAGCGGACTTTACAGCTATACCGATATCCTCACCAGCATCGGATGCTGCTTCAACATCGCCGGCAACAATCTGACCGGCAGCCTTTTCTGTTGCCACCACAACCTGAGCAACACCGTCAACTGTTGTCATCAGAACATCTTTGGTAGCTATAACAATAGATTCCGCAGTGTTACCGGCACCTTTGATTGCCCCAACAATAGCCCATTTAGTGGTACGCCCTACTTTTGACAACATTTCTTTCATTTTTTACCTTCCGGGGTTCAACCCACAAAAAATGATAATATTTTTCAACGATCAATTTGTTATATTTTCTTCTGATTTTTCCCACGCTTTGCGAATATCATCTTTTGACCGATAACGCAACCATAGGAAAAAGTTCTCATCCCGCTCAGCTTTCCCACAATAATGTTTTTTAGAAATTGCTCGACCATTCGAATACGCAGTTACCAGAAATTTTGCTATCCCTCCTGTTCGACATGTTTCCATAATGCCAGTTCCGGCAGTGTCATTGGAGAGCCGGGAACAGGAAGTGCAGGGATACCCAGCAGGGTATCTCTATATTCGTTGCCTAACGCGCCGCAGGAAATCTGAATTATATAATCGGCTTGCTCATGTTTTTTTACTATAACTTCTCCAGTTGAAGTAACATATGCCTTAGATACGGACTTGATGCATTCGGAATCATAAGACTGTAAATTTGAGAAATCCAAATAAGTTTTTGCATTTGCTAATTCAGGTAAGCCAATCTTATCAAACGCCGTGTCTACAGCAGTTGAAAGTAAAAGCTGTTCAACAGCAGTATAGGGAATATTTGAAACCGTTCGTGTAGTGTAACCAGGCCAAAAAGCCAGAAACAAAAACGCTCTTATTGCATATTTCATCCTTACCCCCTCCCATATTATTGACCAAAAACTCAATATGCAACTAAGGCGTATTTTAAGCTGCTATAGTCTTTTTGCAAGTTATTTTTTTGGCAATTTAGAGCGTGATAAGTCGTTATTTTACAGCAAAATACAACTCAGTACAAACAAATTGAGAGTTATGAAGGAGATTGTTCCGGTTCAAGGACACTTTCGGTTACTGCCGTGTTGGCATTACCATAAGACGCCTTACTACAACCAAGTTACCGTCTTTGATTACACAAGTCCACCGTGTCGCCCTGACAGTTTCAGGCTGTTCTGCAAAAAGGTCAATAAATGTGTTTTACCATCTGTCTTTTTATTTATTCAGGCATCTTCGCCAAATTTGGACAAAGTTGAAATTAAAGTTCATCTTCACCATAACCATAATCATAAATATCTTCGGAAAAATCATCTTCATCAAGTTCGTGGTCATCTTCTCTAAAGTTAACAACTGCCACAGGGCGAGTATCCCAATGCATATCTTCAGGTTTTGAAACGCCTGCTTCTCTCAGCAGCCTTTCTTGTGCTTGAGGGGTTAAATCGTCAAACATTATTTCCATCAGTTACCTCCTCGTCGGATTTTTCGGTGGGGCGTTGACTTACATCTTCAATTTGACCTTCAAGGTCTTTGATAGCTGCCTGTAATTCTTTGACCCACTCTTGGTATTCGCGAGTTTCCTCGTCCTTTTCTTTCAATTGCGACGTGAGCTTATTAACCATTTCCTCTGTATTTTCCGCTCTTTCAACCGCCGTATCCCGCTGCTTAATGAGGCCGGAAACCTGATATTCTAAATTTTCCTTGTCCTGAGTAGTAACAGCAAGTTGCGACTTTGCTTTTTCCAATTCTTCTAAAATTTCGGTCAAGGTTTCATGCAGTTGGTCTTTTTCGCTTCTGGTTTGCTCCAAGACGGCTTTGACTTTTGACAATTCGTACCTGACTTTCTGTGCATCTGCAGCCGCCTTGTCTTTTTCTCTGGCACTGCGATCACACCCTGCAAGAACCACTAAGCCAAATAACAGGATTAAAACTATTTTACTTTTGGTCATTTTCCTGCTCCTTTTAAGTTAAGTCCGTCCTAAAAATAATTATTCGAATAATTTATTCCATTTTCTTTGGTTTCTGGTCTCCCAGCTTCGCGTATGATACACATAGCTGGCTATCAGGGGCAAAACACTCGTAGCTTCTGCGTAAACCATTTGTTCGTAACCGGTATCTACTTTACCCCACGAGGATGCTTCTTTCAGAGTAGAACTCGAACAGCCTCCATCGCGAACATCAGCTACTGTTATTTGTACGGCGTATTTGTGCATATCAACCGATTTGCCCAGAACTTCAGCACAGACAACTGTATCCTGAGCAAAATTTTTGGGCACACCTCCGCCAATCATAAACAATCCTGAAACGGGAGATTTTATTTTAATTTCTGTCAGCTCCCTGAAATCCTTTACCGAATCGATAGAAACGTGGCTTTTTTCGTTTTCAGCCTGATGCATTACCAGGCCAAAGCCGGCACTTGAATCCGAAAAAGCAGGACAGAATATCGGCACATCATTTTCATAGGCGGTTTGCACAAGAGAATCCCGCTTCTCAGCATTTTTTGTGAGGTATTTGCCCATTTCTCTGATAAACTCCCTTGAAGAATAGGTCTTGGGTTCAAGCAAGTCAGCTATCTGCTTAATAGTGTTGTCACAAACCTGCAATTGCTCTTCATCTATGAAAGTGTCATAAATCCTGTCGATATATAATTCTCTCATTTTTTTGTCATCAACCGATGGGGTGCCTTTATAATGTTTAAATCCCAAAGCTTCAAAGAAATCCATATCGACAATTGATGCACCGGTAGCTACGATAACATCGACCATATTGTACCTGACCATATCAGAATAAATCTGCATACAGCCGGCAGCGCTTGTACTGCCAGCTATACACAGAATAATTGTGCATTCCCGGTCATTTATCATCTTATTGAAAATCTCTGCTGCTTTTGCGGTGTCCCCTGCCGTAAAAGACATATTCCTCATAGCCTCTATTATTTCAGTCGAATCGAAAGATTTTATGTCGATGTGCTTTACAGGGTCTTTAAGGAAATCTTTCTTTTCCATTTTCAAACTCCAAATTTATAACTTAACAGCTTATAGATAAGCTTGGCAGCCAGAAAATCAGGGGCTTTATTTCCCGTATCGGGACATAACTCAGCGACGTCAAAGCCTGTAACGTTTTTCACACTACAAACGGTCTTTAGTAAACTCAAAACATCGTACCACAGCAGACCTCCCGGTTCAGGTGTACCGGTAGAAGGCATTATCGAAGGGTCAAAAACGTCCAGGTCGATGGTTATATACACATTATCAGAAGAAAGTGCGGAAATAACCCTTTTGATCCAGTCTGTATTATTGTGTATATCCCTGGCAAAAAATGTTCTGGCTGAATCCATAGATTCCTTTTCGCAAGCATCCATACTTCTGATACCGGCCTGTACAATTGGACAAAGCTCTTTGGCCCTGGCCATGACACAAGCATGACTATACTTTGAACCTTCGTATTCATTTCTTAAGTCCGAATGCGCATCTAATTGCAGAATAATAAGACTATCATACTTTTCAGCGTTAGCCTTGATGGCCCCAATGCTTACCGAATGTTCACCCCCAATTACTACTGTAAATTTACCTTCACCCAGATAATAACTGACATTATCAAAAACCGCCTCAACCATTTCCTTAGTGGAAATTTCTCCCTCGATAGGGTTCTCTGTAAATATCCCTCGTTTGTAAACTTCCGAGTCTGTTTCTATGTCATATAGTTCCATATTAGCAGAGGCTTCAATTATCGCCCCGGGTCCTTTGTCAGCGCCTTTGACCCATGTACTGGTTCCATCATAAGCAACGGGGATAATAACGATGCCGGCATCATCCGGATTAGAATATTCTTCGGGCAAATGCCCGAAATTCATTGCTTGTTTCATTGTAAAGCCCAGCCAGATTCAATCAAACAAGAACATTGCCACCGCTACTGTTGTTGTCCACAGTCCTTCCTGACCTTCGGCGGTTTGTGTAACATTGGTGGTTTTGATAAACAAGCCGCTCGATTTGTAGGCCTGCGCCTTTTCCGACCAGGCCTTGTCAGGGTCAAGTTCCAGCCCCAGAGTCGTTCCCAGCATCCCTGCAGCCAGGTCTTCGGCCATATCCCCTGCCTGCTGCCTGTTCATCCCGTGGCCGTGAACCTCACTTAGATATCCCCACTTTTTTCCATCTTTGGGGACAGCTACGCCTACCGAAGAAGCTACCAATCGACCATGTTCGTTCGTATCAGCTCTGGCCATCACGCAATAGCATATTTCTCCCGGAATCAGTTTTCTCAATCCATTTTCGCGGCTAATAATTTTGCATTTCGGCGGCAAAATAGAAGAGACCTGCACCAGGTTCTGCTGTGCCACACCTGCTTTTTGCAATGCCTGTTCAAAAGATTTCAGTTGGTATTTATGGCGCCCGACTCCTTTGGTCAAAAACACTTTAGTTGGAACAAGTTTATTCATTTGACACTCCTCATTTTTATTCTCTTAAACAGTCTGAAGGATTTTCCGTCACTTCATTAAACTATGTTTACACCACGGACAATAATTCCAGAAGTCCGAATCAACAGGCCAGTTACACCATGCGCATACTTCGGGGAAGGGACGAACATCCCAGGATTGTCTTACCATGCGATGACACCAGGGACAATACCGCATAAATCTTATAAGTTTTTCACCGCAGTATTTACACCGAGCATGATATCGCACCTTCAGCGAACTGATTGTGTTTTTAGATTCAAATCCGGGCCCATAACACCAAGGACAGAACCGCCACTCAGGAAGAACTCCTCTATGACATCGAGTACAGATATGGCTAAACTGACTGCAGGTATCAAAGCGGTTCTTGCCACTTCCGCACCAGGGACAAATCTGCATTCTTTCAGCTATCGGCTCATCGCAATCAATACATCTGAATATTACGGGAAAAACTCTGCTATACCGCCTGATAAAGACTTCGCGTCGGACCTTTCGCCAGTCGGTTTCCTTTTTTTCGGCCTTGAGGACTAGTATTTTCTGCTGGTTTTTAGGCAGGACTTCAATCATAGCCGTCAACATTTTTCCGGCATTTGTGAAACGTTTTTTTGGATCAACTGCCAGAGATTTCTTTACAAATCTTACAAAATTCAAACTGGTCCTTTCTCGCAGACGTTTGTATCCTCGAAAGGGCCAATTAAAAGGCCAGCGAGGAAGCACGCCTGTGATGTATTCGTAAAGAATCAGTCCGACCGCAAAACAGTCGCTTCGATATGTTGGATAGCCATAGGCCTGCTCGGGAGCAACGTATCCGGGAGTACCATAATCATCGATGGTTTTTCTTCGTCCCTTAAGCTTGAAAGATATCCCAAAATCCCCAAGGGCAGGTCTGTTGTCCGGCAATAAAAAGATATTGCCGGGAGTTACATCGCAATGCACTATCCGATTATGATGCGCATGTGCTAAACCTTTCAGTACCTGCGAAATAATTAAAATTGTTCTTGCTACAGACATTGGTTTGGAGCAGTCGGCTAAAGTCCTTGTTGATAATTCCGTTGCAAGGACTGCATGACCTTCGATTATATCAGCATTTTTTACGGGCAGTATGTTGGGATGACGCAGTCGGGAAACCGCTCTTACTTCCCGCAGTAAAACCTCGTTGTCACGACGGCCATTGACATCTTCCAGGGGTATCTTTAAGGCCACCCATATACCCTCTACACCATCCCTGGCCTCCCAGACCTCACAGACCCCACCTGTACCAAGACACTTCTTCAGGCGGTACTTGCCCAGATGGCAGCCTGGTTTTAGATGTAAGCCCGCCACTTTATTAAAAGTCTGTCTCTTATTGTTACCGACTTTCTTTTGCACTTTGGTTTTCCCATATTTTTCTGACTTTTTCAGACCGAATAAAAATAGTGATATTTTGTGGGAAAGTCAATTTTTTTTCTTGACCAATTGGTCAGTTTTGACTAAATAGTCAGAATTATGAGGAACGAAACTATGAAATCTCCAAAAAGCAGGTTGCAGCAAAGGGCCAAAAGAACCCGGACAAAACTCAAAAAAGCCGCTCTGGGCATCTTCAGTGAAAAAAGTGTCGATGCAGCCACTATCGAGGACATCACGGAAAAGGCCGACGTAGGAAAGGGAACCCTTTACCAGCATTTCGAAGATAAAGAGGAAATCGTCATTACACTGGTGGATGAGGCCGTAGAGCATTTAATTGAACGTATCCACTCATACGATTCTGCGCCTGAAAGCCTGGAAGATATGTTAGAGCATTTGTTGAACGTCCATTATGAATTTTCCGTTGATTCCAGCGAAGAATTTCTTCTGCTGTTCCAGGGGAAGCTACTGCTTAAGCTTCAGTCTGATACTCTGGATGAGCTGGAAGAGCCATATTTAAGATATCTTAGGGAAATTGAAGACCAGGTCGCGGCTTACCTTTCGCCCCGGATAGATCCCATGAAAATACGCCGTCTGGCATGCGCCGTCGCGGGATTTGTCTTTGGATTTTTCTCATTCGCAATGATAGGCATGACTGAAGAGGAAATTGAAAGCAGTGTTAAGCCGTTAAGGCAGACCTTCGTGAAGAGCCTGCGTACATTTCTGGGACATTAACTGTTTCAGAGTACAATCTTGCAGGTATTAACAGAACACAACTTATTGGTGAATGCTAAAATTACTATGCAGAAGAAACATTCTAAAAGCAATAACCACTTGACACCAGCAGATATAAAAAACTTTAAAGCAATGCTTCTGACAAAGAGAGAGGAGATATTGAACAACGTAACCAGTATGGAATATGAAGCTCTAAAAAGAGAAAGAAGCGATTTATCAAATATGCCTATCCATATGGCTGATCTGGGAACAGATAACTTTGACCAGGAACTTACTTTGGGGCTTATGGACAGCGAAAGAAAACTTATTACCGAAATTGATGATGCCCTGGATCGTATTGAGGATGGCACATATGGAATTTGTGAAGGTACTGGAAAGCCAATTCCCAAGCCCAGGCTGGAAGCAATTCCCTGGGCAAGATACTGCGTTGAGTATGCTGATATGCTGGAAAAGGGTATGGTTGAAAAATACTTCGATGTAAATCAGACTGCTATTGATTACGGCGACAGCGAACAGGACGAAGAGCCAAGGAAGCCATTTCACAGGAAAGCAATATGAAGAAGATTGAAAAGGGTTTTATTCTTCCAAGTGCTGCTTTTACCATTAAGCGCAGCCAGGTTAAATATTTCAAGTTTTGTGACAAGCCGCCGGAAATCGGGGACGTTGTTTACGGGCAAATCTGCCTGATTGGTCAGCACTCTTCTTTAGAAAACGCTTCCGGACGGATACATATGATACATGACGGCACAAAAGCTGCTTTTGTCTTTGGCAACAGGTATGCCCCTGATTTTTATGAAGGGTTAGTCCCGGATAAAATGACAGAAGAAGCTGATTTGCTTGCCCGTTCCGGAATGATTGGTGTTGCCAGGACCAAGAATTCGATGATAAAAGACCCGACAAAAGTAAAAGTGCTGGGATATGTCTGCGACGAATCAGGCAGCGTCTTGAATACCCGAAGATTTCCCCTCATAAAGCCTCGCACGAACATAAAAAAGCAGCCTCGGGCAAAGATGATACTGGTCTGTGGGACTTCGATGAACTCCGGCAAAAGTATGGCTGCAGCAGCATGTTGTTGGGCTTTGACATCACTGGGACACAAAGTCAGAGCCGCAAAAATCACCGGAACGGCCTGTCTAAAAGATATTCTACTTATGAATGATTCAGGGGCTCAACACTATGCAGATTTCACATACCTTGGTTACCCGTCTACACACTTGCTTGAAAAAGAAGATCTCATCCGGATTTTCAATCACTTGGATTTGAAATATGCAAACCATCCAAAGAACTTCTGGATTGTGGAAATTGCAGACGGCATAATTCAGAGGGAAACACGTATATTGCTGGAATCCGAGGAAGTCAGGTCGAGGATTTATAAGCTGATTTTCTGCGCCAATGACGCCTTCGGGGCTATCGGCGGCTTGAGTATCCTGGCCAATTTTGATTTAAAACCGGACGCCCTGTCAGGCATATGCTCAAGTTCACCTTTGCATATCAGAGAACTTAACGGCTTCACAGATATCCCTGTTTACAACAGTGCCGGACCGGACAAAGGTGACCTGGCGAAAATCCTGCTTTGCCCTGAAAAGCCCGTCTCTAAAAGTAAAGTTGCTGTTTAGTTTTTGAGTTAAAAATCAGTAGCAAACATAGCAGGTTATCGGATAACCTGCTTAATCAAAGTACATTTTCATGGAGGTTTGAACAATGGCTAAAAAGAAAGCCAAAAAGAAGGCAGCCGCGAAGAAGGCGCCTAAGAAAAAAACAAGCAAAAAGAAAAAGTAAGCACCTATGAATTATGTACAGTCGTAAAGCCATCACTGTTTATTCAGTGATGGCTTTTTTGTATGCAGATTTTGGTTTGACGGCGGTGGTGGTTGCGGTTATCGTATATGGTTTGACAACTACGATACAGCCGAACACCGGACAGAATGGCCAAAAAGTTTCTCGAATATGTGAAAGGGAAATAAATGGAACCAGGGGCATTAGTATCGACAGAATACATAATGGTGGCGGTTTTCATCCTCGGTCTTGTCAGCTGGGGTTATATGAAACGCCACAGCGTAAAGACAATGGACCAGTCTTTCCTAGCTGACAGGAAAGTGCCCGGCTTTATCGCGTCACTTTCAACGGTAGCTACCACCCTCAACGTCAACGACTTTATCGGTATGTCCGGGGCAGTGTATGCCGTCGGTATCATTATGGTACATGTCGAGTTGATAAGCGGTATCTGCCTCTTGTTCTTATCGCTGATGCTGGTGCACAAGCTGCGTGCGATGAACGTCTTTACTGCCGGTGAATGGCTCGGCAAAAGATACCATCCGGGTATCGGCCACGCATACAGCATAGTATGGTCGTGCGTCTGGATGGTGTTCAACCTGGGATTATATAATTACGGCGGGGCCTTAATACTGCACACTCTGATGGGCTGGAATTTCTACTTCTCGCTTGTACTCTTGTCTGCGGTCGGGGCATTCTATACCATTGCGGGTGGCTTTGGAGTCGTGGTCGGCGCACATATCCTGCAGGTTATGCTTATGTTCTTTCCATTTTTGGTAATTGCTCCGCTGGCTATTTCCAAAGCGGGAGGCATAGCCAACATCGTCAGCTCACTGCCGGCTGATCAGGTCAATATCTGGACACCGCACACACAGTTTGGCCCGCTAAGTCTTATGTTATTCGGCTGTATAATTTCAACTACCAGCTACTGGAGCAGTGAGGCGCAAATCCTTCAAAGACCCCTTTCTTCGAGAAGCAGTGAGGACGCCTCAATAACTTATCTTGGTGCATCCTTCTGGTTTGTCATACTTACGCCGCTTCTGGTTGTTATGCCGGCTTTGGCTTCGAAGGTCCTTTTTGCCAACCTGGAAAAACCCGATTTGGCTGCACCTATGCTAATAAAAACACTCCTTCCGCACGGACTATATGGCGTGGCCGTGGTGGGACTGATGTCTGGTTTTCTATCCAGTGCCGCCTCGCAAATCAATTCTTTTTGTGCGATGTTCACTAATGACGTTTATAAAAAGCTTATTCGCCCCGGAAAACAGGAAAGTCATTACCTGCTGACCTCAAAAATAGCCGGTGCCATATTTGCCTTCTGCGCAATCGGCACTGCTTTGCTGTTCTACAGGGCACCGAGTGGTATGTTCATTTACGCCGTAGGCGTGCTGGCCACGATTATGCCGCCCTTCGCCGCTGTTATTATGCTCGGTGCGATGTGGAAAAAGGCAAACAGCCGAGGTGCTGCAGCAGGTCTTATTATCGGAGGCACTCTG